>Ga0315279_10001886_pt1 | contig 33205 bp, 32 predicted proteins | sample YL17G06_20_MG_FD_203694 | JGI IMG/M metagenome (GOLD analysis project Ga0315279, IMG submission 203694) | Sediment microbial communities from Yellowstone Lake, YNP, Wyoming, USA - YL17G06_20 | ecosystem: Environmental > Aquatic > Freshwater > Lake > Sediment | place: USA: Wyoming | collected...
CATCGTGGAAGGCGAGTACGGCTTCGGTGACGTGGCCTACGAGCGCACTTCCTTCGCATTGAGAGAAGAAGGTAAAGAATGGGTCGGTACTGCCGCAGCATTATGGGGCATCACTGCCGGTGTCTACCTGGCGCTGATGGGACCGCAGGGTATGGTGGAGATCGGCGAGAGCATCATGCAGCGCTGCCGTTACGCCATGAAAAAGATTGCTGCTATTCCCAATCTGAAGGTTACTTTTAACAATACGCCACACTTCAATGAGTTTGTCGTCAATTTCGACAAGGGGGGTAAGACGGCGGTAGAAGTCAATCAGGCCCTATTGGACCGGGATATCTTCGGCGGCAAGGACCTATCGGATGAGTTCCCTGCCCTGGGTCAGAGCATTCTTTTCTGCGTCAGTGAAATTCATTCACAGGATGATATTGATCGCCTGGTCAGCATCCTGAAGGAGGTGGTGAAATGAAACCAATTAACCCAAAACCATCCCCGCGCCGATACCACCAAGCAAGTTGGGATGAGCCGGTTATCTTCGAACTAAACCAGCCAGGCCAGCGCGGTGTTCTGTTGCCGCCGGTTGAGACAGGGATCGAGCAGGAGGTAGGCAACCCGGCTCAGATGCTACCAGACCAGCTACGGCGCACTGTCCCACCAGCTCTACCTGAGATGTCACAGGTCCACGTTTTGCGCCACTATGATCGCATCTCGCAGGAAAACCTGGGTGTGGACTTGAACATCGACATTGGGCAAGGTACATGCACGATGAAATATAGCCCCAAGATCAACGACCAGTTGGCGCACACACACAAATTGACCGAGCTTCATCCTCTGCAGGACTTTTCCACCGTGCAGGGAATCCTGGAGGTAATGTACCGCTTGGAGGGGATGCTTAAGGAAATCTCCGGTATGAACCGCTTTTCGTTACAACCGGGGGCAGGGGGGGCAGCGATCTATGCAAATATTTGCATGATGCGAGCCTACCACGCCTCCCGCGGCGAAGGCAAACAGCGCGATGAAGTCATCACGACCATCTTCTCACACCCCTCGAATGCTGCAGCAGCCAAGGTAGCCGGATATAAAGTCATCACGCTGTATCCTGATTCAGAAGGGTATCCAGACCTCGAGGCACTTAAAGCGGCTGTCTCAGAGAGGACTGCCAGCCTGTTGATAACCAACCCTGAAGACACCGGAATATTTAACCCCAAGATTGCAGAATTCACGCGTATTGTCCACGAAGCGGGGGGAATATGTTCTTATGACCAAGCAAATGCCAATGGCATCCTTGGAATAACGCGGGCTCGCGAGGCTGGGTTTGACCTGTGTCATTTCAACCTCCACAAGACATTCTCGACACCGCATGGTTGCGGTGGTCCAGGAGCCGGCGCCAGCGGGGTGACAGAAAAACTAATCCCATTCCTACCCGTTCCCACCACAGAGTTCGACGGTCAGAAATATTACCTGGATTACAACCGCCCCAAGAGCATTGGCAAGATTCGCCCGTTTTATGGTGTGACAGCTAATATCCTAAGATCATATGCATGGATTATGAGCCTGGGTGCAGATGGTTTACGAGAAGTGGCTGAAATTGCCGTGCTCAACAACAATTATTTATTGAAGAAAGTACTCGAGATCCGCGGCGTCAGCGCTCCTTATGCCAAGGGCAAACGACGCGTCGAGCAGGTGCGTTACAGTTGGGAGCAATTGACCCAAGAGACTGGCGTCCACTCGGAGGAGATCGAAATCCGCGTGACCGACTTTGGCATGCATTACTGGACCAGCCACCATCCATTTGTCGTCCCCGAGCCAATGACCCTTGAACCAACCGAGTCGTACTCCAAAGCAGATTTAGATGAGTACGTCGCCGTGCTCAATCAGATCTCCGCCGAAGCCTATACCAACCCTGAGATCATCAAGACTGCTCCGCATAACAGCACTGTCCATCAAACCCAACAAGAGCCTTTCGATAACCCCGATGAGTGGGCCGTCACCTGGCGGGCATACCGGCGTAAGACAGGAAAGAAATAAGTGTGACGAATGGAGCACAAGCGATTGGGATTGATCGTCAACCCCATCGCCGGGATCGGCGGACGGGTGGGGCTGAAAGGCAGCGACGGTCTGGAAGTGCAACAGCAAGCCCGCACCCTGGGCGCCGTGCCGCTGTCCCAGGAACGCGCTGCCACTGCTATGGAGGTTCTCCATCCGATGGCGGCAGAATTCGAACTGCTGACCGCCCCAGGCGAGATGGGTGAGACGATCGCCCGCCGCTGTGGATTCACCCCTCGGGTCATTCCGACTCCCGGCCTGCTTGCCGAGATCCCGCTCGTTACTACTGCCGAAGATACCCGCCGCGCCGCCCGGGCTATGCTAGAGGCTGATGTTGACCTAATCCTGTTCGCCGGCGGCGACGGGACCTCCCGGGATATGTATGAGGCCATTGGGGACGACTTCCCCGTCCTGGGAATTCCAGCGGGGGTCAAGATTTACTCAGCGGTCTACGCCGTCAACCCGCGCAGTGCTGGCGAGCTGGCCGCTGAATTCCTGCGCGGCGTACGCATCCGCCTGCACAAGGCCGAAGTGCTCGACCTGGACGAAGAGATCTACCGACAGAGTCACATCATCACCCGCCTGTACGGTTACCTGAAAATCCCCTACCGGCGTGAAATTGTGCAAAACCAAAAGGTGCCTACCCCTGCCAGCGAATCTGCCCAGGCCCAGGCCATTGCCGCCGATGTGATCGAGCGTATGAAGCCCGGCCTGGCCTACCTGCTCTGTCCGGGCACCACCACGCGAGCCGTGGCCGAACGGTTGGGGTTGCCCAAGACCCTGGTCGGCGTGGATATCATCACTCGGGACGAATTGCTGGCCGCCGATGTCAGCGAACGGCAGATTCTGGATGTCATGGAACAGCGCCACTTGGGGTTGATCGTCACACCTACCGGCGGACAGGGATTCCTGCTCGGGCGCGGCAACCAGCAAATCAGTCCGCAGGTGATCCGCCGAGTGTGCCGCGAGGACATGTTGGTCATCTGCCTGGCATCCAAGATCGCTGCCTTGCAGGGACGCCCGTTGCTGGTGGATAGCGGCGATACTGAAGTGGATCGTCTGCTAGCCGGCTATTTGCCGGTCATCAGCGGATATCATGAGACAATCATCTACAAAGTTGAGGCTCCAGACTTACAGAGTTCCGAAGTCCGATGAAGGCCTCACAGGAGGTTTCCATGCGCACCTTGAAAGACAAACGCGTTCTGATTACCGGCGGAGCGAGTGGCATCGGCTTCGCCACGGCACGACGTTTTTTGGAAGAAGATGCGAAGGTCGTCATCCTGGATCGAGACGCGGCCGCTTGCCAGCGCACCCAAAAGGAACTGCCCGGCTTGAGCGGGGCGATCCTGGCCGATGTCTCGGATGACCAAGCGGTGAAGCGCGCTTTTGAGGAGTTGGACGCCCTCTTCGGCGGGCTGAACGTGCTGATCAACAACGCCGGCATCAGCATCCGCAACCCGTTCATGGAGATCACACCAGAGCAATGGCGCACGGTGGTCAACGTCAACCTGAACGGCGTCTTCTACGTGGCCCAGCAGGCCGCCCGGCGTATGCTGGCCGGCGAGGGCGGTGTGATCCTGAACATGGGCTCCACGAACGGGCTGATGGGCTATCACTACTACGCCGATTACAACGCCACCAAAGCTGGCGTGATCGAACTGAGCCGCTCGATGGCACTCGAACTGGGGCCGAAGATCCGCGTCAACGCGGTCTGCCCCGGCTTCATCATGACCCCGATGCAGGAAGCCGAGTACACGACTGAAATGCGCCAGGCTTTCGAGAACAAGGTGCCCTTGTGCAAACTGGGCCGGCCGGAAGACGTAGCCGCGCTGTTCGCTTTCCTGGCCTCGGACGAGGCGGTCTTCATCAGCGGCCAGTACTTCGTGATCGACGGCGGTGAGATCGCCGGAGGTCTGGCCAGCCAGGCATAAAGGATATCAACATGGACATTCTAAGAAACAAAGTTGCTCTCATCACCGGCGGTGCATCAGGCATCGGGCGGGCGACGGCCCTGCTATTTGCCCGGGAAGGCGCCGCGGTTTCCATTGTGGATATCAACGCCGAACTCGGTCAGTCCGCCGTCAAGGAAATCGAGACCCTGGGCGGTAAGGCCATCTTCATCGCCTGCGATGTGACCAAAGCTGAAGACTGTCAGCGCGCCGTCGAGACGACCGTGGCGGCTTTCGGCGGCCTGGACATCCTCTTTAACAACGCTGGCATCATCCGCCGCGCCGACGTGCTCACCACCACCGAAGCCGAGTGGGACCGCGTGATGGCCGTGAACATCAAATCCATCTTCCTGATGAGCAAGGTTGCCATCCCGCACATAGAAAAGCGTGGCGGCGGCTCGATCATCAACACCAGTTCCGGCTGGGGTCTCAAGGGCGGCGGGAACGCCGTCTCGTACTGCGCCTCCAAGGGCGCGGTGACCAACATGACGCGTGCCATGGCCATCGACCACGGTAGGCAGAACATTCGCGTCAACGCGGTCTGCCCCGGTGACACTGATACCCCCATGCTGCGCAACGAGGCCAAACAACTCGGTCAGCTTGAGAAGGAGTTTATGGCTGAGGCAGCCTCCCGCCCGCTGGGGCGCTACGCCCAGCCGCTGGAGATTGCGACCACTGTTCTTTTCCTAGCCAGCAACGCCGCCAGTTACGTCACCGGTGCCGCGCTGGTAGTGGATGGGGGTGGATTAGCATGATGAGTGGCTCTTGGAAGAGCTCAATCCAGACAAGAAAGTCTGGTAAGAAGATTCAAGATAATCCCCATCCTAGAAAATTGCGACGTACTTACAGAGTACGTAGCAATTTTGTTATTCCACTTCCAACAGCTCCACATCGAAGACCAGGGTGGCATTGGGCAGGATAAAGCTGCCCGAAAATGATGCATATCGCTTGGGTGTCGCCCCCAAAAATGCGGAACTGGTTTATAGCAAGGATGGTACTCTGATCGCGGACGTTTCCGACAAAGAACCGGATAACCGCCCCAGCCGAGGTGGCATCGAGCCACCACTAGCCTAGGTGGCCACAAGCCACCATCGGCTGTTCCAGCAACATGCATCGCCGAAGACGGCTGTTTCAGGTGCATTAGGCATCATTGTGAAGCGCCTGTTTCTGTACTGTACACACCATTAAAAAATAGAACTTATGTGCTATAATTGTAAAAGAAGTCAAGAATAATCTGCCAGGAAGCTCTAACGATGATTGGCAAGGTTTTCTTAAATAACCAATCGCTCACTCCTCCCATTCATCCCGCCTCTATGGCTATTCGTTCCTCTTCGTATTTCGGTATTTTTTTACTCAAAAATCCTATGAACCTCACCGACGAACAATGGCACTTGGTTGAGCTGCTCCTTCCCCCGCCCTCTCCTTTCGACCGCGGCCGCCCTCCCCATGATCGCCGTACCGTCCTCGATGGCATCCTCTGGAAATTCCGCACCGGCTCCCCCTGGTACGACATGCCCCCCGATTACCCCTCCTACCAGACCTGCTACCGCTATCACCGCCGATGGGCTCGCGACGGAGTTATGAAAAAAATTTTCAGAGTTTTGTTCTTTGACCTTAAAATTCGCAGCCGCTTCGACCTCGCGCAAGCCCTCCAGGATGGCACCATCCGTGTTAACCAAATTGGTTCCATCGAGAGAATCACAACTCCACTAGAACTTCACGATACCTGGCAATGGTCAACTGCTGTTCTTTGTCTCCACTTGATAATCAAGAAAGCAAAGCACTTGTCCCTCGATCTTCATCGTCTTTGAAGAATGAATATGGATGACCTCTCCAAAGTCGCCTCGCCCGCCCTGATTGCCTTGATCGGCACGTTGGTCACAGTCTTTGTTGGCTATCACCAATGGAAGAGGCAAGTCTCTATTTGCCAGAGTTGGTTATAATTCATTAAATCTCACCAACATCATTTCCTCCCTCACGGAGCAGAATATGTCCAACTTGAGCATAAACTTTGCCGGAATGCGCTTCCCGAATCCCTTTATGCTGGCCTCGGCGCCGCCCGCGCGCACAGCCGAGATGATCAAGCGCGCCTTTGCTGCCGGCTGGGGTGGCGCGGTGACCAAAACCATTGGCCTCGAGCCGGCTCAGGATCTCCAGCCCCGCCTCCAGCCATTGAACTACCATAAACGCAATGTCGGCTTGGAAAACATCGAGCTGATCTCCCAATTGACCGTCGCCGAATGGCAGGGCGAAATCGCCGATGTCAAGTCTGCTTATCCCGACCGGCCGCTGTGGGCCAGCATCATGGCTTCCCTGGTCAAGGAGGACTGGCAGCGCCTGGTCGAAGCGGTGCAGGAGGCCGGTCCGGATGCCTTCGAACTCAACGTCTCCTGCCCGCACGGCATGCCCAACAAGGGCATGGGGGCTTTTATCGGACAGAACGCCGAGTTGACCGGCCAGGTGGTCGCCTGGGTGAAAGCGGTCGCCAAAGTGCCTGTGGTGGTCAAGCTGACCCCCAACGTGACCGACATCGCCTTCGTAGCCAGAGCCGCCAAAGAAAACGGGGCGGACGCTTTGTGCACTATTAATACAGTCTCCGGCTTAATCGGTGTAGATATAGACAGCCTGACCCCGCTCCCCAATGTAGGCGGCGTATCCACCTACGGCGGTTATTCAGGTCCCGGCATCAAGCCCATCGCCTTGCGCTGCGTTGCCCAAATCGCCAAGGCCACCGGACTGCCTGTTTCCGGCCTGGGAGGATTGAGCACCTGGCAGGAAGCGGTCGAGTTCATGGCCGTGGGCGCCAGTACGGTGCAGGTTGGTACAGCCGTCATGTGGAATGGATATGGCATTATCGAAAAGCTGACTGAGGGACTGGGCCATTATCTGGAGCAAAAAGGCTTTCCGAATCTGGAAGCGATCGTCGGCGCAGCGCTGCCCAAGATCGTCGAGTTCCCACAGGTGCCGCTGACCTCTCGCTCTAGGGCAAGTGTTGATGATACATGCAACGGTTGTCTGCTGTGCGTCACCGCCTGCTCAGATGGTGGTTACCAGGCCATCACCGGCGTCAAAGGTGAGGTCGTAACGATGGATGGCGCAAAGTGCGACGGCTGCGGATTATGCGTGATGGTCTGTCCGCTGGGCAGCATCATGATGGCACCTCGTTAGCAGTTTGTCGGAGAGAGCAATAATTACCTATCTATAATGTAGGGCAGATTTCTTACCTGCCGCCAGATAAGGCGGGTAAGAGACCCTCTCTACGGGGTTCTCCGACAGCCTGCTAACAGCAACACACGAACAAGACTTTTCAGCACAGGAAAGGAGTTTACCATGGATCTGGTCATCAAGAATGGTACGATTGTCACCGCCACCGAGAGTTATCGAGCCGACATCGGGGTGGAAGGCGAGACCATTGCCCTGATCGGGCGTGACCTATCGGGTGATGAGATCATTGACGCCACCGGTATGCTGGTCATGCCCGGCGGTGTTGATCCACACACTCACATGGAGCTGCCCTTCATGGGCACCATCTCCGCCGACGATTTCCGCAGCGGGACCATCGCCGCGGCTTGCGGCGGCACCACCACCATCATTGACTTCGCCATCCAGGGCAAGGGGCAGACGCTGCGCGAGACGCTGGATATCTGGCTCAAGAAGGCCGCAGGCAAGGCCTGCATTGACTATGGTATGCACATCGCCATCGGCGCCATGGACGACGAGCGCATGGCCGAGATGGGCGACATGGTCAGGCTGGGAGTGCCCTCCTTCAAGGTTTTCATGGCTTACAAGGGCAGCCTGATGGTAGATGACGAGGCCCTGTTCCGCGCACTGCTGCGCGCCAAGGAGGTTGGGGGGCTGATCGCCGTCCACGCGGAAAACGGCGATGTGCTCAACTACCTGATCAACAAGCACGTGGCCGAGGGCAAGAAGGAACCCATCTGGCACGCCTTGAGCCATCCGCCCGAAGCAGAAGCGGAAGCGACGCACCGTGCGGTGGTCATGGCCGGCATGACCGGCGCACCGCTCTACGTCGTCCACATGACCGCCGCGGAGGCCCTGGAGGCGCTCAAGGCCGGACGAGCAAAGGGCTTCAAGGTCTACGGCGAGACCTGCCCCCAGTACCTGATGTTCACGATGGATAAATACGAGCAACCGGACTTCGAGGGCGCCAAGTATGTCATGTCGCCGCCGCTGCGGGCGAAGGGCAACCCGGAGGCGCTGTGGAGGGGGCTGGCCGGCGGCGATCTCCAATCGGTGGGCACGGATCATTGCCCGTTCAACTTCGTCGGCCAGAAGGACATGGGCAGGGACGACTTCTCCAAGATTCCCAATGGGATGCCCAGTGTCGAGACGCGGCTGCCCCTGCTCTATCACTTCGGGGTCAACGAGGGGCGGTTCTCCGTCAACCGTTTTGTGGAACTTGTCGCCACCGGCCCGGCGCGTCTCTTCGGCCTGTTGCCGCGCAAGGGGACGATCAGCATCGGCGCCGACGCCGACCTGGTCATCTGGGACCCGGACAAGAAGCACCGCTTGACCAAAGAGAACCTGCACATGAACGTGGACTACAGCCCCTACGAGGATGTCACGGTCAAGGGCTACCCCACCCTGGTTCTGCAGCGAGGCAGGGTTATCGTCCGGGACAACAAGTTCACCGGACAGGTGGGGGCCGGCCAGTTCCTGAAGCGTAACCCGATCCATCTTTAGATTTATCGTCAAGGTCGCAGAGACGGCTCCCACGCCGTCGGGCATGGGAGCCCGACCCGCTAACTAAAAATTATTGCTGTTAGAAGGAGATAAATCCATGACTCGAATCGTTCGCGGCGCGCTGCTCCAGGCCACCTATACGGGCAACCAGGAAACGATGATCCAAAAACACGAAGAGTACGCCCGCCAGGCTGCCAGGCAAGGCGCACAGATCATGTGCTTTCAAGAACTCTTCTACGGCCCCTACTTCTGCCAGGAGCAGAATGCGAAATGGTACGATCTGGCCGAACCTATTCCGGATGGCCCCATCGCCAGGCGGATGCTGAAGCTGGCCAAAGAAACCAGGATGGTGCTGATCGTTCCCATGTACGAGCAAGATGGCGTCGGGATTTACTACAACACCGCTGCCGTCATTGACGCAGATGGTGCCTATCTGGGCAAGTACCGCAAGACCCACCTTCCACACCTGAGCGGTTTCTGGGAGAAATACTACTTCCGCCCCGGCAACCTGGGGTATCCGGTCTTCGACACGGCGGTCGGTAAGGTGGGCGTGTACATCTGCTACGACCGTCACTTCCCGGAAGGGGCGCGCATGCTCGGCCTGCACGGGGCCGAGATCGTCTTCATCCCTTCGGCCACTTCGCGCGGCTTGTCGCAGCATCTGTGGCGCATCGAACAGACCAGCCATGCCATCGCCAACGGCTACTTCGTCGGCACTATCAACCGGGTGGGCATCGAAAAGGAACTTGGCGGCAACGATTATTACGGCCAGAGTTACTTCTGCACGCCGCGCGGCGAGTACGTCGGTGAGGTGGGCGACCCCTTCAAAGAAGAACTCATCGTGCGCGACCTGGACCTCGACTTGATCCGTGAAGTACGCAACACATGGCAATTCTATCGTGACCGTCGGCCGGAAGCCTACGGTGACATCGTGGCGCCATAAAAGGAGAATCCCATGCCAACCGAATCCGCACAGCAAGCCCTCGAAATCCTGCGCAAAGGCAGCGAAACGTTCCAGTGGTACGTCATCCCTCTGCTGGCTTTCGTCTTCTACGTCTACACCGTCGAAGCCGAAAAGCGCAACTGGAACCTGTTCCTGGCCGGACTGGCCTTCTGGGGAATGGACTGGTTCAACGAAATCTGGAACGGCCTGGTGATGCACTTCACCAACTACGCGCCGGTCTGGGGCGCGCCCGGCAAGACCGCCTTCCTCATCCTGGTCGGGTTGAATATCGAGATCATGTTCATGTTCGCCGTCAGCGGTATCATCTGGACCAAAATGCTGCTGCCCGATAAGAAGGCTAAAATCCTGGGCATCCCCAACCGCTGGGTCGTCGCTATCGGTGGTTCGGCTTTCTGCGTCTTCATCGAGTACCTGCTCAACGCAGCCAACGCCTTGACCTGGGACTACCCCTGGTGGAACCGCGGCGCGCCCTGGCTGATTTTCCTGTTCGGCTACCTGACCTTCTTCGTGGTCGCCTTCTGGGTATTCGACATGGAGAAGATGAAAAACAAGCTCATCACTGTTGGGAGCATCTGGACCGTGGACATCCTGGCCCTGATCCTGTTCATCCCCATTCTGCACTGGATCTAAATCGCTTGCCCAGTGGGGGTCTCTTGACCCCCACTCCCAAATGAATCCTAGCCTTTACCTCAGCCTGCTGCTGCTCTCGGCGGCCACGCTGGCCTTCGAGATCAATTTGACGCGGCTGTTTTCGGTCGCCCAGTTCTACCACTTTGCCTTCATGATCGTCAGCCTTGCTTTACTGGGATACGGAGCCAGCGGGAGCGCGCTGGCGCTATTCCCAGGTCTCGGACGCAGGCAGCCGGGAAGAAGCCTGGGCTGGATGTCCCTGGCGACCAGCCTCACTATCCTGGGGGCTTACATGCTGACCAACTGGCTGCCTTTCGACTCTTTCAGTATCATTGTTGACCGCCGGCAGGTGTGGATACTCATCCTGCATTTCATCGCTCTGGCTACGCCGTTCTTCTTCTGCGGAATGGCGGTCAGCCTGCTGCTGGTTGCCTTTCCTCAAACGGTCGGACAAACCTACGCGGTTAATCTGCTTGGTTCAGCCCTCGGCTGCATCCTCGCGCTGGCAGCCCCAACTTGGCTCGGAGGAGAAGGTACCGTAACGTTGAGCAGTGGTATTGCCGCATTGGCCGCGATTTTCTCTCTGAAAGGTCGCATGAGGAAGAATCCACAGGCTGACACGCCGAAGTCGGCTATGGTCATCTGCCTATCTTCCCTCACCTTTTTTTTTGTGCTCATGGATTTTGGCCTGCGGCTCAGTGGAAAGTCGAGTTTTTCCTGGCTGGAAATACATCTCTCACCCTATAAAGGCCTCTCCTACGCCCTTCAATACCCGGGTGCAAAAGTTACTTATCGCCGCTGGAACGCCTTCTCGCGCCTGGACGTGGTGCGCAGCCCAGCGATCCATTCCCTGCCTGGGATGAGTTACCGCTATCTGCAACCACTCCCTCAGCAGGATGGGCTGCTCATAGATGGTGATGATCTAAGTCCGGTCATATATAGCACGGTAAGTGCAGACTTCGCAGAGTATTTACCTTCCGCTATTGCCTTTCAACTGCGCCCCAAAGCAGACGTGCTTATTCTAGAGCCGCGCGGAGGGCTGGACATTTTCACTGCGCTGGGGTTGAATGCTCGCCGCGTGACGGCAGTGGAGGGCAACCCGCTCATCGTCGAGGCTTCCGATATCTATCGTGATTCGCGTGTACAGGTTGTCCTCGAATCCGATCGCAGTTATCTTCGCAGCACGCAAGACAGTTTCGACCTCATCATACTCTCGCTGGCAAACGCTTATCATTCCGTGCGCTCGGGTGCCTACAGCCTGGTAGAAGACTATCGCTACACCGTCGAGTCATTCCAGGATGCACTGGCGCGTCTCGACCCGGACGGCTTGCTGGTCGTCACGCGCTGGTTACAGGATCCGCCCAGCGAGGATTTGCGCACCTTTGCCCTGGCCGTGACTGCCCTTGAGCATGTCAACGCCGATCCCCGGCTGCAAATTGTCGCTTTTCGCGGCTACAACACGGCGACAATACTGGTGAAGAATGCTCCCTTTTCAGCCGATGAACTACAAACCGTCCGTAATTTTGCCGTCCAGTGTGCTTTCGATCTCACTTATGCACCCGATATTCAACCGGAAGAAACGAACCTATACAATATCCTCCCCAATTCATTCTATTATCAAACCTACCTGGCCCTGCTGGATACCCAGAAACGCCAGTCCTTCTATGATACTTATTCCTTCGATGTCAGCCCGCCGACCGATGACCGCCCATTCTTTGGGCACTACTTCAAATGGTCACAGGCCAAACAGGTTTTAGCCGAAGTAGGCAAGACCTGGCAGCCCTTTGGCGGAGCAGGCTACTTCGTAATCATCGCTTTGCTCATCTTAGCTATCCTGCTGGCTGGGATGTTGATCTTACTACCTGTAGCTGCGATGAAACTAGCCGCCCCCGAAAAGAAGCGCTTCTCGGCAGTCACCTTCTTTTTCTTCGGATTGCTTGGTTTCGGCTTTCTGTTGGTGGAAATTCCTCTCATTCAGCAGTTCATATTGTTCCTGAGCCATCCTGCCTACGCCATGACAGCAGTGGTTTTCGTGTTGCTGCTTTTTTCAGCATTGGGAAGCCGTCTGAGCGACCGAATTCCACTTTGGGCCGCATTAGCGGCTCTGGTAATACTGTTGATAAGTGCTCCCTTCTGGTTGTCACACTTCCTCTCACTTGCGTTGGGGCTCTCGCTGGGACTCCGACTGGTTGTGACTGTCCTGCTTCTCGCACCGCTGGGTTTTCTCATGGGCATCCCTTTTCCAAACGGCATCCGCTCCATTCTGAGACCAGACGCGCAATCCTCCCGGATCCCCTGGGCTTGGGCAGTGAACGGTGCTGCCTCGGTAGTTGCATCCGTGCTGGCCGCGTTGCTGGCGCTCACATTTGGATTCAATTGGGTGTTGAGGCTCGGCGCGCTCTGCTATGCTGGCGCCCTGGTTACTGACCTGGTGTCGGTGTCGCGCCCTGCATCCCCGCGCCAGTAAAGGGTACGAAGCCCACATAGCCTATCTGGTAAGCTTTCAATTCCCCATTTTCTTTGACAAACTTCCAAAGAACCTGGCTCCAGCCGGGCGGGCCGACGGGAATGACGATTCGCCCGCCCTCGACCAGTTGCTCTGCCAACGGTGGAGGCAGGTGATCGGGTGCGGCAGTCACGATAATCGCGTCGAAGGGAGCATATTCCGGCCAACCGTAATAACCATCTCCCTGTATCGTATGCACCTGAGAGTAACCCGATTCATTCAGGCGCGCAGCCGCGCTGGCGGCCAATTCTGGCACAATTTCGATCGTGTACACGTCCACGTAACCTAGTTGGGCCAGCACCGCAGCCTGGTAACCCGAACCAGTGCCGATTTCCAGCACCTTTTCACCCGGCTTCAAATCCAACAAGTCGGTCATCCAGGCAACCACAAAGGGTTGTGAGATGGTCTGGCCGTAATTAATTGGAAGGGCATGATCTTCATACGCCTGATCAATGTACTCTGGCAAAACGAACTCGTGGCGGGGTACGATCCGCATCGCCTCCAGGACATCCGGATTGGTTATCCCCTGCACTTCGATGAACTCTACTAAACTCAGCCTGGCTTGGCGAAAGGCCTCCTCATCAGAAGTAGATACAGTCTGGGACGAAAGGGAGGTATCGGTTGCCAGAACCAGGTATGCTTCCGTTTGTTCCGGCGACGAGGCTGGAACAGAGTCAGGCGAAGCAGCACAGCCTGCGATCAACAAGCAGAAGAGAAACAGTATCAAAGGTTTACATTTGGAAAGATCAGCCATGTGACCCTGCCCCACCAACACTGTTCAGACCTCATGCACTAAGTCGCTCAACTCCCGTCTCGGTGTGATGTGCGGTTTCTTCCCCGCGTAGCCGATTGGCAAGATTGCCACCGGCGTCAAATCCTGGGGGATACCGACCGCTTGGCGCACTGCCTCCTCATCGAATGCTCCCACCCAAACCGTGGAAAGCTCGAGCGCCGTCGCTGCCAGCATAGCAAAGGTGCAGGCGATGGTCGCATCCTGCACCGAATAGAGCCGCACGCCTCGCTGCTTATACCACACGGCCGAGCGAGCTGGGTTGGCGCAGAAGATCAACACGACCGGCGCTTCGGCGATGAAATCCTGGCTAAGCGCCGCCTGCACCAGCGCGGACCTGTGTTCCGCTTTTGTGATCCGATAGATTTCATAACCCTGCAGGTCCCCCGCTGAAGGGGCGCGGTTGGCGGTTTCCAGTATCTTCTGCACCTTTTCCGCTTCGACCGGCCGCTCGGCAAAGGCGCGTGTGGAATGACGTTCGTTGACGACTGCGAAGAAATCCATTCTCATCCTCCAGGTGTTCTTGATATCAACCCATCGCGGAGACGGGTCAACAACTCAGCCATTTCTATCTTTTCCGCGTCGTTCAAACACGACCAGGGTGCAAAGAAGTAACGATCCGTATCCTGCTCTATTTTCTCACGAAATGACTTTCCCGATTCGGTTAGGCGCGGACCTGAATCCGGCTCCTTCAGGAAGCCGCGTTTTCGCAACCCAGCCAGCGCGCCGGCATAGACCTGGGGCGGGTGGCCGCGCCCTTTGAGCTTTTCGCAAACCGCCTCCAGCGAGTTCGCTTCGCCGAGCCAGAGCAGGGTCAAGGTCTCCAGCGCAGGGGCGTCCAATCCGCCTGGCTTCCAGGCAGCGAGGTGGGCATCATCGCGGTAAGCGTGCAGGCAGGAGACGGCCTGCTCGAAATAGGGCAGTGGCGGCTCGGCCTCCGGCATGATCCGGTAACTCAAGCGGATGGACCAGTTCTCCAGCATCGGCGGGGTTTCCAGCGCGGCGCGCGCCAGGCGACCCGAAAGCGCGGCCAGGCGGATGGAATCGGCTGGCGGGAGCGGGTCAGCCTGGGCCATGAGGGCGCGTCCATCCGCGATCAGGCGCAGGGTCTCAGCCCGCGCTGAGGGGGCCAAGCTGAATTCGTACTGCGGCGCTTCGACGAAGAATCCCGCCCCGGCAACCGCTTCCAATTCCTTCAAATAGATATCCGCAGCGGTGTATGGATTGCGGACGCGCAGGCGGTTGGGTGTTATAGTCTCCGGCTCGAAGGTGAGGGCGGCGAACAGCCAACCCAGCCCGCGCGGCGTCAGCCCGTGTTCGGTGGCATAGCGGTCGAAGGCCGGGGCGTAGAACGGTATGATGGCCCGGTGCGCTGCACGGGTCAGATCCCACAAATCTGGATTATCCATTATCTGTGTTTATCCCTTTCATCTTTGGTTGCTTTATGGTAGCCTGCCTTCGGCTGCCATTGTCGTGACGCCAATCGTCCAGCGTTCTCAACCGGCTTGCGGCCCTCTGACTACCAGCACTGAGCAGCCGGAATAATGCACCAGCTTACGCGAGACGCTGCCCATCAGCCAGGATTTGAACTGGCTGAAGCCGCGCGAGCCGGTGACGATCATGTCTATCTGCTGCTTCTTGGCGTATTCGATGATCTCGGTTGCCGCATCGCCACGCTTGAGCACAGTGGTTGCAGACAGGCCATGTTTCTTCAAAGCTTCTACCGTGTGATCCAGGAGCGCCTGTCCTGCCTGCTCCTCGCGGGCGCGCTGGGCAGCAATCTCCTCGGGCACGGGCAGCGGCTCCACCATCGCCAGTCCCGAATAAGGTGGCTCTGCCACCAAGACCGGGAACGGCGGGGGCGGCAAGACGTGCATGACTTGCAAGCTCACCCCGCCAGGGAGCGGGAAATTGCCCAGGTATTTCACAGCCTGCTGGCTGTAAGGCGAGCCATCGCTGACCAGCAGGATGCGCCGCAGCCTGTCGTAGGGAGCGCGTACCACCAGCACCGGGCAGCAAGCGTATTCGACCACCTGTTGGGCCACGCCGCCCAGCAAAATGCCGAGGGTGGCCCGCAAGCCCTTCGCGCCTACCACGATCAGGTCAGGCTTGTGCTCCCCGGCGTATTCAACGATCTTTTCAGCCGGAGAGCCAAGCAATAATTCGGACTTTGTCCGCAAGCCCTTATTTATCAGGAGAGCGCAGGTCTGTGCGACAGCTTCTTCGAGATATGTGACTTCAGCCGCCTGGGTCGAGGCAAAAACCCTAAACACCGTGATGAGACACTCTGACGGCAGGGGCAAGTCACCCAATAAGGCAACAGCCGCGTGCGCGTGATCCGAACCGTCGTCAGCCAATAAAATATTGAAATGTTGTTTCTTCCTTGGGATCATCATGAGCCACCTCCTTTCGTTCGTCTCGGAATAACCATTCACTTCCCCCGCTCATACTTTACCACATTAGCGCGCGAATTTCTACTCCCATTCGGCAGGCTTTCTCAAAGTACGAGTTTTCAACTCCCCCAATGCTAAAAAAGGGGTGCGGGGGCGCTTCGCGCCCACCGCACCCCTTTTTTAGCTTCTTTTCCCCTTCCTTGGGGAGGGGGCAGGGGGATGGGGCATACTGGCAGGATACTTCTCGACTTCGAAAGGCCCTGAGGAAAGCCCCGTACCCCCTTTGACGCGCTGCAGTTTCTGCTATACACTATTGTCAAGCTACGTTAGGATGCTTTTTTGACATCATCCATAAATCTAACCGACAGGAGAAATAACGATGGAACCAGGTTTCTCAGAGAAACCTGGTTCCTAATAACCTTCCTGGAAGGAAAATATGACAACCATCCCGGAAACCTACGAACAATCCCGCGAACGCTTCCACGACAACCTCACTTCGGTACGGGACCTGTGGCCGGCGGGACGTTTAACCAGCCATTCCCTTCCCGACGGTGAGGACCTGTCCATTGACTGGATCTCGGCCAGTGCGACCAAACGCAAGGATAAGCTCCTCATCCTGACCACCGGCGAGCACGGCATCGAGGGCTACGTCGGCTCGGCGATGATGCAGCTTTTCATCGAAGAGTACCTGTCCCGGCTCGACCCGACGGAAACCGGACTACTGCTTGTCCACATCATCAATCCCTGGGGGATGAAGCACCACCGCCGCGTCAACGCCAACAACGTGGACTTGAATCGCAACTTCGTCAAGGAGAACGCCCCGCTCATCCCATCCAATCCAGATTACGCCCCGCTTGACTCTTTCCTGAACCCGCCCCGGCCTTTTAGAAATCCAACCCTGCACAAGTTGGCAATGATTCTGCGCGTTCCCGGCCTGATACTGCGCTTCGGGGTAGCCAAATTCAGGGCCGCCACGCTGCTCGGTCAATACCGCTTTCCGAAAGGCGTCTATTTCGGCGGCCAAGAGCTCCAGGAAGAGACGCTCACAATGATGGAACAATACCGGGAACACATCCGCGACTACGCACAGGTTCTGCACTTGGATATGCACACTGGTTACGGTCCGCGCTACCAGATGACGCTGGTCAACTCATGCCACGAGAAGATGACCTCCGAGGAAGCGATACGTAGGTGTATGTATCCGCGCGTAGCGGCGGCCACCACCCAGGAATTCTACGCCATCCAAGGCGACATGATTGACTATCTTTACCCTATCACGCGCGAGGAATTTCCAGATAAACATTATTACGCCACCACCTTCGAATTCGGAACTTTCGGCGAATCGCTGTTGGATAACATCCGCGAGCTGCGCACGATGATCTTCGAGAACCGCGCTCACTGGTTTGGCGCGCGCCCGTCCGCGCGGGCGTGGCTGGCGCGTGAATTCGACGAGCTTTACTGCCCCTCCGAGCCTGCCTGGTTCGAAAAAGCCCAGACCGACGCACGTCAGGCCATCGCGGGGATTTTGAAGGCGGAGGGTTATATCTGAGGAAACAAAGGGGAGTCACCTTTCTTGCTGGGACACTGTCACCTTATCTCGATACAGGTCCCGCAGACAGCCGATCTCCGCGCCATGATGCACATCGTGCGAGATCATCGCCCAGAAGATGCGCCAGGTAGGCCACTGTTCGCCCCAGTTGGTCAGCCGCATCACCTCCAGGTCGGCGTCGGTCAGCTTCTCCAGGTCAGCGCGTAACAAGGCGTGACCCTCCTCCAGCAAGGCAATGGCGGATGCGGCAGTGTGTGGATAATCGAGATCGTCCCAGGTCAGCTTTCCCGGGCCGAAGGCGTGTTCGTGGTACATCACCTTGCACGTCGCGATGTGCACCAGCCTCCAGCCGATGGTCGTGAAGGGCGGTGGCTGAGGCGCCGGGTCAACGTAGTCCACCCACCAGCGCCCATCCTCCAGTAGGTGGACTGTCCAGCAGCCTGGGACCGGTTCCCAAAAGAACTCCTCGTCAGTCAGCCCCTCCAGCTGCTGGCGAAGCGTTTGATAAACTTCATCCATCTCGGCCAGTAACAAGTTCACTGTTTGCTCTTTCATTGCAGTTCCTCCTCGTGATCTACTAATTATTGTATCACCCGCTGACATTTGCATCGAATACCGCTTGACTTTCTTCGTAAGCGCACTATACTAAAGTTATCGAGTAAAGGAGCGCAAGTGAAAACCTTTCCCGGCCTCGAACAAATCAAAGCCCACGTCCCCGAAATGCGCACGCCGCTGGGACACCTGCTCATCGGTCTGTACGTGCTGGGCAGTTTCGCGCTGGTTACGCTCTTCTTCGTCGTCCTCGACAGCCGCTGGCCTCAATGGACGCTGGTCACGCAGTTCGTCGTGCTTGGTGTGGGGTTTTTCTGGCTGGCGCGCTTCATCGCGCGCCGCGCGGCCTTCAAGCAAATGTGGGGTGAACTGGCTTACCGCAACGCGGCCGGCCTGTACATGGTACCCGGTCTGGCGTTGATCTTATCCGCCGTCATTCACATCGCCTACATGCCCGGCCCGGCCATCCCGCTCAGCTGGTGGTCGCCCGGCGTAGTGACGCTGGGTTTGTTTTTCTGCGCCGTCGGCTTTGTCATCTGGGCGCGCGCCATCTTTGCCTTCGGCTTCGACAACCTCGCCCTGCTCTACGTTTACTATCCCGCGGAAGGCCGGCTGGTGGATACGACCATCTATGGCTTTCTCCGGCATCCAACCTACGCGGCGGTCATCCGCTTCGGGCTGGGGATGGCGCTGCTCAACAGCAACTGGTTCGCACTCGCTTTCGGACTGTTCATGCCTTTCGGTATGACCCTCTGGCTGCGGTTGGTTGAAGAGAAGGAACTTATCGAGCGATTCAGCGAAGGCTACCTGGACTACCGTCAGCGCGTCCCGGCCTTCTGGCCGCGGCCGCGCGATCTGGGCAAGTTTTGGCGATTCTTGATCTCAGGGAAATGACTGCCATGCCTGCTTATGTAAAAACCGCAAGCCTCGTTGGGCTTATCGGCATCCCGATTGGCATGATACTTTAGTTCATGACGATGGGTTTACCGGTGGGGAACATCCTGCTGTGCATCCCAAGCGGGATCGTGACAGCGAAACTCCTCCTTCGCCAGCAGAACCCTGACCGGCCCGGTGCGAACAAAGTTATTTGGAGAGCGGGGCTTATTTCTGGCGCCATCAGTTCCCTGAGCTTGATCATCCCCTTGGCGGTCCTTGCATTCCTTGCGCCCCCAACGGCCAGGATCAGCCAGGAATTTTCTCAATTCCTTGATCTGAGTTACATTCCGCCCATGCTCGACGATTTCCGCGTTGCCATCTTCCTTGTAGGCGTCATCGGCGCGTTATCAATCATTGGCTTGACCGCAATAGCCGCTTTCCTTACTTTCAGGTCGCATAAAAACCGGTAAGTGCAGGGCCGTAGAAAAACCAAACGTCTCATCCCAGGAGTGTGGAACATGACCAAAATCCTGATCCTCGGCGGCGCCGGTTACACCGGCAGATCGCTCGCCCGACACCTGCTCGAACAGTCGAAAGCTGAAATCGTCCTTGCCGGGCGGACGCTCGAAAAAGTGGAGACGCTGGCTGACAAATTAAACGCCGACTTCAAAGGCAGGTGCGTGACCGCTCTGCGTGCTGACGCAGCGGATGCAGACAGCCTGAAAGCGGCGTTCACGGGTGTGGACCTGGTGCTGGTCGCCGCGCCCCTCACCTCCGCGCCGTACGAGACGGTTATCCGCTCCGCCCTCGAAGCAGGCGTGGATTATCTGGATGTGCAAATCGGGGGGAAAAAACTGGCCCTGCTCCAATCGCTGGCCGAAGAAATCAAACGAAAAAAACTGTGTTTCATCACCGAGGCGGGATTTCATCCCGGCCTGCCCGCCGCGCTGGTGCGTTACGCCGCTGCGCAACTGGACCTCATCGAAAGCGCCGTCACCGCCGGTTATCTCAACATGGGCGGCAGCAAGCTGCCTTATACTGATTCAGTGAACGAGTTAATGGAGGTTTTCAAGGAATACCAGGCGCAGGTATATAAGAACGGCAAATGGACGAAAGCCGGTTCATTTGACATGCGTAAAATTGACTTCGGCGGCGAAATCAACATGAAGAACTGCTACTCGATGTTCTTCGAGGAACTACACCCGCTGCCTGAAATGTTCCCATCGCTGAAAGAAGTTGGTTTTTATATCTCGGAAACCCACTGGCTTCTGGATTGGGTCATCTACATGGTGGTCATGCTGGGATTGAAAATCGCTCCGAAGCGCAGCGTCCGTCCGCTGGGGAAACTGCTCTGGTGGGGTATGATGAACTTGCCCAAACCGCCGTACCGGGTGGAACTCCAGGTGCAGGCATCTGGCTTGAAAAACGGGAAGCAGGCTCAGGTTCGGGCAAGCATCGCCCATGCGGATGGCTACGAGCTGACCGCCATCCCGGTCGTCGCTTTAGTGCTACAATATCTGGATGGTTCAGCGCGCCGTCCTGGCTTGTGGATGATGGGCTATCTGGCAGAGCCGGAACGGTTGATGAAAGATATGGAGAAAATGGGAGTCAAAGAGACAACGGTTGTTTCCTGAAAAGAGGAGCTATGTCTGGCAAACGGATCGGCAAAGTGATCCACTACTATGACCGCCACAATAGACTGGCTGTTGGAGCAAGATAATCCCTCGGTGGGCTATTTCACCCTGCGTCACCTGCTCCCCCGCATGGAAAAAACCATTATCCCAGGAGGTCAAGATGAGGCAAACAAATACGCAAATTGGGAAGGGTTCTGTTAAACCCGTAAAGCTCGCGGAGGAAGAGTATCAGACGATTATCAGCACAGCGATGGATGGTTTCTGGATTACGGGTATGCAGGGACATTTTTTGGATGTGAACGATGCCTATTGCCATCTGGTCGGCTACAGCCGAGAAGAATTGCTGAAAATGCGCATCCAGGATGTGGAAGCGACGGAAAAGCCGGAAGAGACCGCGCGACACATCCAGAGGATAATAGAGACTGGCCATGACCGCTTTGAGACCCAACATCGCTGTAAAGATGGCAGAATTGTTGATATTGAGGTCAGCGTCAATTTCCGGCCAAGCCATGGCGGACGATTATATGTGTTTCTGCGCGACATCATCGCGCGCAGGCAGGCTGAGGAGGCGCTGCAAAAAGCGCATGAAGAGTTGGAACTGCGCGTTCAGGCACGCACGGCTGAGCTGGCAAAAGCCAACGAGGTGCTAAAGCGGGAGAATGATACCCGGACTGTGCTCAATACACTCCTGCGCCTCTCGCTGGAAGATATCTCCTTGGATGAACTCCTGACGCAAGCGCTTGATCTTATCCTCTCTATCCCCTGGCTTGCCTTCGAATCAAGGGGCGCTATATTTCTCGCCGAGGACGATCAAGTCCTGGTATTAAAAAGCCAAAGGGGGCTTGCCGAGCCGATACAAAGGGCTTGTGCTCGAGTTCCTTTTGGTAGATGTCTGTGCGGGCGTGCCGCAGCGGAGCAAAAGACCAGGTTCGCCGATCTTCTTGACGTGCACCACGAGACCACCTATGAAGGGATAGTCCCTCACGGTCACTATTGTGTGCCCATTCTGTCGGCCGGCAAGACACTCGGCGTGATATGTATCTATCTGCGTGAGGGTCACCGCCGCGACATACAAGAGGAGAAATTCCTCCTCGCCATAGCCAATACGCTTGCGGGGAGCATCGAGCGCAAGGGGGGCGAAGAAATACTAAAGAAACATTCCAGTGTTGTGGAGCAGACAACGGAACTCGTATTCATCACTAATTACGATGGCGTTATCGAATACGTCAATCCAGCCTTCGAGCGTCTCACCGGTTATGCCAAAGACGAGTCCATCGGCCAGACGCCGCGTATCCTAAAATCAGGCAAGCATACGCCGGATGAATACAAGCAACTTTGGGAAACGATTCGTGCAGGAAAAGTATTACAGGGAACGGTGGTCAACCGTAAAAAGAACGGGGAACTCTTTTACGAGGAAAAGATCATTTCACCATTGCGGGACGAGAAGGGAAATATTACCCACTTCGTCTCGACCGGGCGCGACATCACCGAGCGCAAGCAGGCGGAAGAACGCATTCAAACCCAGCTACAACGTCTCGCCGCCCTGCGCGAGATTGACATGGCCATCACCGGCAGTGTCGACCTGCAACTGACGCTGAACGTGGTGCTGGAACAGACGACCACCCAACTGGGCATAGACGCCGCCAGTGTGCTCCTGCTCAACCCGCACAGCCAAACCCTCACCTACGCCGCAGGGCGCGGCTTCCGCACGGATGCCCTCCAACATACCCGCTTGCGATTGGGCGAGGGGTTTGCCGGACGCGCGGTTCTAGAACGACAGCTCATTCACATCCCAGACCTGCGCGGAAGAAAGACCGATTTTCTACGCTCCCCTTACTTTTCGACGGAGGGGTTTGTGGCTTATTACGTTGTGCCGTTGATCGCCAAAGGCGAGGTCAAGGGCGTGCTGGAGGTCTTCCACCGCGCGCCCTATGAAGCCGACGACGAGTGGCGGGCATTTCTGGAGACTCTGGCCGGGCAAGCCGCCATCACGCTTGACAACGCGATGCTCTTCAACGACTTGCAACGCTCGAACACCGATCTGACGCTTGCCTACGACGCCACCATCGAGGGCTGGTCACATGCCCTCGACCTGCGCGACGAAGAGACCGAGGGCCATACCCAGCGCGTCACCGAACTGACCCTGCAACTGGCGCGCGGCATGGGCATTAGCGAAGCCGAATTGGCGCATATTCGCCGCGGCTGCTTGCTGCACGACATCGGCAAAATGGGCATCCCGGATAACATCCTGCGCAAGCCCGGCCCGCTAACCGATGAGGAGTGGGTCATCATGCGTAAGCATCCCCAATATGCCTTTGAAATGCTCTCGCCTATCTCGTATTTGCGACCTGCGTTGGATATTCCAGGCTGCCACCACGAGAAATGGGACGGCACCGGTTATCCGCGCCAGCTGAAAGGCGAGCAGATCCCGCTGGCGGCACGCATCTTCGCGGTAATAGACGTGTACGACGCGCTGACCTCAGACCGTCCCTATCGCAAAGCCTGGTCGCGTGAAAAAACGCTTGAGCACATCAAAACCAATTCGGGAACCCATTTTGACCCCAAGGTAGTGGAGGCGTTTATCCGTCTTCAACAAGAGTCAAAAACCAGTAACTGAAAGGAGGCAGACATGTCCGGCAATCGCATTGGCAAAGTAACACACTACTTCGACCGCATCAATGTCGCCGTCTTGGAACTAACGGACGGGATCCGGGTTGGCGATACGGTGCACTTCCTCGGCCACGCCACCGATTTCAAGCAGGAAGTGAAATCGCTGCAGATCGAGCACCAGAATGTGGACGAGGCCAAGCCGGGGCAGGATGTAGCCCTGAAGGTCGCCCAGAAAGTCCACCCGAACGATGCGGTGTTCAAGATCACGGAAGAGGAATAACATTTTTCCTCACCCCTCGCCCCTCTCCCAATTTTGGGAGAGGGGAAGGGGGTGAGGGGTGAGTTCAAGGAGACATCTATGAAAGATTACTCTGACAAATCCTTCTGGCTCGCCACCTATGGCGAGTACACTCCCAACCCGCCAGTCAAAGGCGATTTGAGCGTTGATGTTGCCATCATCGGCGGCGGGTTCACCGGCCTGGCGACAGCCTACAACCTGCGTAAGGATGACCCAGGCATGAAAGTCGCCGTGCTGGAAGCCGAGGTGGTCGGCTTTGGCGCCAGCGGGCGCAACGGCGGCTTCTCGATGACTCTCTTCGGCCTGGAGCCAGCCGTGACCAAGTCCCTCTTCGGCCAGCAGCGCACGGTGGAAGCCCATCGTTACATGGAGCGCGCGGTGGATTACGTGGACGCGCTGGTACGGGAACACAAGATCCAATCCGACTATGAGTTCCCAGGATTCCTGCGCGCCGCCACCACACCGGGTTACGTCAAGCGCATCCAGCACGATCTCGAAATCCTGACCTCGATGGGCGTCACCGGCATCGAGTGGATCGAGGCCGATAAGATACGCGCCGAGGTGGATTCGCCCCTGTTCCTCGGAGGCTGGTGGGAGCCGCGCTGCGGCCTGCTCAATCCGGCCAAGCAATCGCGCGAACTCAAGCGTATCGCCCTGCAAGCCGGCGCTGAAATTTACGAGGAAACGCCGGTGATAAAAATCGAGCGCGGTCCCCGCTTCACCCTCCACACTCCGGGCGGAAAGATCACTGCTGACAAGATCGTTTTCGCCACCAACGCCTACTCGCACCTGATCCCGGGACTGCGCTCCAAGCAGGTGCCGGCCTTCACGCATATGGTCGTCACCGAGCCGCTGACCGAAAAGCAACTGGCGACCATCGGCTGGAAGCACCGCCAGGGCATCGAGGATGCGCGCAATCTTGTCCATTACTTCCGCCTGACCGCTGACAATCGCATCGCCATGGGCGGCAGCGACGTGAGCATCACCTACGGGCGGAACATGGAACGCGATTTGAATCCGCGCACCTTCGCCGACCTGGAACGTGATGTGGTGCGCCTGTTCCCACACCTGAAAGGCATCCACTTCACCCACCGCTGGGGCGGCCCAGTCTCGGTGCCGATTGATATGGCACCCGCCATCGGCTTCCTCGGCGACCCGCGCGCCATCTACAGCCTGGGCTGCGTCGGTCACGGCGTCTCGATGACACATCTCAACGGACGTACAATTGCCGACCTGCTGCTAGAGCGCAAAACCGACCTGACGGATGTCTGGTTCGTCAACCGCAAGATGATCCCTTGGCCGCCAGAGCCGCTGCGCCTGGTCGCCAGTCAAGCCATCCGCGGCTATATGCGATTGGAAGACGCGCTTTACGAACGAGGGATGCCAAAATGACCTATTCCCCTGCCCCCTTCCCTTTTAGGGAGGGGGGAACGGGGGTTAGGTCCGGAAGAAGAATACCATGAATCAACCGATAGAAGATTGGCTCCTCGAACTCGATAACCCCTCGGTTCGCTATTTCACCCTGCGTCATTTGCTCGATCGCCCGGAAGAAGATGCCGAAGTGACGATAGCACGGCGCGCCATCATGGATAGCGAGCCAGTGCAGAAGATCCTGGCCGCGCAAGACCTTGAAGGTTTTTGGGGCAAGTCGGGACCGGGCTACTCGCCAAAGTATCAATCCACTGCCTGGCAAATAATTTTCCTGGCGGAGTTCGGTGTTGACAGAGGAAACGAGCAAGTCCGCCGTGGCTGCGAATATCTGATCGCTCACGCCCAGGCGACTCACGGTGGATTTTCAGCGATGGCGAACGCTGTACCGAGCGGTGCGATTCATTGCCTGAACGGCAACCTGATCTGGGCGCTAACTGCGCTCGGCTATGCCGACGACTCACGTGTGCAGCGTGCAGTGACCTGGCTGGTTGGCTCCATCACAGGAGAAGAATTTGATTGGTGGAATGCAGTTGTACCCGGCCCTGGATTCAAGTGTGGCGCTAATCTCAAACTGCCCTGCGCCTGGGGCGCTGTCAAGGCGCTGCGTGCTTTAACGAACCTGCCGCCATCAATGCAATCGCCACGAGTGAAAAATGCAGCCACGGCGACGGTCGAGTTTCTATTCAGTCATGAGCTGGCAAAAGCCGATTATCCACATTATGAGCGCATCAGCGGCGAGTGGTTCAAATATGGTTTCCCCCTATCGTATACCTCGGACGTACTGGAAGCTGCATTCGTCTTGTGCGAGGCCGGTCATGGCAACGACCCGCGCCTGCTCAACGCCGTTGATCTCATTATTTCGATGCGCCAACCCGACGGCCGCTGGCTGATGAAGCATAGTCTCAACAGGAAGATGTGGGTGGATATCGAGGTCAAGGGCAAACCCAGCAAGTGGATCACGCTGCGCGCCTTACGCATTCTGAAAGCCGCCTAACGTAGGGCGGGATTCCATTCCCGCCATAACCCTGCAGGTAAGAAACCTGCCCTACAGGACGATTTGTCATGGAAACCAACTTTCAAGCCACCTCCCAACTTTACTGGATCAGCGTCCTGGTCACCGCTCTGATGGATGTCGCCTTCATCGCGCTGCTGGCGTGGCGCATCAAACCGGCGCGCTTCCGCCGACTCCAATGGCCGCTCGTCATCGTTTCGACGCTCTTCTGGACAGTTCTATGGTATGCGGTTATGTGGAATGCCTTCGTCTGGGAGACCAGTTACCGCTACGTTTTCCAACCCTGGCAGCGCTGGGCCTGGCCGCCGGTCTACGGCCTCATCAGCGGCGGTGTCACCTGGCTGTTTTGGTGGCTGTCGCTCCGCCTGCCCGCCAATCCTGTATTGTATTTCCTCCTGCTGGGTGGACTGGAATCCTTCGGTGACCATTATTTCGCCATCCGAAACGGTGTTATGGAGACCCCTTTGTTGCAGGAAGTGAGCATTGCATCAGCTGTGACATTCGGCTTCTTCGAGTTCATCTTCTATTGGAGCGTCATCCTGGGCCTGGCCGCGCTGCTCCCCCTGGTCTGGGATCGCTGGCAGGCCTCCAAGAAGGAAAAGGGCAACAGCCTATGACAAACAACAATACGCTGCCAAGCGTGTTACAGAAATGTCCCAGCGGCTTTCTAAAATTCTTCCTGAAGGTGCCAGTGTACCTGCACCGCATGGGAATGGGCGGCTGAGAAAAGATACTTCGATCAAGGAATCACCAAAACGGGACAGGGGGCGTGATGTAATACTTTCAGGCTTTGGCTTCCAAGCAAGATGACACTCAAGGTTCCCAGGCCGCGTGAACCCATGATGATCAGATCGTTCTGGCGTGTCTTTACTACTTTCAAGATAGCCTCCGCGGCTGGACCTTCGAGAATCTCAGTCTTTAATTCTCCTGGGATCTTCCCAACATCCTGTAAGGCAGCTTTCAAGATTGCACCGGCGGCTTCCAAGCGAGAATTCACTGCCTGCTGAAAATTGGGTTCACCCAGGTAGGATGGCACAGGATCGAAGGCTGTGACCAGCCACAGGTTTGCCTTTGTCTCACGCGCCAGATCACCGGCCAGCTTGGCCGCTCTTGAGGCATTATCCGAACCATCTATGGCAAGCAAAATATTCTTGAACATCTTGCGCCTCCTTTCTTTGGCTACAATATCATTATAACCAAATTCGCCTAGAATTGTCTATCAACTTACAAGAAAGAGCCGGGAACATTCGGCTCTTTTATTTCAGGTGTACCTCGCCATTTATCCAGACGGCTGCCTGAACCAGTCCGCTTTCACCGAATAACATTGGCAACAAGAACTCAAACGGCCCAACCTCCCCGCTGGTGAAAAAGCGCAGCGTGTAGGACCCTTCGACTGCGCTCCCTGGCCTGACCTCCACCTGTGCCTGCCTGTCCTGGCGGCCAGGCCAGGGCGGCACTGGCGCAGGCAGGGCAGGCTCAAACCTTGTGTCCCGCCTCTCGTCCACTTCCAGCAGATGGCCAACCTGCCGCGCCACCGCCGGAGCCGGGTCTATCACCCGAACTTTCGCGCCTACTATTTTCTGAATCAGGGGGATGACGAAAGGATAGTGCGTGCATCCCAATACGACCGTATCAATGCCCTTTGCCAACATGGGCAGGAGCGCGGTTTCCAGGATCGCTCGTGTTTCAGGGGCATCCAGGTTCCCGGCCTCGATCTGCGTCACCAACCCTGGACAGGTATCCTGTAGCAGCGTCACGCCATTGGCAAAGCGCTCCACTACCGAGGCATACAGCGCGCCCTGAAAAGTCGCCGGGGTAGCCAATACGCCGACCACGCCGGTTTGCGTGTGCTCGGCAGCCGGCTTGACGGCCGGTTCCATGCCGACAAAAGGCACATCTGGAAATGTCCGTCGCAGGTGATGCAATGCTGCTGCGGAAGCCGTATTGCAGGCCACCACGATAAGCTTCGCATCAAGAACTAACAGAAAGCGTGTAATTTCTTCTGAATAAGCCCGCACCTCCCCCAGCGAACGCGAGCCATAAGGCACATGTCCCTGGTCAGCAAAATACAGCACCGACTCGGCCGGCAACTCCTGGCGGATGGCGCGCAGAACGGAGAGGCCGCCGACGCCGGAGTCAAAGATGCCGAGGGGTGAATGAGGATTGATCAAGGGTGTACGCCATACGTAAAGCGTAAAGGGCGATTTCACGTCTTACGTTTTACATTCTACTTTCCCTACACGACGCGACAAACGCAAAGAATAACTTTCGCATGGCTGGCTGATCCGTCAGCCACTCAGGATGCCACTGCACCGCCAGACCGAAAGGATGACCAGGAAGCACGACGGCTTCCACCAGACCATCCGGCGCGCAGGCGACCGGCTTGAGAGCCGCGGCCAGTTCTTTCGCGCCCTGGTGATGCAAACTGTTGACCTTCAAGACTGGCTCGCCGGTGATCTCTGCCAGGCGCGTATCGCTGTCCACTCTTACTTCGTGGGCTAGAACCTGGCGCTGCGTACCGGGATCGTAATCGTGTTTGATCGCGCCAGGTCTCTGATCGGCAATGTCGGTGTACAACGTCCCGCCCAGGGCCACATTCACCACCTGAAAGCCACGGCAGATGCCGAGGAAGGGTTTGCCGTCACTGGCAGCAGCCTTGAACAGGGCTACTTCCAGGGAATCCCGCGCCGGGTCCACGGCAGTGACGCGCGGATGCGGTTCACCGCCAAAGGTTTCAGTGGCAATGTCACCTCCACCGGTGAAGAGGATACCATCCAAACGTTCGAGCAAGGTGGAGCGCGGATCCTCTGTCAAACCGGAGGGGATCAACACCGGCATCCCGCCTGCCTCGCTCACCGCAAGGATGTATTTGTGCATCAACGCGGCGACAGGGAAGCCGTACTGGTTTTTATCGTTATATGTCGTGAGACCGATCAATGGAACTGGCATACCTGCTCCTGAGAATGAGAAAAGGGCGTAGCAACAAGGAATTCGTTGTCACTGCACCCTTTTATGGTAGCTGGTACAGCTACCTTTATTGTAAGCCAAAACGGCGACTTACTCGAACTTCTGCTTCAGGTGGGCCTTCTTACCCGTGCGCTCGCGCAAAAAGTACAACTGCGCCCGTCGGATGTGGGTGTGGCGTTCGACCACGACCTTGTCAATGCGCGGCGAGTAGAGCAAGAAAGTGCGCTCCACGCCAATGCCATTGCTGGCCGTGCGCCGGACTGTAAAATTGGTGTTGTTACCGCCCTTGCGCAGGCGGATCACCGTCCCTTTGAACTCCTGGATGCGCTCGCGGTCGCCTTCTTTGATGCGCACGTGCACGCTGACGCTATCGCCCGGAAATAGATCAGGGATGTTCGGATTCCTGGTGGTGTTGAAATTCTTATCAAGGTCAATCATCGTCATTTATCCTTACGTTTGTTTCGGCTGCCTCTCGGCGCGGGGCGAGATTATATCATGGTCACCAGGATATGAGAAGGCCGGATTCGGAGTATAATCTTGACCGTCCCGCCCCCGTAGCTCAATGGACAGAGTAATGGACTTCGAATCCAGTGGTTGCGAGTTCGAGCCTCGCCGGGGGCGCTGCGAATAATAGTAGCTGTCCAGCTACCATAAATACCCGCCGCTGGGTGAGGGGGGCACCCAACGACGGGCAACACTATTTTCCCACAAAATGGCCTGAAAATCAATAGTCTTTGGGTACTGTTTCAGGGAATTCTAATGTGAGTAAAAAAATGACCCGGCGCTATCTTGCTGTCATGTTCTGCGCTCTTTTGCTTTCCGCTTGCGGCTGGACGGTCAACCCATTGCCTCCAAGCCTCTATTATGTCACACCCTCCCGTACGCCGGTCGTACTCACCCCGAACACCGCCACGCAAACGGAAACGCCCACCGGCAGCGCGACATCCACATCTCCATCCGCACCGCTTGCGACAGCCACCCTTCCCGGCAATGCAGAACTAGAGGTAGAGATTGTCGGCTGCAATACAAGTATAGATTTTACGCACCAGATGGGCGAGGTGACCAACGCATACGTCACGATCAGCAACCTCGGCAAAGGGAACCTCACCAACGTCTGCGCGACGCTTTCAGCAAGCGACGAGGACCGCCGCCACCCGGATAAGAGCCAATGTGTCCCATCCTTGCCGTCAGGCTATCAGGTCACGTTGAAGCTGACCGTTGACACCGGCTTCAAGGTGGATACATCCATCCAAGTGGAAGTTACGGCGAATGAGGGGGTTGGCACGACGGTGGCGCGCGAAAGCTGCACCGAGATCGGCCTGCCCATACCGAACCCCCAAATCGGCATCGTAAGGTCGATACCTTAAATCTTCAACGTAAACGTTAACTTACTACCCTTCCCCTCTCCTTCGCTCTCGGCCCAGATCCGCCCGCCGTGCGCCTCAACCAGGCGCTTCGCGATGGTCAGGCCGATGCCGCTGCCTCCCCCGGCGCGGCGTGAGCGCGAGCGGTCAATGCGGTAAAAACGGTCGAAGATGTGGGTAAGATGATCAGCCGGAATACCGAGGCCCGTGTCCGTCACACTGACCTCTACCTCTTCGCTGTGACGAGTCGCAGAAACTCGAACTTCTCCCTCCGCAGGTGTGTATTGCAGCGCGTTGCCGATGAGATTTAGCATCACCTGCCCGACGCGATCCTCGTCCGCCTGGACGAGCGGAAGGTCAGGCGGCAGACTGGAGGTCAAGGCCACGCCCTTCTCCTCGTACTGGCGTCCAAGCCGCGCCAGGGCGGCATTGACCAGGTCCGCCACCGCGACCGGCCTGAGGTCCAGCTTGAATGTATCCGCCTCGACGCGGCTGAGTTCCTGCAAGTCATCCACCAGGCGGCCCATCCGGTCGGCCTCCAGATAGATCTGCCCAAAGGTTTCATCGCTCGCGGGCAAAACCCCATCCATCAGGCCTTCCATCGAACCCTTGATGGCCGTGAGCGGCGTGCGCAGCTCGTGGGTCACATCGCCGATCAACTGGCGGCGCATCGCCTCGATCTGTTCGAGCTTGCCAGCCATCTTGTTGAACCGTCCCGCAAGCTGGCCGAGTTCGTCTTCGCCGCGCACCTGCACACGCTCGTGGTAATGTCCCTCGGCGATGCGCTGGCTTGCAGACATCATGGCGCGCACGGGGGCATTCACGCCCCGGCTGAAGAGCACACTCACTGCCAACGCGAACGCAACAGCCGCCAAAACCGCCCAAGCCAATGCTTCGTTGAACGAAGCCTGGAAAGTAGTGTAAAGTTCTTGAGCCTGGCCGCCTCCCTGCCCAGATCCGGGGCCAGCCATCATGCCAGACCCCATCATTCCGTACATGTGGCCCAAATGGCGGTTCAAAACGCCCGGAAGGGCAAATTGCGTAGTGCTTGCCAGTACGACCACACCGACCAGAATAACGACCAAATACGAGAGAAAGAGCTTGACGCCCAGATGGCGGCGAATGGTTGCGATCATATGTTTTCATCCTCGAAGCGGTAACCAACACCGCGCACGGTAGCGATGAAGCCTTCATCCCCCAATTTCTGGCGGACGTGACCCAGGTGCACGTCCACGACGCGGGTATCGCCGAAATAATCATAACCCCAGACTTTTTGGAGCAACTGCGCACGGCTCAAGACACGGCCTCGATTTTCAGCCAGCGCCTTGAGCAGGTCGAACTCGATGGAGGTCAACTCGACCGGACGATCATCCACAGCCACCTGCCGCGCGCCGACATCTATACGCACCCGACGAAAAGCCAGCACGCCGCCATCAGACCCTGAGCCTGCTCCCGTTTGCAAACGGCGCAGCGCCGCCTTGACGCGCGCCACCAATTCGCGCGGGCTGAACGGCTTGGTGACGTAATCATCCGCCCCGACCGAAAGGCCGACGATCTTATCTATCTCTTCGGTCTTTGCGGTCAACATGATCACGTACACATCCGATTCGCGGCGCAGCTTGGAAAGCAGCTCTATACCGTCCATGCCGGGGAGCATGATGTCGAGAACGAGAATGTCCGGTTTGTAGGCGCGCGCCGCTTTCAGCCCTGAGGGGCCGTCTGAGGCAGTGAAGACCTCATAACCCTCCGGCTTCAAGTAAGCCGTGACCAGCTTCAAGATGCTGGGTTCATCGTCAACAACCAGGATTTTTGCCATACTCTAATTGTACTCAAAAAATAAAGAGCCGGACGTTTTGCCCGGCCCTTTTACAACTCCACTTTTCACTATTCTTCGCTCATCTCGATGAAATTCCCATGCCAGGTGTGGAGGAAGACCTGGCTGTTATAGCCATTGACGGAGAGCATACCCACAATCTTGCCATCCCGCAGCGTGTCAATCGTGTAGTAGCCATAGAACGGGTCGGCATCTTCGGCAGTTGTCGTGCCGGGCAGATAGGTATCCAGGTATTTCTGCGCGGTTTCGAGGGCCTGCTGTGCGCTCACGGGCATCTCGGCCGAGACGTCCGCCGGAGTCGTGCTCCAGGCATAACCGCCCATCATACCGCCGCGGCCGCCCATCATACCCTGGTGATTCATGCCGCCATACTTCAGATTCCACATCATGTTCGGACCGTATTCGGGGTAGGCCGCTTGCGTGGCAGGGTCAACCAGCAATTCGAATGCGCCGATGCCGGTGCTTTGTTCCACAACGCGGACGTAAGAGTTGTTGTCGAAGATCATCACCTCGGCGATCTTCAGGTCAGCGTTATTCAGACCGGCCAGGTACTTTTCGGCCGCTTGCGTGGCCTGGTCAACGGTCAGTGGCGTGAGGTCCGCAGCAGAACCGGACCAGTAGCCATGTCCGCCCATCATGCCGCCACCCATCATCCCGCCACGGCTATTATTGCGCCCCATCATCCCTGGGCCAAAGCCGTAAGCCCCTCCAGTATTGACGGGGACGAGAGCCGTGGATTGCGTCCGATTGGCGACCGCCCAGCCTGCGTATAGGGAACCGCCAGCCAATACCAGGGCAGCAATAGCAATCAGTGTGGTTTTTAGAACTTTGTTCATAGATTCACTCCTCAGAAAGTTTGGCACGTTTCGGTGCCATATTTACTATGAAGTATAAGCACCGGCGATAAAGAGAACATGAAAGCAGTATAAAGATTGTGTAAAGAAAGCAGTTATTGACTTATAATGTAGGTATGCCTGATGAACAACTCTCTTCTCAATCTCGTCATAAGATCGCCATGTTGATTGACGGCGATAACGCCCAATCCAGCCTGCTGCAGCAGATGCTGGTGGAAACGGGCAAATACGGGCTGGTCACCGTCCGC
>Ga0315279_10001887_pt1 | contig 33188 bp, 18 predicted proteins | sample YL17G06_20_MG_FD_203694 | JGI IMG/M metagenome (GOLD analysis project Ga0315279, IMG submission 203694) | Sediment microbial communities from Yellowstone Lake, YNP, Wyoming, USA - YL17G06_20 | ecosystem: Environmental > Aquatic > Freshwater > Lake > Sediment | place: USA: Wyoming | collected...
CCTCGCGGCAGGCGTCCTCCTCCAACCCGAGCTGGACGATTCCGATCCTCCGCCCCTTGTACGGGATCCCCCCGTCTACTCCGACAATCGTGGTTCGCTGGAATCCCGTCGGGATGCTGCCATCGAGATACTGTTTCCTTGAGATGTGGATCTCATCGACCATCGTACAACCGTAGAGCAGCCCGATCTCCAGGGCAATGTCGAGCGCCTCATCGTTCAGCTCGAAGGGAGGAGTATCGTCCATTTCGTATGTGCAGAGCGTCGCGTGGTTGATCTGGTAAATGATCTCCTTTCTTGTCTTGAACTCCATCAGCGCCGTGCCGTCGTACTCTCCCAGTTCGGAGAGCGTCGGGCGCATGTGGCGAAGGATCTCGGCATTGAAGGAGTCGCTGTACAGGCCGGCCGGGCAGCGGCAAAAGAGCTTTTTCGAGGTCAGAAGTTGTTGGTGAATTTCCAGTCCGGATTTGAAGCCGACGGCGGCGTAGTCGCCTTCAGTCATTTCATTGAAGGGCTTGAACGTCATACGGTTGTGCCACCGAGGAAGACCACGGACGAATCGGAGGGACGGGATTCCGCCAAGCAGAACCGCCCGCGGGAGGATTCCCACTTAGGCTCCCGGCGGGCGATCTCGTGTCGTCGATGATATGATAATGTGAAGTAGATCGTTGTCGCGGTCAACGGATCTCCATGTCTCTGAAGATGGCTCAAATTTAAGAAAGAAATAGGGAAAATCCACGCACGCAAACGCGGAATTCTCCCGAAGTCTGGAGGAAGTCGCCAGGTCCCATTTGAACCGCAACTCTATTTCACGTAAGTTTCATTGAAGCGCCTTTCGTACACATCCACAGACCACTGTCTCTCCTCCCTTGGAGCGAACCATGAGAAATCCAGTCTTTTCGTTGTCGATGATAGCTTTCGCGTCTCTCTTTCTCTGTCTTTTCCCCACCGCTCTTGCCCAGCAGAGTCCGTCGCAAGTGGTACCCCCCTATCGGAATCCGGACCTTCCGCTTGAAGAGCGGGTGAACGACCTCGTGTCCCGCATGACGCTCGATGAGAAGGTCAGCCAGATGATTTACGAGGCTCCTGCCATCGAGCGGCTCGGCATCCCCGCCTACAACTGGTGGAACGAAGCGCTCCACGGGGTGGCGCGGGCCGGGAGGGCCACTGTGTTCCCGCAGGCCATCGGTCTCGCCGCGACATGGGACACCGATGTGATGTTTCGTGTGGCGACCGTCATCTCTGACGAAGCGCGCGCCAAGCACAACGATGCGCTGCAGTACGGAAGACGGGGGATCTACGAGGGGCTGACGTTCTGGTCCCCCAACATCAATATCTTCCGCGACCCACGCTGGGGGCGCGGCATGGAAACGTTTGGTGAGGATCCGTATCTCACCGGCCGGCTTGGAGTCGAGTTTGTGAAGGGCATGCAGGGGAACGATCCGCATTGCCTCAAGACGGTTTCGACCCCAAAACACTTTGCCGCTCACAGCGGCCCGGAGCCCGATCGGCACGTCTTCAATGCGGTCGTGGATGAGCGCGACCTCCGCGAGACCTATTTGCCCGCGTTCCGTGCGACAGTCGTCGAGGGGAAGGCGCGATCGGTCATGTGCGCCTACAATCGCTTTCGTGGCGAGCCGTGTTGCGGAAGCAGCGAGCTGCTGCAGAAGATTCTCAGGGAGGAGTGGGGCTTTGACGGCTACGTCGTCTCTGACTGCTGGGCGATCATGGACTTCTACACGACCCACAAGGTCGACGACACGGCGCCCGAAGCGGCTGCACGGGCGCTCCTTGCCGGAACCGACCTCAACTGCGGCGTGACATACGACAGTCTCGGTGTGGCTGTCAAGCGGGGTTTGGTCAGTGAACCGCTCGTCGATCTCGCGGTGAAGCGACTCTTCCAAGCGCGATTTGAGCTCGGCATGTTCGATCCGCCGGAACGCGTCCCGTACGCGCAGATCCCTGCTCGCGTCAACGACTCCAAGGAGCATCGAGAACTGGCCGTAGAAACTGCTCGTAAGTCCATCGTGCTGCTCAAGAACGAGGGTGGGCTTCTTCCACTGCGGAAAGACCTTCGTACGCTCGCGGTCATCGGTCCGAACGCGGACGACGTCGACGTGCTGCTGGGCAACTACAACGGTACTCCTTCAGATCCCATCACGCCTCTGGAAGGCATCAGGCGTTTCGTACGGTCAACCACAAAGGTGATCTATGCGAGGGGTTGTGATGTCGCGAAGAACACGCCTTCCCTGGAAGTCCTTCCGTCGATCTACCTTTCGACCGAACGTACTGGGGGGCGAGTGAACGGTTTGGAAGCGAGCTACTTCAACAATCGCAACTTTCAGGACTGCTCGTTCGTCACCCGGATTGATGAGAGAGTGGATTTCAACTGGTGGCAGGATCCCCCGATTGCCGGGATGAAGGCCGATAGCTTCAGTGTGCGCTGGACGGGCACGATCCTTCCTCCGGTCTCGGGCAGGTACGCCCTCGGTGTGAGGGCGTTCGGAGGTGCCCGGCTCTTTCTGAATGATTCTCTCTTCGTTGAAGCCGAAGATCGACACAATGTGTTCATTCAATGGAAGTACGTAGATCTTGTGGCAGGGGAGCCCCGGCGCATCAAGCTTGAATACTGGGATCAGCGCCCCGACGCCAGCGTGCAGCTCGTCTGGTCGATGCCGGAACCGCGCCTCAAGGAAGAGGCGCTCGCCGCGGCGAGCATGTCTGATGTGGTCATTATGATGATGGGGCTTTCGCCGCGCCTCGAGGGCGAGGAGATGCCCGTGGATGTCCCGGGCTTCAAGGGCGGCGATCGGGTCGAGATCGGGTTGCCACAGCCCCAGGAGGAGCTCCTCCAAGCTGTAGTGGCAGTTGGAAAACCCGTCGTGCTGGTCCTCCTCAATGGCAGCGCATTGGCCGTGAACTGGGCGTCAGAGCATGTTCCTGCTATCGTCGAGGCATGGTATCCGGGGCAGGCGGCAGGGACGGCACTCGCAGGCGTGCTTTTCGGTGATTACAACCCTGCGGGAAGGTTGCCCGTGACCTTCTACAAGTCGACTGACCAGCTCCCGGCATTCACCGATTACAATATGAGAGGAAGGACGTACCGCTATTTCGCGGGGGAACCGTTGTATCCGTTTGGATTCGGGCTCAGCTATACGACGTTTGCTTACAGTAGATTGCGACTCCCTGCAAGCGTCCGCGCCGGCGAAAACGTAGCGGTGACTGTCGATGTCCGGAACACGGGCGGAAGAGAGGGGGAGGAAGTCGTTCAGCTTTATGTTACGGACGTGCAGGCTGGGGCGCCGGTCCCCATCCGGTCGCTGCAGGGATTTCGACGCGTCCTCCTGAAGCCAGGCGAGACCAAGAGCGTCTCGTTTTCGTTGACTCCACGCCAGCTCTCACTCATCGACTTTCGGAACCGTCGCGTCGTTGAGCCCGGGGTCTTCGAGGTCAGCGCCGGTGGGAAACAACCGGGATTTACGGGACGAGCTGACGCTGCGACGACGAGGAGCGTGACGGGACGGTTCGAGGTCGTCGGCGAGACAATTGTGATTAATGAGAGGCAGTAACGGGTGAACAGAGATCGAGCAGAGCTTCCAACGCGCAAAAGGCCCCGGTGAGGGGCCTTTGCGTTTTTGAACACGTGGCCGCCCGGATCAGACCGGCCGCTGAGCCCTCTTGAGAGGGAGCTGGACCAACAAAAACCCGATGATCGCCATGCCGACGAGGCTCGCCAGGTACCACGGTGCCTCGAAGATGTGAAAGATCTTGATTTCGGCGAACGCCAGTCCCGCGAACAGGACTCCCAGCAATGCCTCTCCTGCGATCATACCGGAGGCGAGCAGGACACCAGTATTGTCGACCGACTCTTTCGTTTTTGATTCCATCGACCTCTTGGCAGCTGTTTTGTCCACCAGCCCCCTCATCAGTCCCCCGAGGAAAATGGCAAACGTCGTATCGATGGGAAGGTACATGCCGACGCTGATCAGCATCGGGCTCTTCACCTGCATCATGATGAGCGCGATCCCCATAAACATGCCGACGACGATGAGAATCAACTCGGTCTTGGCTTCGACGATTCCCCGAGCAACAACAGCCATCAGGCTTGCCTGCGGTGCGGCGAGCTTCTCTCCCCCAAATCCGGCTTGCGTGCCGAGAATCTCGTTCTGTTGCTCCGGCGGCAGCTGGCGGAGCTCGTCGACGGTGTACACCTTCCCTGCCAGCTTAGGGTTCTTGCCTTTGTAGACAACAGTGGTAACCTGGCTGTTGTCCAATTTCTCCAACTCTGCACCGACCACCTGTTTGATGTCGCCAAGGTGGAGCAGGGACAGGATTAGGAACATAACGACGGCCGCGGCCGTGACGCCGAAGATATCCCCCACCTGCATCTTCCAGGGGGTGCACCCGAGGATATGGCCTGCCTTCAAGTCCTGCATCATCTCGCCCGCAACCGAGACGCTCGTGCAGGTGAAGGCTGCGACTCCCAGCACGGCCGCCATGGCAGCTTCGCCTTGCATCCCAAGTCCCACCATCAGAAAGGCCACGACGATGAGGACCGACACGGTCAATCCGCTGGTGGGATTATTGCTTACACCGATGATGCCGACGAGATATCCGGATACCGCAGCGAAGACGAAGCCAAGGAGCAGCATCACCACCGAGGCGGTGGCAGCAGGGACGAAGCTACCTGTGAAGTACCCGAAGATGAACAACATGAGCACGGTGATCGCTCCAATAGCGAGGAGCGTCCATCGAATGCTGATATCTTTCTCTGTCCGCGGCAGGTCGCCCTCACCAACAGTCGATTTCCTCAGGTACGCGAATGAGCGTTTCAGTCCGGTAAACAGGCTTGTGCGCATTCTATACAAGGTATAGAACGCGCCGACCAGCATCCCGCCGATGGCGATGTAGCGCACCGTCCCCCTCCATACGACCGTGAGTTCGGCGGCCCAGTCAGTGACGGCGCCGGGATTGTCCCGATGCAAGAAGTATGCAATGAGAGGCGTGAGCAAGCCCCAGGCGAGCACGCCGCCGCTGAAATTGATCGCACTCAACTTGGGCCCAATGATATAGCCCACGCCGAAATACGCCGGGCTCATCGCGGGGCCGCGAAGCAAGAGGGTCCCCTTTCCGAGGCGGAGGATCTCCTGCCAGCCGGCGGCGAGTCCCTTGAACTCGACGAGCGCGCTGAAAAATGCTCCGATCCCCATGCCACCGAAGAGGTACCCGGAGTTTTGCGCCCCTCGCTGGCCCGACTTGTGGATTTCGGCTGCGGCGATCGATTCGGGGAAGGGAAGTTCCGCATCTTCGACCAGGACGCGCCGCAGGATCGTGACGAACATAATGCCGAGGATGCCGGCTACAATCAGCACGATGGTGCAAATGACGTAGTGCTCGAGTGAGAAGAACTGGGGCCAGACGGAAGCGATGAAGAACGCCGGAAGCGTGAAGATGGCGCCGGTGGCAATATTCCCGCCGATGGAGCCGACTGTTCTGGCAGCGTTTTCTTCGAGCAGCGTTCCCTTGAGCGCCTTAAGGACGGCTATCCCGATGACGGCGGTTGTGTACGTTGCGGCAATCGTCATTCCTGCCTTCAAGCCGAGGTAGGCATTGGCCGCTCCCATGATCATAGCCATGAGGACTCCCAGGATCACCGCTCTGAATGTGAATTCCGTCATCGTGGACTCGGCGGGAACCATCGGGAGGTACCGTTTTTGATCGGCCACAGGGTTGGTGTCCGTGATTTGGTGAAGGAGAGTATCTCGCCGGAAAAGAGGGCAGACTACTGGTTCCGCGATCACGCGGGACGACGAGGCCTGCGCCAAGGGCGATCGATACGAATAATTGCCAGGAGTTTAGCGAAGTATAGGGAAGATGTCAAGAACAAGTAGGCTGTCGAGTGTGCAGGCCCATGCGGGGAAGAAAGACGGCGCTGCTTGCTCCTATCGGTTTGCCGTGAGATGGATACAAGACGGTCGTGTCCGAATTGTGTGCCCGACTGAAGGGATGGGCAAAGAACCGTGTTACCCTCCTGCGCTGACGGAGACTTCTTTGTGAGGATTTGTAACTTACGTGTTCGTTGAGTAGATTGCCCGGGTTGCCGCGTGAGGCAAACACATACCTTGTTTCTGGCCTCCTCTGCCGGAGGGAAGCATTTCGGCCGTCGTGTTTGCTCGCGCCAGGCTCAAACGCCTCTCTCGAATCTGAATCACTTGCTCGATCACCAATCAGGAGTCCTCTTATGCAGAACCTCTTGCGTTCGTCTATAGCCCTGATGTCGCTGCTGATTCTCGTGTTCATCGGCTGCGGCACTCCGGGTGAGGAACAGAAAGGTTCCTTGGGATTCACCCTGAGTCCCAAAGAGCAGTTGGGAAAGCTACTCTTCAACGACGTCAATCTTTCAACCCCGCCGGGCCAAGCCTGCTCAGCCTGTCACTCGCCCGAAGCGGGTTTCGGCGGGCCCCCCTCTGATCTCCCGGTTTCGCGCGGTGCCAATCGCGATCGGTTTGGCAACCGGAATGATCTCACTGCGGCCTATGCGTCATTCATCCCGCCTCTTCGTTACGACTCCGCTGAAGGGGTGTACAAGGGCGGGTTGTTTTGGGACGGTCGCGCTGCGACGCTTGAAGACCAGGCAAAAGGTCCACCCCTCAATCCGCTTGAAATGGCAAATCCCGATGCGGAATCTCTGGTCGAGCGAATTCGAAAAGCATCGTATGCCAGCCTCTTTCGCGAGGTTTTCGGCCAAGATGCGCATGATGATGGCAAACGGGCATTCAATCTGATGGCGGAGGCGATCGCTGCCTATGAGCGCTCGGCCGAGCTCAACCGGTTTGATTCGAAATACGATTTCTATCTGAAAGGGAAGGTGAAGCTCACGGAGCAGGAGATGAGCGGCCTTCAGATTTTCGAAGACCCAAAGAAAGCAAAGTGCGCAAACTGCCATCCAAGTCGTCCGAGCAGTGATGGAACACCGCCTCTCTTCACTGACTACACTTATGACAACCTCGGCGTCCCGAAGAATCCAGAGGTCCCGTTCTATTACATGGACAAGAAGGTCAATCCTGCAGGCGTGGGATTCGTCGATCTGGGGCTTGGGGGAGTCGTTCGAAAGAACGAACACAACGGGAAGTTCAGAGTTCCGACACTACGCAACGTCGCAATCACGCCGCCGTATATGCACAACGGCAACTTTAAGAGCCTTCGCCAGGTAGTGATCTTCTACTCGACGAGGGATATCGGCCCCTGGCCGCCGCCCGAAGTGCGCGAGAATGTCAATACGAAGGAGCTCGGAAACCTCCGGTTATCGGATCAGGAGATCGATGATCTTGTGGCCTTCATGAAGACCCTGACGGACGGCTATCGACTGGAGTAGGTCAGCGTGAAAGACTGGCTGTTGGTGTGGGAGATGATTGTGCGACCTAATCACGGCCCGGAGAGATCCGGGCCGTTTCGTTTCTGTCATTGAGGGGAGGGGGAAGAAGAAACTGCGGTCCCGGCAGATCCGAATTTCAGAGACGCCAGGGAAGAACCAGGTCGGGGAGACTGTACTTTGAAATTGATTTCACCGAGTACTCGGTTCGGTGGATGATCGCCCGCGCCGCGCGTATTCCACTCTCAACCGCCGGACCGATTCCCTCGCCCAGATCCTTTGTCGCCAGCCCTGCTGCATCTCCGATGATGAACGCGTTGTCACGCTGCACGGTTCGGATGTCGTGCCTCAGGTAATATGTATGGCCGTTCGGTTGAAGCGTATCAATGTTCACAAACGAAAGATCGGCCAGCTTTCGGACAAGATGATCCCAATGATCTCGGATCGTTTCGCCGCGCGCTTCCATAGTGGCCGATCTTCCCCCGACGCCGACATTGAGATACCCGTTGCCCTTGGGGACGTACCACGAATACCCTTGTAGGTCCCTCTCGGAGAACCAGAGATGACATCCGCGGTTCTCCGGATCACTCTTCAATTCAACTTCCACGGCAGTAATGTGCGAGCCGGCCCTCCGTGGATTCACATCGCTGAAGATCGTCCGGTAGACAGGGCAATGGGTGCCACCCGCCCCCACGAGATAGGTGCAACGATAGGCGTCATCAAGGACATATGATCCCGCTTCTTTGCGGATCTGTCTGACGGTCTGGTGGCAGACGGGGACGCCTGCGCGCTCCAGAAGCCAGTTGTCGAACTCATAGCGGTGGATGGAGTATTGGCGGGTGGGGAGGGCGAATCTCCGGCCCGAGCGATGGAAATGGAGTCTCTCAAGGCGCACAAAGCTGTGGGGATAGGAGCTGACCTCGAGCTGGAGGTTCCTCACGACCCTCGGCGTGATCCAGCCGGCGCACGGTTTGGGTCGGGGAAAGTCTTGTTTGTCGAGGATGATCGTCTCGATTCCAGCCTGCCTTAGCGTCCACGCGCAGGTGGAACCTGCCGGACCTCCTCCGACTATGATAACGTCAGCGGTGATCATTCTATTCTCGCGATCAACTCACTCGGCAATCCGGTTGCGGTCTCCCCGGCCTCGTCATGACAACCTGCCACAGCTGGGTGTTTCGGGAACGGAAGCCGCCGGCGGAGCCAAGGAGATAGAAATGCCACATCCGCCGAAACCGCTCCGAGTATTTCTTTCTCAGCTCCGGCCAGGCTCCCTCGAAATTGTCGTACCAGGCCATCAGTGTCTTGTCGTAGTCAGGCCCGAAGTTGTGCCAGTCTTCCACAATGAACAGTCTCTCCATTGCTTTGGCGAGCTGTGCAACCGATGGGAGCATGCCATTCGGGAAGATATATTTCGTTGTCCAGGGATTGGAGGCAGTCGTGCTGATATTGCCGCCGATCGTGTGCACAAAGGCGATCCCGTCATCTTTGAGCGTTCGGTCGACGACGCTCATGTAGGTCCGGTAGTTCTTGTATCCTATGTGTTCCATGATGCCGATGGAAATCACGCGGTCGTATTTTCCGTTGATATTCCGGTAGTCATCCAATTTCAGTTCGACCGGCAGGCCCTTGCAGAGCTCCCTGCCTAGCTCCAGCTGCTGCTTTGACACGTTCACGCCGGTGACGGAAACTCCATATTTCTGCGCTGCATAGGCGGCAAAGGAGCCGTAGCCGCAGCCTAGTTCGAGCACCGTCATGCCGGGCTGCAGGTTGATCTTCCGGCAGACCAGTTCGAGCTTCGCCTCCTGAGCTTCATCGAGGCTGGTGGCGTTCTTCCAATATCCGCAGGTGTAGTTCATTCTCTTGTCCAGCATGGCACGGTACAGGTCGTTGTCCAGGTCGTAGTGGTGTTCAGCGATCTGGTATGCGCGACTTTGTTTCTGCAGGTTGAAAAGCCTGGACCTCAGAACGAACCGCATGATGCCGAGATTCCCTCTGACTTTCTCCTCGAGGTTTGCTCGCAAAGCCCGGTCGATGAATTGATCCAGCGCCTGGCAGTCCCACCAACCATCCATGTATGATTCACCTAGGCCGAGGGCCCCTTCTCTCAGCACGCGTCCATAGAAATCGTTCTTGTGCACCTGGATATCAAAGGGCTTGTCTCCGTTAATGGTTATTCCTGCTGTGGCGAGGAGATCTCTAACAACGGCATAGTTCTTCTTCATTGTGAACCTCCAAAAGAAGAGCGCAGGCTGTGCTCCCGGCCAAAACGACGAACTGCTATCTCAGATCTGCGGCGAGGCCAGGTACACAGATAAGGAAAAGTTGGTCACGGAGAAGTCAACGAACTTCGCGAAAGATACGAGAGGGTTGGAGAATAGTCAAATCGGCCCTCGGCGAAAGCCACCGGGGTTCTCACAATGGAAATCCCGGCAGAAGTCGTCGGGAACCACTTTGGGATAGGCCACACAGGAGGGTGAGTCCAATACGGAAGAAGGACGCCCCCAATAAAGGGAGGCGCCTTTTTCGGCGGTGCCGATCCCGTTGATGTGATCATACGGGGCCTCGACAGACAGCACTGGGGTCCTCACAATGGTAGCCCCGACAAAACTCGTTGGGAGCCATTTTGGAACAGGCGAGACACGAGATTCAACCTTGTGCATTCCGCGACGGAAAACGGTGGGATCCTCAAAATAGATCAGGGTTAGCAGAAAACGCTAACCCTGTGTGTTTTGAGAGCGGGGCCGAAGGGACTCGAACCCTCGACCTCCTGCGTGACAGGCAGGCGCTCTAACCAAGCTGAGCTACGACCCCGAGAGGGACTGCTTGCCCGCCATGCTTCACCTTTTGGCGGGAGCTACGACCCCGTTTGACTGCCGATAAATATAGCCAAAATGTGACCGCTATGCAAGCGGATTGTTCCGATCACGGTGTTCGTGTAATCTCTCCCTTCGCCAAGAGCCACCCGATCGTAGGACGTGCTTTGATCACGGAGTGATTTTCCGACACGTCTCTCTGCTGACACTGGAGTGGCAAAGAAAAGCATGCGCTCCCTCGTGGCAGTAGCTATGAATGTTCGTTTGCACGCCCCGTTTCGCGCCTGAAGCATCGGGTCGCACGTGAGCTTGCGAAACAAGAAGCCCCGTTGAGAAATCTCAACGGGGCTTTTGATTCTTGGGGCAAAGTGCTTCTCTAGAAGCTGTAACGCAGGCCGATCTGTGCCCCCCAGCGGGAGCTCATATTGCTGTTAACCCATGGGTGTGCATTCGGATTCGGCTTCGTCCAGCGGAACCGTGGCTGCCCCGTCACAGGATCGAGGCTGTGGAAGGTCAGGAGATCGTCCTGATAGTTGCTCAGGTACGGTATGTAGCCCCAATCATGATTGATGAGATTCATGAGATTCTGAACATCGACCGTGATTTCGAATTTGTGCCCCTGCAGTGTGGGGATTTCCTGAGCGAGGCGGAAGTCGATGCTGTGGCTCCACGGCATGCGGCCGCCATTCCGTTCGGCCACTTGACCGCGATGGGAGCTGAGATACTCGTCAATGTTTATGTAGGTGTCAAGGTTGGTGTAGGCGACATCCGTCTTGGGAAGAACGGCGCCGGCACTGGAAACCAGGATGACATCATTGGCGTCTTTCGGGATATATACTAGGTCATTTGACGACTGACCGTCGCCGTTGAGGTCACCGTTAACGTAGAAGGTGATGGGCGATCCTGACCTCCCATCATAGGTCAGCGAGATCGTCGTACCGAAGAGCGGCAACGCTTCGAACCTGTACGACACGATTCCGATCAAGTGGTGGCGGAGGTCGTACGTTGAGTGGGCGAGATCCGGCATATTGGCATCTTTGTAGATCTGGTTGTAGCGCCATTGCGAGAGAGCCTGACTTGATCCGATGCTGTTTCTGTCCTTTGACATTCCGTAGGTGTAAGCGAGATTGGCGTACCAGCCATCTGTCACCTGGGCGCGCTGCAACTGTGCGGTGATGTTGTAGGAATAGCCGTCAGAGGTGTTCTGCATGAGGATGACGTTGGTGAATTTTGGGCTGACGCGCCTGGTTGTCCATCGGTTCGACGTGGTGCTCCAAGTTCCGTACACGTACCGCCCGTCGCCCACAAGCTTGCCTTCAGGAGTCAAGGTCGAACTCTGCGGACCAGAGAGGCTGATGTCCTGGTACATGATGTCGTTGACGGTTTTCGTGTAGAGACCCTCAAGGGTACCCACGAACCCAAGCGGTAGCTCCCGATCGACGGCGACGTTCACGCGGAACACTTGCGGCATCTTGAAGTCGGGATCTGTCAGGTCGACCTCAGTTGTAGTAATGGGGGTGAGGAGGGACAACCTGCTGCCGGACTGCTTGTAAGGATCCGGTTCAAAGGTGAAGCCTGACGGAATCGCGGAGACATCGTAGCGCGCGAGATCCATGCCTGAATTGCCGTACTGATTTGACAACCAGACGTAGCTGATGCGTCCCGTGAAAATGCCTGCGCCGCCGCGAACCTGCCATGTTCTGTCGCCTGTCGGGTCATAGTTGAAGCCGACGCGGGGCGAGAAGAGGAGCAAGCCGCTCGGAACCTTGTTGGTGGCTAGTCCCCGTGCGCCAAACAGCGTATCGATAGAGGGATTGTGGAGAGGCTCCTCGGGGAATGTCGGGATATCGAGTCGCAGGCCGACGTTGACCTTCAAATTCGGCAAGATTCTCCACTCATCCTGGGCATAGAATCCAAGCTGCAGGCCCTTCCAGGTCGCGCGCGGCTGGGAGATACCCGGCAGCAGCGAGTAGCTCAGCTGGAAGCGAGATGGCCTGCCAGCATAGAAATTGTCCAGGTTTGTGAATTCATAGTTACCGTAAATGTTGCGGATGTACAGGTTCGAGAACTTGAAGTAGTAGTTCTGAGTGCCAACCGTGAAGGTGTGCTCACCCATGAAATACGTGAAATTGTCCGTGAATTCGAAGATGTCCTGATCGAGCGCGTTGGCATTGGAGTAGGTCTCAGCACCGGCCCGGAGATCAATCCCGCCGCCGAGTCCGGCGTTCTTGATCCAGACTTCGGGGAACACCGCGCCGTAGATGTCCCGCTTGTCGCGAATGGTGGTGTAGCCGACGATCACCTCGTTCGCCATGGTGTTACCGATGGCGCTCGTCAGTTGGAGCACTGTGGAGTTGCTTGCGTTATTGACCTTGTAACGCAAATTCTCGGGATAGATATATCCACTGCTCGGCGCATTGTCCGTGGAGCCACTGCTGTAGTTATGCCGCAATGAGAGGCGATGCTCCTGGCTCAGGTTGTAGTCTAGGCGAGCAAAGAACTTGTTGAGCGGATTTTCGTCTGTAAAATCGGTATACGAGCCTGGATCGTATCCGTATCTGGTCTTCAGGATGTTGATGAACTTGTTCAGGCTATCGACCTTCAGGGCGTACTGATTCGTCGCGTTCGATGCTGCCCCGAAAATCCGCGTCGTTGGATCCGTCCTCCTTTTGATTTCGCCATTCGCGAAAAAGAAAAGCTTGTTCTCCATCACCGGCCCGCCGACGCGGAACCCTACCGTGTAGTCTGTATAGTTGGCCAGTTTCAACTTCAGTGTGTCGGGGCTGGTGCCTCTGAAATCCTGGTTCTGTCCGTAGTAGTACACAGATCCAGACAACTTGTTGGTTCCACTCCGTGTGATGGCGTTGATCCCGCCGCCCGTGAAACCTCCTTGGCGCACGTCAAAGGGTGCGATAACAACCTGAAACTCCTGAAGTGCATCGAGGCTGATGGATGTGCCTATCCCGCCCCCCGGTTGACCGGTGCCCGAAAGGCCGAACAGGTCGTTGAACACCGCTCCGTCGATCTTGATATCGTTGAACTTGCTGTTCCGACCTCCCGCATTGTAGCCAACGAACAGCGGAGACATCTTGAGCGCGTCGGCAAAGTTACGCGAGGTTGTCGGGATTGTCTCAAGCTGGTCCCGGCTCACGCTCATCGCTGCTCCAGTGCGCCCGGAGCTCATGATAGCGTTGCGCTCACTCACAACAGTCACGCCACTGACCTCAACGGCCTGCTCAACGAGCGGGAAATCGATTGTCAGGTTTTGACTGAGTTGAAGGAAGACCTCTTCACGTCTCTGTTGCCTGTATCCGACAAACGAAACGGTGATTGTGTACGGACCCCCCACGCGAAGACCCTGCAGGTTGAACCGGCCATCTTCACGGGATGCAGTTCCGTAGGTTGTGCCCGTCGGGTTGTGAACCGCAATGATATTCGCTCCCGGAAGCGGCTCGCCGCTTGCGCTGGTGACCCTCCCGTTGATCGCGGCCGTCGTTACGCCCTGGGCGAAAACGACCGAGCTTCCGATGTAGAGCAAAGCCACCACGGCGACGATAAGCAATCTTGTAATGGTCAGCTTCATGCAAACCTCCTTAGTTAAGGTGAGTAGATTAAGTGGTGTATGATGCAATGGTGGTGCAAAAAAGCGGTGCAAGTGAATCATGTTGAGCGATGTCGAGGGATCTGCAAGGTCAGGGAGAGCTTCCGGAACCTTGCGAACGTTCCGGTGCGGCGAATCGCGGTGTTCCGCGTGCCAACTGAGCGTTGCAAACCTACTCAACAAAAACCAGAAACGCAAGAAGAAAAGCTGTTAATAAATTTCTGAAGGCTGACATTGTCGCCTGATGATCTCGGCAGCTTCTTTTATTCTCCGCGCATCGCCGTCGCTTGGAAGCAGTTTCTGCAGGGCAAAGAAATTCGCGGTGAGATTTCTTCTCGCGCGGTGGCCAACGTTGTCGCGCGTCGCAGCATTTGGCGAAGAGACATACCGCGTCGCAACAGTGAGATCGCGTTCATGCTATTTCAGTCGTCTCGGCGCTCGGAAGAATTCGCCCGGGAGGATTCCGCGCACTTCGTTTCGCGCGGGCGCGTGGCGTGGGATGTTGTGGAGTGGCAATGCGTTAGATTTGCCAACAGTGCGCGTGCGCAATTCCTGTCTGCCCATCATTTCAAGATTCGATTGGTCCAAACCCACACAAGGGCCAAGTAGACCCCACATCTCCGTGTTGTGTAAGCGATTGAAACTCAACCACTTACGAGAGAGCTTCAGGTGAAAAGGCCGAGTCTCAGACTGTGCCCGTAATCATTGAACTTTTTTCTATTGACATTCGAATTAAAACCGATATATTTGCTAAGGAATTCGAAGGTCGTTATGTAGGCCAATGAGCTAGAGGCTTTAGTTTCAAGTGTACTTTAATTAACTGCAATATCCCTATAACAAAACCGGAGAGGATATCATGGGCAAGCCGATGTCAAAAAGCCAAGTTGCAGCGCATCTGGCGAGCAAGTTCGAGCTGAAGAAGAAGACTGCTGTGGCGATTCTGGAGGAAATGGCGCAATTGTCGTATCGCGAGGCGCAGAACTCCTTCACGTTGCCCGGTATCGGAAAACTCGTGCTCGTTCAGCGCAAGGCGCGCATCGGGCGAAATCCGGCCACGGGCGAGCAGATTCAGATTCCGGCCAAAACAGTGGTGAAATTCCGCGTGGCGAAGGCCGCAAAGGAAGCTGTGCTCGGAATAAAGAAATAACCCTGACTTTTCGGGGGATTTTTTCGAGGCGCCGATGAGGAGATCATCGGCGCCTTTGTTTCTATTCGGTATCGGAGATCTCTTCGAACGCTAAGAAATCCTTGAGTCATGTGCGGTTAGCACGGCGGGAGTGTTTCTTGAAAAGTGTTTGGAAACTTTCGAATGGTTTCGGCGGTTTCATTCAGGAAATCTTGTCTTTCCGAACCCCGTCGAGAGGCCCAAGAAACAAAACGATATCGACGCGGAATGGACTGTGACAGTGGAGAGCGATATGTCGTTCACCCTTTCCGCCTTGGTCTTATTGCAGGTCCTAGCAGCTGCGTCGAATCCCCCCGCCAGGACGTCCTCAAATGAAGAGAAGGTCTATACTGCGCGGGATGGCACGAGATTCAAGGTGGAGACCGTCCTCGAGAATCTGGTGATACCGTGGTCGGTAGTCTTCGACGACGCTGGAGATCTCTATTTCACTGAGAGACCCGGCCGTCTGCAAGTCCTCCGAAAAGGGGCGAAAGCGCCGCTACTCATCGCCGCATTAGATGAAGTGAGGCCTCAGGGGGAAGGAGGATTGATGGGACTCGCCCTGCACCCGGAGTTCGAAAAGAACGGATACATCTATGTCTCTTACACGTGCAGAGATCGGAGAGGGCCTGCCAACAAAGTGGTCCGTTATCGACTGAAGGGCTCGGCTCTGGCGGATCGAAAAGAGATCATCACCAACATCCCCGGTTCCGTTGTTCACAATGGCTGCAGGATCAAATTCGGCCCGGATGGCAAGCTCTACATCACGACGGGCGATGCAGCTGACCGAGAAATAGCCCAAGATCTCGGATCGCTTGGCGGGAAGATTTTGCGGGTCAACGATGACGGATCAATCCCCTCAGATAATCCCGACCCAAGTTCCCCCATTTACACATTTGGAATGCGCAACCCTCAGGGTCTCGCCTGGCATCCCGACTCAGGCGTTCTCTTCGAAACGGAACACGGCCCGTCTGGCTTTGATGGGCCTGGGGGCGGGGATGAAGTCAATATCATTGAACCGGGCAAGAATTACGGCTGGCCGATTATCCATCATCGGGAGAAGAAGCAGGGTCTTGAATCGCCGTTTCTGGAGTACACACCGGCTGTTGCGCCTGCCAGTGCCTGCTTCTAACGTGGAAATGCATTTCCGACCTTCAGGAACAGTTTCTTCTTCGGGTGTCTGAGAGGAGAGCGCATCGAGAGGGTGGTTCTAAGCGACAGGAAGCCGTACCGGGTCCTCCGCGAGGAGGCCTTGCTACCGGGCGATTTTCGCAGGATACGAGACGTGACCGAAGGGCCTGATGGTCTAATCTACTTCAGCACGAGCAACCGAGACGGGAGAGCCGAGCCATTTCCGACCGATGACCATATTCTTCGGATCGTACCGATCCAGTGAGAGGGGGTGGGAAATTGTAGCGTTTTTTCCTTGACTCTGAGGTTGTAATCTCTAAATTTATGGAAGCCCTTCCATTGGCCATCGATTGTTTCTGCCCCCGACGATCTACGATATCGCCAGAGCGGCGAAAGTCGGCATCGGCACAGTTTCTCGGGTCTTCAACAACCATCCGAGCGTTGCCAAAGAAACGCGTGCCCGAGTACTTCGCGTTGCCAATCGCCTGAACTATCGACCGCACCCGTATGCGCGAGGACTCGCACGCAACCGTACGAGTTCGATCCTGGCGGTCATTCCTTTTTTTACAACTTTTTTCTTCCTCGAGATCCTGCAAGGTGTTCAGGCAAAGTTGGGGGAGTTAGATTGGGATATGATACTCTATGGTGTGAACCATCCTGATCAGGTGGAAGGATCGCTCAGGCACAACGTGCTCAGGAGTCGCGTCGATGGCGTACTCTTCTTCTCGATGACCATGCCTCAGAACTTTGCCGACCAGTATCTGCAGCAGAAGACTCCGGTTGTGTTGGTGGACGCGTACCACGAGAATTTTGATTCGCTTTCGGTTGACAACCTGCAGGGAGCGTACATCGCGGCGAAGCATCTGATCGCTCTCGGACACACCCATATCGGGATGTTAAACGCGAACCTCGAAAGCGTCCCCGCGCGTGAACGACTCAAGGGTTTCCACAAGGCGATGGCGGAGGCGGGCTTTTCTGTAGACCCGGCGTTGGTGAAGAACAATTCCTCGTCGAGGTTGGACGGGTTCACGCGCGAATCCGGCTATGAGGTGATGACACAATTCATGGCTCTCGGGAACAAACGACCCACAGCCATTGTCGTCTCCAGTGATGTTCAAGCTGTTGGTGCTCTTGCTGCGATGACGGATGGCGGGCTCCGGTGTCCCGAGGATATCGCCCTCGTCGGGTTTGACGATATCGAGCTAGCGAGTCACCTGGGCTTGACGACCATGCGTCAGCCGATGTACGAGATGGGTGTCCTGGCTGCGGAGATCCTCTCGGAGCGTCTTCGTGATCCCTCGCAGGAAATCGGACACACGATGTTTGTTCCAAAGCTGGTTGTCCGGAAAACATGCGGCAGTTCGCTGGCAAAACGGCCGCTTGTTGTGGAGAAGCAAACAGCATAGCGAGCGGTGAAAATGGGGACTCGGGTCCTGGGTTTCTTATGGGTGATGTCCTTTGCGCTTGTTGATCTTTCACCCCGATACTTTGAGGAGATAGAACGAACGAGCGCAGCTGGCACGCGCCTGTGGCCAGTCGTTCCCTCGTGGGCGAAGGGAGCAATCTGGTATCAAATTTTCACCGAGCGATTTTGCAATGGAGATTTATCGAACGATCCCAAGAAAGCAGACCTCATTGGAGCGTGGCCGCACGAAGTTGCGGCTGATTGGCAGATAAGCAGGTGGATTGGAGATTGGTATGAACTACAACCTTGGGAAAGAGACGGCAAAGGTTTCTACTTTCACGTTCAACAACGCCGATACGGTGGCGACCTGCAGGGAGTGATCGACAAGCTCGATTATCTTAAAGAACTTGGGGTCGACGCCATCTATTTTAACCCGCTGTTTGAGTCGCCATCTCTCCATAAATATGATGCGACGTTCTACCATCATATTGATAACAACTTTGGACCTGATCCCGAAGACGATAGACGAATTTGGTCTGAGGAGAACCACGCCGACCCTCAGGCGTGGAAATGGACGGCGGCTGACAGGCTGTTTCTGCAGTTCATCTCCGAAGCTCATAAGCGCAACATCAAAGTTGTAATTGATGGTGTGTTCAACCACGTAGGCCTCACATTTTGGGCGTTTGAAGATGTGATGAGGAACCAGGAGAAATCTCGTTACAAAGACTGGTTTATTATCAAGAGGTGGGATGATCCGACCACGAAAGAGAATGAGTTCGACTACCACGGGTGGTACGGAGCGAAAGAATTACCCGAGTTTCGTGAGGACGACAATGGCATCGTGCCAGGACCACGGGCACACATCCACGCTGTGATCAAGCGATGGATGGATCCGAATGGCGACGGTAATCCTGACGATGGCATAGACGGCTGGCGGCTCGATGTGGCTGATATGGTGAGCCTCAATTTTTGGCGTGAGCTTCGGCTGTGGGTTCGTTCCATCAATCCAGAGGCATACCTTGTCGGTGAAGTCTGGTGGGAAGATTGGCAAAACGGCAAAATGTTCAATGCGGCCCCGTGGCTTCAAGGGGATGCGTTTGACGCCGTCATGAATTATCGTTGGGCACAAGAGGCCGTGCGGTTCTTTGCTGGCAAAACAACGAAGATCTCTGTTTCTGAGTTTGCTCTTCGGCTGGCATCTCTCCGCAACGATTATCCTGACGGCAATAATTACGTCTTGATGAACCTGTATGATAGCCACGACACGGATCGTCTCGGTTCGCGCATCGTGAATGCAGACTTGCCCTACGATAGAAATGTTGGTGTGAATGATAACCGAAGCTACAATGTTCGCAAACCACTCGCCGGTGAGCTTGAGACGCAGAAGTTGATGGCTCTCTTCCAAATGACATACGTAGGCGCACCAATGATTTACTATGGCACCGAGGCAGGAATGTGGGGTGCAGATGATCCGGATTGTCGGAAGCCAATGCTTTGGAAGGATCTCAGCTACAAGAACGAACGGAGCCACCCGTTCGGCCTGCAGCGACCAGATGATCCAAATATCTTCAATGAGGATTTATTTCGGTGGTACGCGAAGCTAATAAGCATTCGCAACACACATATTGAGCTTCGGACAGGAGCCTTCGCGTCGTTGGTTGTTGACGACGCTAATGACATTTTTGGTTTTGAGCGCAGGCGGCAAGGAAATCGAGTTGTCGTGGTTCTCAATAATTCTGATGGACTAAAAAGAATTCGAATCCCCACTCTCTCAGCGGAGAGAAATACCGTGGTGAGTGACCTGCTCACGGGAGAGCATTTTAGTGCTCTACAAAATGTCATTGAGGTCAAAGTCAAGGGGAAGTCTGGTGTTATGCTGGCTTTCGAGAAGGAGTAATGAACTCCGTGAGGTGCTCTAAACTGGTGCTGGCGGTTGCGGCGAGCGCTTTCATCCTAATGGTGAGTTTTCCAGGCTGTTCTCGTCGCAATGAAAAAGTGTTGGCGCGAGTGGGTGATGTGGAAATTTCAGCCGATGACTATGCTGCGCGGCTGAGTGATTTCCTTCTGTCTACTTCAATGAAGGACAACATCAAAGTCCGCCGTCAGATTCTTGAGAATATGATTCATGAAGAGCTAATCCTTGCTGAGGCGAGAAAGCGCGGCTGGTTGGAGGATACGAGGTATCAGCAAAAGTATAACAGGGTTAGAACGCAGGCGATCCTCGATGACTATCGCCTGCGGTACATTGCAGCAAGGGTGACGGTGGATGAGGAAGACCTGAAAAGGGCTGCTGCTCGACTCAATGTTCGCGTTGGTGCCCGGCACCTATATGCGCGCACCGAACAGGAGGCCTGGGAATTGCGTGATCTTCTTCTGCAGGGGAGCACGTTTGAAGAACTTGCAATGAAAGTCTTTCAGGATCCTAAACTAAAGGCCAACGGTGGGTACTTAGGATATTTTACATACGGGGAAATGGATCCAGCTTTCGAGGAAGCCGCATATCGGTTGCGCATCGGCGAGATTTCAGAGCCGGTGAAAACTGCGTGGGGCTACAGCATCATTAAAGTGGAAGCTCGAGTAAGTAAGCCTATGGCAACCGAATATGAATTCTTGCAGCGAAAGAAACAGCTGGCGAGAGTTATTCGAGCTTCCAAAATCGACGAGAAAGTGAAACAAGCTACTGAAGAGATTGCACAACAGATTTCTCCAAAATTCAATGAACGAGTGGTGGACACACTCTTGCACGCGTGGCCGGATCTTGAGCCTCAGAAGGAAGTGAACGAAGTTCTAAACAAGTCTGGATTCGTGGATCAACGGGCCAGGAGCGCCGTTGTTGCCGAGTTTACGAATGGGAAATGGACCGTGGAGGACGTTCTAAACCAATTCCCCTTGACAACGGAGCGTCAGCGGAAGTACGTCAAGACATCTGATGACTTGAAACAGTTCGTTATAGGCTTGCTGGTTCGCGAACAACTTCTCCGACAGGCATTACATGAAAAGATCGACAAACTGCCGGAGGTGGGCAAGCGCATTCAGACTGAAATTAGAGTTTTCACTTTAGAGCGATGGCGCTCACTGATTACAGATACCGTCAAGGTTCCAGAAGATCTTCTGTGCAGTTGGTACCAAAAGCACGCATCATCATACCTCTTTCCTGAGGGGTGGGATATAAGCGAGATGGCGGTTTCTTCGAGAAAGAAGGCTCTAGATCTATTGCATCAACTCCGAAGCGGCGTCAGTTTCGAACTTCTCGCCCGAAAACATTCGATGAGGCCAAGCACCGTCACGACGGGAGGACACCTTGGACTGTTGACACGAGAGCGGCTTGGCAAATGGATCAATGAAGTTGCCGGAGCAAAGAAAGGGGAAACAGTTGGACCGTTCGATATAGGTGGCTATTACTCCCTCGTCAAGGTAAACGGATATCAGCCATCCAAACAGAAAACGCTTGAGGAGGCGAAGCTTCAGATAACGGGGGAGCTGCTATGGCAGTTGAAGCAGGAAGCGTTCTTTGCTTCGCTGGAACAACTACGAAAGGACACATCCATTTGGGTCAATGATTCGCTCTTAATCGTTATTCAGCTTAACAATTCGATGACTCGGAGCGCGCTATGAAAGAAGTAATCCAAGCAATATTGATTTCTGCATTTATCATGACGTTAGCATTTGCAGGAACGACAGGGAAGGTTGCAGGCACCGTAAAAGATAAGAAAACGGGTGAGCCGCTCTTAGGTGTGAACGTCGTCCTTCAGGGAACAACCCTAGGTGCCTCAACAGACCTGGAAGGGCGCTATGTGATATTGAGGATCCCGCCCGGCACATACACCGTTGTCGTGACTATGATTGGTTATACGTCCGTGCGAATCACTGATGTGCGGGTGAATATTGACTTGACGACGAAGGTGGATGTTGAACTATCCGAGACTGTGCTTGAGTTCGGACAGGTGATCGAAGTTGTATCGCAACGTCCGATTGTGAGAAAAGATATGACTTCCGTTGAGGCTCGAGTTGACGCCGAGGCCATAACAAACATTCCTGTTCAGGAACTCGGAGAAATATTGAGTCTTCAAGCAGGTGTAACAGTAGGAAGGGGTGGGGAAATTCATATTCGAGGTGGGAGGTCAAGCGAAATCGCGTACTGGGTGGATGGTAAGCCCGTCACGGACGCCTATGACGGAAGCCTGTCAATTCCCGTTGAGAATAATGCCATTCAGGAACTCCAGGTGGTAAGCGGAACATTCAATGCCGAGTATGGGAATGCCATGTCAGGCATCGTAAACATTGTCACAAAGGATGGTGGCGAACACTACGTGGGCAATGTGCGCATGTATTCAGGTGATTATGTTTCGGGCGATTCTCGCATCTTTACCGGAATCGACAAGACATCACTCCTTACTAATCATAATATTGAAGGAAGCCTGAGTGGACCAGTGCCTTTAGGAAATTCCCTAAGCTTTTATTTGTTTGGACGTTACTTCAAGACTGACGGATGGTTATACGGTAATCGAAAGTTCAATACCGATGGATCGACAGGCGACGGCGCGGAGATTCCCATGAACTGGAGCAAGAAATTCTCTCTTCAAGGGAAATTGCGATATGAGCTGACGTCTTCCCTCAGATTGAGCATAAGCACTATTGGAAATAAACGCGATTACCGAGACTACAATCACTTCTTTAGATTGAATCCCGATGGGGATGTTATAAAGCGCGAAAAAGGTTTTGACTTAGCAGCCGTAGTCACGCACGTTTTAAGCCCTGTAACGTTCTACACACTGAACTTATCAAAGTTCAATAAGGAGTTCAGAGAGTATCTCTACGAGAATCCTCTCGATCCCCGTTACTTTCATCAAGACTCTCTCAACGAACAATCGTATAGTTTCTCAGGTGGAGGGACAAATCTTCATCATTTTCGACGACAAACGACAACATACGTGGGGAAATTCGATCTTACCAGCCAGGTTACGCCGTTGCATCAGGTGAAGGTGGGCTTGGAAGCAAAGTTCCATCGCATGTATCTCGACGACTTCAATGTTGTTCCTGCAATTGATGCTACAGGTCAACAGATCATCCCGTTTCAGCCAGCCGTGCTGAATGTTACTTCACCGCTCCACGATCAATACACACGATACCCTCGTGAGTTTTCAATTTATGCGCAGGACAAGTTTGAGTACGAGAACTTCATCATTAACTTTGGTTTGCGATTCGATTACTTTGATCCCCGTGCAGATATCTTGGCTGATCCTGAAGATCCTAATATTTACCTGCCATTCAAACAAAAGAACAAGTTCGATGTTAACGGCGACGGCATCGTTGACCAAAGCGATGATCAAGCAGATGCGAGTGCTGTTGCACGCAGATTGGCATATTGGTATAAGAAGGCAACACCGAAGTACCAAGTCACTCCCCGCCTTGGCGTCGCCTACCCGATTACCGATAGAGGGGTGATACACTTCTCCTATGGGCACTTCATTCAAATTCCAACATTCATCCACCTGTATCAAAGGCCTGGGTACAAGGTAAGCACTGCTTCCATTCTTCAAGGAGTGTTTGGGAATCCGGATTTGAAGCCTCAGAAAACCGTAATGTACGAGATAGGCCTTCAGCAGCAACTTTCAGAAGATATAGGGATGGATCTCACCGGTTTTTATAGGGACATCAGAGACTGGGTCACTGCTGGTCCACCGATTCCAACGCCTGTTGCGGGTACAGCATATTCTATTTATATCAATAGAGACTACGCGAATATGCGTGGTGTGACGCTTTCGATGAACAAACGGCTTAGAAATTACTACTCTTTCAATATTAGTTATACTTATCAAGTTGCAGAGGGTGCAAACTCCTCACCAGATGAAGAGTTTTTTGCTGCCCGCGACGGGGCGGATCCCACGAAGCAGTTGACCCCTCTTGATTGGGATCAAACACACACCTTCAATGCTACTGTGGGCCTAGGTGAGAGCGATTACGGTGCATACCTTATCGCGCGATATGGTTCTGGGCTTCCATATTCACCCTCGATTACGATTCAGTCAAGGCAAGGACAGAATCTGGCAACAGGACTTTTGCGAAACAGTCGTCGTCGGCCGAGTAATTTCACTGTTGATCTTCGAGCGTTCAAGGGTTTTAATGTTTTTGGGTCAAATCTTAGTGTTTTCCTGGCTGTGCTCAATCTCTTGGATACGAGAAATGCAGTTGATGTCTACGGTGACACAGGACTGCCCGACAGATCGCTTGTAGCATTGTATTTGCACGAAGATCCTTCACGGAATAACACGATTGCTGAATGGTTCAGTAATCCATCATTCTACTCTGAACCGCGAGAAGTGCAGCTTGGGTTTGAGATATCATTTTAATCACCAAAGGGAACATCAATGCGTCGATTAGCTATAAGTTTCCTTCTTCTTTTCATAATTTTTGGATGTCTGCAGGTCCTTGAGGCTCAACATATCCCGAGTAAGGAGCGTGGGGATCCCACGATGAGGCGCAAAACAAATATTGATGGGAATCTTTTGCGCGCCACTATTTTCAACTACGGGTTTGCGGGACGAACCGGCGTTGTGCCGGACGAAATCCCATTTGAATGGCCGAAAAACACAAACCAGCATTACGTTGCTCTGGTGGCATTGTTTGTCGGTGGAGAGGTGGTGGACAAGCAGGGGAACAAGGTTCAAGTTCTTGACGCCCCAAACTACCGACAAAGTCCGCAAGGTGCGACGTGGAATATGGAACCGATTCCCGGATACTTGCGTCCCGAAGAGAAATCGAAGATCGCTAAGAGCGATGATCCCTCCACGTGGCCTGACCTTTGGCCAGACAAGTTAAAGGATCCAATCGATCCCGGTTGGAAAGGATCGTGGAACGGATACTTTGGCAAGGATCAGTTCAATGCCGATCAGGAAATGTACTACAAGGCTTCGGATGACAAGTATGATAGGTTTAAGGCTGTGTTTTCTCCTGATTCAACCGATAACTCGAGAGCTGGATTGGGGATAATTTTTGATGTTCGGGCGATGCAGTGGTCGCAAGTTCTTGTGAACGATGTTCTCTTTCTTATCCATTCCGTGACAAACGATGGCACCACGAACATGGATCGCTTTGCTGTTACTCTGTGGCTAGCTGACATGGTAGGGGGAGATGGTGATACCCAAGACGACATATCATATTTTGACTTGCAGTTAGATATTGCATGGATGACGGACTATGACAACAGAGGGAACGCGGCCTTTGGGAACACTAAAGTTGGTGTTGCCGCCATAACCTATCTTGAGACACCTGGCAACGCCGTCGACCACATTGATAATGATGGTGATGGAGAACCCAATAGTCCCAAGGTCACTGCAAACATGATGCGAGGAGAAATCTCAGGTGACGGGATCGATAACAACCGCAATGGGCTTGTTGATGAAGATTCAACACATATCGCGTTCGGGACTCAGGTAGGCGTAGGCTTTGCGGATCGAATCGATAACAACGGAAATGGCGAGGCAGGCAGCCCCGCTGTGACAAGCGCTATGCTGTCGGGTGAGATTCAAGATAACGCGATCGATGACAACAACAACGGAGCGATCGACGAAGGCTCAGAAGACATCGGGCGTGCATTCAAAGACGGCATCGACAACAATGGTGATGGAGAAGAGGGATCTCCCGTGATCACACAAGCAATGGTCGATACGGCGGCGAAGTATGGAGGGAGGTTACGGCTTAACAACGGTCGATGGCTTTATGCCGTTGGTCCGGAAGATCTGGGTAAGAAATATGCGGACAGGACAGACAATGACAAGGACGGCGCGATTGACGAAGGGATCGATGAGGGGATTGATGAGATGATTGATGAAGGGCGCGATGATTTTGTCGATAATGATGGTGACTGGAATCCCGTCACAGATGATGTGGGGTTGGACGGCAAGCCCGGCACGGGAGATTTTGGTGAAGGCGATGGGAAACCTACATCAGGCGCGCGGACCAATTTCCCCGGGGAGCCGAATATTGACAAAACCGATGTTTCGGAATCGGACCAAATTGGCATCACGAATGTCCAGTACCTCCCTCCTGGACCATGGGCTACAACTGCTGACCAAGTGTGGTGGGCCAAATTCATGACGCCGGGGAGTTTCTATGATCCTGCACTGACGCGTCCGGGCGAGTACGATCTTTTCGTGTCGTCAGGGTTTTTCCCTTTGAGATCTGGCCAAACCGAGCGCATTTCGGTTGCAGTTGTAATGGGCGCTGATGTGAACGATGCGATCGCGAACAAAGACAGAGCGCAACAAACGTATAATGAAGATTATCAGTTTGCGAAGGCCCCCATTGCTCCAACAGTTACCGCAGTGATAGGGGATCGGAAAGTAACATTGTACTGGGATTCAAAAGCGGAGGAATCGTACGACACGTATCTTGCTGCGCTTGGACAGCCCGGGTTGGATTTTGAAGGATATCGTATCTACCGCGCGACCGATCCGGCCTTTCAGGACGTATACAAGATCACCGATGCGGATGGCAATTTGGTGTACTACAAGCCGATTGCCCAATTCGACAAAGCTGACCGTATCACAGGCCTGCACCCTGTGAGCATGAATGGGGCTCATTTCTATCTCGGATCAGATACGGGTCTGCGGCACGAGTTTGTTGACACGACCGTGCAAAACGGACAGACTTATTACTATGCCGTTACTGCTTACGATTTTGGCTGGACCGGGGGCGAGATCAGCCCCGCAGAAAGCCCGATTTCGATCAGCGTCACTCCCGGAGGCGGTGTGCAACTCGGAAGGAATGTCGTGAAGGTCACAGCCGAGGCGCCCGTGGCAGGCTACAAGCCTCCTCGAGTCAATACTGTGGAGCATACACGAGGAAATAGTTCAGGCAAAATCGATTTCACTATAATTGACCCGAACAAAATACGGGATAACAATCGGTATCGGATCACATTCAAAGACACATTAATCAGAGCGAGAACCGCCGCCCAGCAAGATACGCTGAAGACAAAGAGCTTCACTCTTATCAACATCAATGATCCTTCAAAACCAGATACATTGCTGCGTGACAACACAAAGATTGCTATCGGCGATGAAGTTCCTGTTGTTGACGGCTTCCGTTTGATGTTTGTGAATGAAAGTAATGTCAGCCTTAGCACGCAACTTAGCAGATGGGGGAGGCCAAAAGTATACGAAATGTCTATGCAGCCATTCAACATCGGTTCTGGACGCGGGACAGCGCGGCCGGCTGATTATAAAATTGTCTTTGGACTTGTTGGAACTGACACGTCCATTGGCTATGATCCGTTTGCTCCGCTGCCCATTTTCCCGATGCCTGCGAAGCCGGTCAACTTCAAGGTTTATAATGTAACTGAGAATCGTCGAATCAAGTTTGCCTTCAGAGATGTCGATACCACTGGAGGTCCAGGGGTTTTTAGCGTGGGGAAAGGTGTCGATGAATCCGATCTTATTGCTTTTTTTGAAAAAGACGCGAGGGATTCCTTGGTACTCACCTGGAGATTTAATCTCGTTTACGATGCAACACTTGACGCTCCGCGATCTGGAGACACGGCGTACATTGTCATGCGAAAACCCTTCGTGGCTGAGGATGTGTATGAATTCACCACTGTTTCGCAAAAGGTAGATATTGAACTTGCTGCTTCATCGCTCGACAAGATCAGAGTCGTTCCCAATCCATATCTCGCTGCGGCTAGCTGGGAACCAAGGAACCCGTACGCCAGTGGAAGGGGCCCGCGATCCATTCATTTTAACCATCTTCCGCAGCAATGTACGATACGCATCTATTCGGTGAGCGGGGAACTTGTTGCAACCATCGAGCATAACAGCGCTTTGCTCGATGGTTCTGCAGAGTGGAACCTCCTCACACGTGACAATTTGCCCGTCTCGTACGGCGTGTATATTTATCATATCGACGCGCCAGGGGTGGGTGAAAAAGTAGGAAAGTTCGCCATCATCAAGTAACAACAAGGAGTGAACTGTGCCCTTTACACTTAAGAGAATTTTTGTGCGGCTCCTTGTGCTTGGGATCCCGGGGATGGCTCTGTTTGCCCAGGATGTCTCAAAAGTGGGAACGACAGCCGCCAAGTTTCTCACCGTCCCCGTCGGTTCTCGAGCCATAGGGATGGGAGGAGCGTTCGTCTCCCTTGCGAACGATATGTCTTCTTTATACTGGAACCCTTCCGGCATTGCGCGCATCAACAGGCCCGAGGCCCTGGTGAGCCATTCGCTCTGGCTGGCTGATATCCGTCACGACTTTGCGGGGATCGGTCTCCCCTTCGGGGATTTTGGCACGATTGGTTTCAGCGTTACTGCAATGACAATGCCAGATATGGAAGTTACGACGGAAGCGTTCCCAGAAGGCACCGGGGAAATGTTTTCCGCGACAAGTTACGCGTTCGGTTTCTCCTATGCACGCAATTTGACAGATTGGTTCAGCATCGGAGCGACTCTCAAGTATGTACGGGAAACGATCTATCACTCATCGAGTAGTGCATTCGCTATTGATATTGGAACGTTGTTTACCACTCCGTTTCAAGGTATTCGACTGGGCGTATCGATAACGAATTTCGGCGAGAAACTTCAGATCACGGGAGAAGATCTCCTTGTTCAAAAGGACATCGATGAATCGCAGTACGGCAACAACAGCAGCGTCAACGCCTACCTTTCAACCGACAAGTTCGATTTGCCGCTCGTGCTTCGCCTGAGCATTTCGGGAGACGCTTTCAAAAGCAGCCATCAACGTTTGACACTCGCGGTTGATGCTTCTCATCCAAATGATAACACTGAGAGCGTCAGCGCAGGGTTTGAATATTCTATGTTTAATGACTTGCTGATGTTGAGAGGAGGCGCGAGGTCGCTCTTCCAACGGGGCACTGAAGAGTCATATACCTTTGGCGGTGGAACACGGTACGACATTAGCTCTCTCATCGAAATACGACTGGACTATGCGTATCAATCATTTGGCCGCCTGAAGAATGTGCACACGTTTTCATTAGGTTTTCAATTCTGATTTTCAACGCAGTATTGAAAGGAGGTGGAGTTCCAAAATAAACGGTTACCAGCGGTACGCTTCATAGCAGTTTTCTTCACTAATTATTCACGAACGAAATAGGAGGCGCTATGAAATGGAGTAGGTTCACAGCGTTACTTGTCATGCTCATCGCCTGGTCGTTTGCTGACGTCGATGCACAAAACAACATTACGTTCCAGGTGAGAATGAGCATCAAGATGCGCGAGAATGTGTTCGTCCCGTCAGCAGGCGATACCCTTGTAGTGAGAGGAGACTTCCAGGGTTGGGGTGGAAGAACCCATGTTCTGACAGATCCTGATAAGGATAGTGTCTACACTGGGACATTCAACGTCGGCACAGGAACGAGCATTGAATACAAATTTGTCATGGCCACGGTTGAGGCTGATGCGTGGGAAAGCTCGGACAATCGAAAATTAGCATTGACTGGCAATCCACAAACGCTACCTGTTGTCTATTTCGAAAACGACAGCGTATTTAGCGGCGTCACAAGGGCGGGGAATATCCTGTTTACTGTGGATTTGTCTTCGTACATCTCGCTGGGCTTTTTCGACAAAGCAAAAGACACGTTGTACACTCGGGGCGGATTCAACGGCTGGAGCATTGATAAGCCGACGAACTCCCTGATGCAGCCCGTGCCGGGCACGAACTTCTACACCATCAATCTCGCGACTAAAGGCATCGTCGGAGAGGCAACCTTATACAAGTTCTATATCAAATACAGCTTGGACACCGTCGCCTTTCCCAAGAGAAAAGGTTGGGTAGAATGGTGGGGCTGGGAGCTTCCGGCAAGCTATGGTGGAGGCAATCGAATTGTCCCCTACCAAGGTATTTCGAATCAGGCCGTCCGCACACAGTATTTTAACGATATCCCCCTGGAAGCGGTGATCCCTGCCGGAACGAATATTGAACTGACATTCAATATTGATATGCGACCGGCATTTAAAGCCGCAACGCTGCCTTTCAAGAAGACCGATACTCTTTGGTTTGTGACGAACTGGGAGAACTGGGCGGCTTCACAAGGATGGAACCCCGGAAGACAGAGCACCCTGAAATATGCAGATACTGATGGGGACAGCATCTACACCCTGAAGTTCACTGTTAAAGGACCTGTCCCAGCGGCAATTCAGTATCAGACAGAGTATTCCGGCGGCACTTCTGAAGGGGGTGGATTTGATTATGGTCGATTCCGGACGCGTTACGTCAAAAAGACGGGAACCGCTTGGCCTACCAGCTACACGTTCCCGACCGACACTTACAAGCAGGATCCACCATTGCTGGTTGAGACCTCTCCTTATGGCATAACAGGGGTAAAGGATGAAGGTTCGGCCGCGATCCCAGCAGCGTTCGCGCTTGATCAGAACTATCCAAATCCCTTCAATCCGATGACGACAATCGGATACCGACTGCCGACTGAGTCCTTTGTCACGTTGAAGGTCTTCAATCTGCTCGGCCAGGAAGTGGCGCAGCTTGTCAACAATGAAAAAAAAGCTGCCGGTACTCACCTCGTTGCCTTTAACGCATCAAGGCTGACCTCGGGTGTCTACTTCTATCAGGTGAGCGCGGGTAGCTTCGTATCGACCAAGAAGATGGTGCTGCTGCGCTGACGTCACGCAGATGCAGGCAGATTCCGCAGGTGCAGATATATACTTTCGTTAAGAGGCAAGGCGGTCCCGGAGTAACGGGATCGCCTTGCTTTCTGTAGGGATTCCGTTCGTGCTCTAAGAACACTCCGTGAAGAGGAGAAGAGATTTGAGCAAGATCGTTATCACCCTGGGATTGATGTTTTGTTTCCCACTCGCCTTGATCGCTCAAGACAGCGTGGATGTGACGTTTCGGTATACGCCACCGGCACCCCAATCGGTTGTGTACCTCCCTGGTGAATTCAACAATTGGGGCCCGACTGCGTGGGCGATGGAGCCAATCGGCAACAACACGTTCGTGAGGTCTGTCCGATTACGCATAGGGGGGCCCTTGACTGGAGGAGGAGTCGCCGGGGCGTATCAATACAAATTCTACTATGCGGGCCTCCAGACATGGCCGAACGATCCCTTGAACCATCGCTTCAATCCAAACGACAACAACAACTCGTTCCTGTATGTAAAAGATCCGACGATGTATCAGTTGATCCCAAACCAGAGAACAGGGATCGTCAGAACTGGCAATCCTGAGATCTCCGCTTATCTCTTTCCGAAAGTCGGAGCAAGTGTCGATACTGCCTCAATCCGCTTGAAGGTCAATGAGAAGACCTATGTCGGTCTTGGCAGCTACTACACTACGACTGCCAAACAATTCTTGTTTCGAGTGCCTGATCGGCTCTCGAACGGCTCCCACACAATAATACTCTCTGCGGCTCAAAACACCGACACTGTCACAATCACTGTGCAGGCCGGGTTTGTTCAGCTCACCAACATCGGCAGTTTCACGACGAGGAATCCTCAGCGAACGCTGTATGGTGTTGTTGAGGATAGCTCGATTCACAGCGTGAAGATCGTGCGGAATAGCAGAGACACAGTACAGACTCCCGTTGCATCCGGTACGTTCAATGTGACCGTTCAGCTCGCTGAGGGCGTAAACAACTTCAAGGCCATCGTGCGAGACTCCACGAACGCACTTCAGGTCTCCGATTCCGTTTGCTACACTTATTTTGTTAATCACTCGCCGAACGCTGATATCGACTTCGTCGATTCCGGAGCTAGCACCATTCTCAGCGCACAGGGAAGCTCCGATCCCGACTCCGGTCAAACTCAGCTGCTCACGTTCCGTTGGTCGGCTGATCCGACGAATCCGCAGCAGATTCCGGGAATCGACGGCGCAAGTGAAGGCCAGATCACTGCATCGAAGCCGAGCGTCTCAGGAGAGTATTTCTTCACCCTCATAGCCACCGATCCGGACGGCAACAAAGACACGACGCGCAGCTTCTTCACCATTCTGGATAACGGCACACTGCAGACCTCCACTCTCGCCACCATTCCGCGCTGGGTGAAGCAGGGGAGGGTATATGAGATGTTCTTTAAGTCGATGACACCGCAGGGGACGATCAATGCAGCGCTGCAGTATCTGCCGTACTTCAAGAGCCTCGGTGTGAACATCCTCTGGGTCATGCCGATCATGCAGAATGCAGGTCCGATCGATCACGGTGCCGGGGTTGGATACAACATCATAGACTTCTTCAAGGTTGCCAAAGATTACGGCACCAATCAGGATTTCAAGGATTTTGTGCGACGCGCGCACGAACTGGGTTTGAAGGTCATACTTGATGTCACGCCGAACCACACGAGCTATGCACATCCCTTCGCTCAACATGCGAAGTTATTCCGGCAGAGTTCACCATACTGGAACTTCTACCAGCACAAGCTCCTCACGCAAAACACCAACGGTCTTGGTGAGTATCTAGCAGACGGCTTCGTTCATTATGATGGGTGGGATCAGCTGCTGAACTACAACTGGTCCGACATCGATGCCCGAACGTACATGATCGAGGCCTACAAGTGGTGGATCAAGGAGTTCGACATCGACGGATACCGGTTCGACGTGTACTGGGGACCGCACCGGCGGGCTAACGGGGGAGCCGGCGGAGAGAACGAAATGGGCGGCCCGGTCCGCCAGGCTTTGAAGCACATAAAGCCCGACATCTTCCTCCTGGCGGAAGATGCGGGAACCGGAGTAGGGACGGAGGTGATCTACGGCGATCATTCCGGCGGGGTCGACGCAGCCTACGACTGGAATCTGTACGGGAACGGGATCTCCAACTTCTATCAGTATGCGGACTCTGTTGGAATCGGGCTGTTGCACCAGAACATCTACAATAACAACTACTATCCCGGTCCGAATGCGATGTCCATGCGCTTCCTCGAGAACCACGACGAGGAGAGGATCGCCTATCAGTACGGCTCGTATGAAAAGACGATGCCAATCGGGACCGTGGTCTTCACAGCGCCCGGGCTCCCGATGATCTACTCGGGCCAGGAGGTTGGCTTCGGGCTGGGGCTGAACGGTTATGACCAACGCCGCCGGGGGGTGATCGACTGGAATGCCGCGGGGAAGGCCCCGCTGACACGCCACTACCAACGGCTCGCGCTGATCCGGGAGCAGTTCAAGGCGTTCTCGACGCAGCGGATGGTGAGGGTGGCGACGGGGAATCCGGCCGTCTACGCCTTCACGCGCCCGTTTCCCGCAGAAAATGGTGTGGTGATGGTGAACGTCAGCAGCTCGACTCAGGACTTCACCCTCTACCTTGATCGGACGAACATGGACACGACGGCCTGCGCCTGCCAGGACCACTACGGGAACGATCTGTACAACGATACGACATTCATCATCCCCTACGTCGATGGACGGCTTGTGCTCAGCTACTCGTTGAAGCCATACGGCAGTGCCGTCTTCGTCGTTTCCGATACCATCGAGCGGCTCAACGCTCCTTTGCTGGTCTCCGTGAACAACGGGGGAGGCGGAGGGACTTCCGTGGCGACGACCTTCCGGCTGGATCAAAACTACCCGAATCCGTTCAATCCTACAACGACGATCTCCTATCAACTAGCATCCGAGTCCGCCGTCAGCCTGAAAGTCTTCAACATCCTCGGCGAAGAGGTGGCGACGCTCGTCGATGGTCGACAGACCAGTGGTTACCACGTCCTCCAATGGAACGGGAGGGACCGGAACGGCGTTCTTTGCTCGTCCGGTGTCTA
>Ga0315279_10001888_pt1 | contig 33177 bp, 28 predicted proteins | sample YL17G06_20_MG_FD_203694 | JGI IMG/M metagenome (GOLD analysis project Ga0315279, IMG submission 203694) | Sediment microbial communities from Yellowstone Lake, YNP, Wyoming, USA - YL17G06_20 | ecosystem: Environmental > Aquatic > Freshwater > Lake > Sediment | place: USA: Wyoming | collected...
ATAAATAATAAAATTTATGTTGCGAATCAGCATGGTAATAATATTAGTATCATTAATGGTACAACCAACCTTGTACTAAGAACCATATCGGTTGGGAATAGTCCATGTGCTTTAGCTTATAACGTCCAACAAAACCGAGCCTATATAGCAAATTGCATGGGATCCAGTATTTCAGTAATAAGGGATTCAATGCCACAGGGGATTGAAGAAGAACGTCCAACGCTTGATGCTTCATGCCCAATGCTTGAGATACATCCGAATCCGGCGCGTAGTTACTTCGCTATCCGCTTACCGCAATCCGCTGACCGCATAAAAATATACGATGTATCAGGAAAGGTAGTTAAAGAGATACAGAGTGTTGGAGTTCGAGAGTTGAGGGTATCATTGAAAGGTATTAGTCCTGGAATTTATTTCCTGCAAATTGATAACGAACCGGTAATAAAAAAATTAGTGATAACAAAATAAGGAGTTATTATGAAAAAACTTAAGTTATTATTTTTACTCCTCCCTGCTCTCTTAGCAGCTCAATGGCTGGAAACAACGATTAATGTTGGTCAAGGACCACTCGCGTTAGGGTATAATCCAGCTGATAATAAAGTATATTGTGCAAATTTTTATAGTAATGATATTACGGTAATTAATGGTGCAACAAATCAAGTTATAACAACGATTCCGGTACTTAGTGGACCTTGGACTTTCACTTATAATACGCTTAATAATAAAGTTTATTGTGTTAATTGGGGTGCGTGTCGGGTCACAATAATTGATGGTGCTAATAATTCGGTAATTGCCAATGTTCTGGTCGGAAGTGTTCCAAGCGATTTACTTTATAATTCGATAAATAACCAAATCTATTGTTCGAATTGGGGAAGCAATAGTATTTCGGTCATTGATGGAGCTACTAATAGGGTAGTTGCAACAATTCCGGTCGGAGATGGTCCTGCAGCAATCGACTATAACCCAACAACGAATAAAGTCTACTGCACAAATGAATATAGTGATGATATGAAAGTTATTTATGGTCCAACCAATCAAGTGATTAGAACAATTCAAGTTGGTGATGCCCCTTGGAATTTGCTCTATACTCCTAATAATAAAATCTATGTTGCTAATCATGGAAGTCGAAATATTAGTATTTTCGATGCGGTAACTCACTCGTTTCTTGGAAGAGTACCAATTGGACAAGTAGGAATTGGCTATTCAACATTAACTTATAATCCAATAAACAATAAAGTTTATTGTGCCAATGCTGGACCTTGCGGTCCATATACTGATAGTACGGTTACGATAATTGATGGTGCTACTAATACGATTATTGCTAATGTTATAGTTGGAATTGGACCACGTGAGGTTTTTTATAATGCGAACACTAATAATATCTATGTTGCAAATTTTCATAGTAAAACAGTATCCGTAATTGATGGTATAACTAACCAAGTTAAAAAGACTATTGCAGTAGATAGTGGTTCCTTAGCATTAGCTCACAATCCAATTCAACACCGAATTTATGTTGCTAATTTCTATGACAATACTGTTTCTGTGATTCAAGATGCAAATTCTAATACCGATATATCTGAAAGCAGAATGCAAAATATTAAAATATTTGAAATCTATCCGAATCCAGCAAAATCGTTTTTCGTTGTCCGCTTACCGCTATCCGCTACCGCATCACAGATAAAGATATTTGATATATCAGGGAAGGTAGTCAAAAAGTTAAAGAGTTTGGGAGTTGGAGAGTTGAGAGTTCCTTTAAAAGATATAAAAGCAGGGATTTATTTTGTGCAGGTTGATAATGTATCGGGAATAAAGAAATTAGTTATAACGAAATAATTTTTCATTTGTGATTTCATTTCATTAATAAGGTAAGATTGCCACGCACTATGGGCTCGCAATGACAAGTTTGGTCATTTTGACTTTTGAAGTTTGACTTTATATTGTGATCCCTATAATCCCTACCTTATATCCATATCCATTACGTCTTCTACTGCCTGTTCTACCCTCAGTTCAATCCAGTGATATATTTCCTGATAAAACTCCAATTAGTTTTTCACTTAAAGAATCTATTAGATAATCGTTTAGATAAATAATTATGAAACGATTTTTAAATCTGTTTATGAACCAAATTTCATAACTAATCCCCAATCCCTGACCCCCCAAATCCTCGAAAACCTATCCCATGGAGGGGATACCTCTCCTACGCTAAGAAAATTTTGAATTTAGAATATGGAAATTAAAATGTTAGAAGAAAAATTTGCTAATTTTTTTCTCTACCTGCTACCTGCAGGTATAATTTTAGGAGTGGTGCGACTCCTCAAAGAAATCTATACTGTTATTGCTTCTGACCATTTGCCGCAACGGTCGCCGTGGCGGTCAATGATTTTTTCTTGCTTAAAGGTTTCAATTACTTCACAACTATTTGGACAATCTTTACATTCAAAGGTTTTAATTAAAAAATTGATATCGGCTGTTTCAAAACCAGTAAATCTAGTTTTATTATTACTCTCTATATATTCGTGAGCGAGCATGGCGGCACCGATTGCTCCCATTACCAAGAAATGTTGAGGTATCATTACTTCTTTTTCCAATGCTCTTTCGAATGCTGATTTGACTCCGACATTCGCAGCAACGCCGCCTTGAAAAAGGATCAACGGTTGAATTTCTTTACCTTTAGCTACGGTATTTAAATAATTCCTAACAATCGCATCACATAATCCCCGAATTATATCTTCAGTCGAAATACCCAGTTGCGCTTTGTGCACCATATCACTTTCGGCAAATACCGTGCAGCGTCCCGCAATTGTAACACCAGTTTTAGCATTTAATGCAAAATGGCCGAACTCTTCAATCGGAATACCTAAACGGGTTGCCTGATGTTCCAAAAACGAACCTGTACCAGCCGCGCAAACATTATTCATCGCAAAGTCAACCGGAATACCATCGCGAAGAATGATAATTTTCGAATCCTGGCCGCCAATTTCAATGATAGTCCTGATATCAGGATGAAAATGAGAGGATGCCAGAGCATGGGCAATAATTTCGTTCTTCACCACATCAGCACCAATCATCACTCCGGCAAGCCGTCGAGCCGAACCAGTTGTGCCAGCACCGATAATTTTTATATTATTAGACTGTTTTTGTAATTCTTTTAATAATTCTTTTATCGCTTCAACTGGTTTACCTTTGGTTCGGAGATATGTTTTAGCAATTACTTTATAATCCTTTGTAACAACTACTCCTTTCGTAGAGATAGAACCGACATCTACACCTAAGTAAGCTTCCATATTAGTGAGCAGTGAGTGGTGAGGAGAGATGAGTTTTGTTTACTACTCTCTTACTCTCTGCTCTCTTTAGAATGTCAATAAACGCTTCTAATCTTGTCAGTAATCCAGTTTTTGAGGTATGTTCATCGATTGAAAGGGAAAGAACTGGAATCGAATAATCTGCACTCATCTTCTGCAATGCTTCAAATGCGATGTTTTCGGGCATACAGGTAAAAGGGTAGATATGAATAATGCCGTCCGCGCCTCCTTTGATAAAACTGCGTGCTTCACCAACCGTATTGATCGCTTCACCACCCGGCGATTCTTTTAGATAATGCGACGCTTCAAATCGATATTTAATTCCAAGATGGTCGATGTGCAGCAGGTGCTTTAAATGACGATATAAACTTCTTTTATTCCAGACCCAAACACCCATTTTACCAAGTTCTTTTTCAATATCGTGATTGGCAAATGGCTCAAGCATTAGATAAATCTCGCCAACCAAACCGACTTTGATAATTTTATGTGGAACATTCTCGGTGAAGTCAAATAGTCGCTCAATGCTCTTTTTAGCTTTTCTGACCTGTAAGATATTTTTAGCGTTGCCAAGTATTACTAATGCTTGTTTTTCTCTGTCAGCTGCTTTTCGAAAGTCGATAGCACGTGCTTTTCGAACTAAATTATGAAAGTGGTCGATTAATGCGCTATTTTGTAAAAGCAGATAGGTAGCAGAGATTACTTTCATCGGGGATACAGAAAAGATTTTTGGCATTTTGGTGAAGAAGAATTCAAATGGAGTATATTGGCTTATTGGATAGAAAGAATGTCCATTCCCAATCTTTCTTAGAATGTTTTCTTGAATATAATGGTAATAGCCAAATCGGCATTTTCTTGCGCCAGCCGCCATAAGAAGTGTGTCAGCGCCAGCTTCGACGGATTCGATTAAATTACCTAAAGTAATTTTAAATGGCAGGCAAATTAACTCAGGAGAAAATTTAGTACCTAGACTTATAGTACGTTCGGTTGGGGGAGATGGTAAACGAGCTTCCGCACCAAGATTCTCGACAAAATTCTTGAGCGCAATCGTATCGTAGCCAAAATATGGGAAAGCAACCTTCATAAACTTCGTTTAATGTATATTATTATACCCCTCGATACTAAGAAGCCACTGGAATAATATGACTTCGAGAAGTACTGTTTCTTTGGACAATTTCGGAAAATGCTTCGATTCTTGTTACCAGACCAGTTTTGGAAGTGTGCTCGTCAATAATCAATTGCATAAACGGAACTTTCTTATCATTTGCTTCTTTCATCATTATTTCACCAATCAAAGAATCAGGACCACAACCGAATGAGATTATATCACAAATCCCATTAACTTTATCTAAATTGTAATGAAATGCATTATATAATTCTCTTTCGTATACCCAGCGAATGTTTTTAGCAAAACCTTGATCCGAATCTAAAATTTTATTAGCTAAATCTTCCTTGGTTGTTATATGAAAACCATTGTTGCGGAAAGTTGATTTAATGTCCCTCCCGATGAAATCATCACATAAATTATAAAAATGACTTAATAGCAGAATCTTCGGTTTTTTTAAATCAGCAACTGGTACTATTGCGTTGTGATTGTTTGAATAGGGCAGAGCCTTATTTAATGCGTTTTTAACTTTTATCGGATTTTTTGTTAATTTTAACCCGGTCAAAAAATGCGCAAGAATGAAATTATTCTTTATCTTCGGGGATATAATCGTACAGTTATTCCCAACTTGCATTTTGGCAATATCAACAATACCAATCATTTTAGGGCAAGTATACAAACCATGGTTCAGTTCAATAAAGCGTGGTAAAAAGATTGCATTTACTTTGTCCTTGAGCCATTCAATATGACCAGCGATAATTTTAACCGGCAAGCAAATTTCGCAGGAGACCTTTTTAACGCCGAGTTCTAAAATTAGCTTATTTGTTTTAGGTGATATTAATAAATCGATATCTAAATTCTTTAGAAATTCCTGCCAGAATCTACCATAGCGAAAATAAAGCAATGCTTGCGGTATGCCGATTTTCATGTCTTGATTTCATTTTATGAACTTCTATGACGAATGTCAATACGTATCTATAATTTGTACTTGACAGAATTATTTGTGGATATATAATGTAACAATAGTTAAATTAATAATATGCTAATCAAATTATTAAAATTTAAGGAGAGATAAAAAATGCGCGAAGAGGAGTTTTTTGAAGAACTATTGGATGAATGTATCAAAAAGAACGCATCTGATTTACATTTAACGGTTGGACGTCCGCCAATTTTTCGAGTCGACGGAATTCTACGCTCAAAGGAAAAAGCGGAAGTTCTGACACCTGAATTTACAGAAAGAATTAAAGATTTTACGGTTGAGAAGTCTCCTCAGATCAAACATTTGATTACCGAAGACGGAGGCGCAGATTTTGGTTTAAGTTTTAAAAATCTTGCGCGCTTCAGAGTAGCAATCTACCGACAGAAAGGTGTTTATGGTTTAGCGCTGCGACTTATTCCTAATGATATTTTACCATTCGAGGAGGTCGGTTTCTTACCCAATCAAATACCGAGAATCAAGAACTTGCTTGACCGACCACACGGTTTAATTCTTGTTACCGGACCAACCGGTTCTGGGAAAAGTACAACACAAGCAACTTTTGTTGACTATCTCTTAGATAGTCCTCGGCATGTTCTAACAATCGAAGATCCTATCGAATTTATTCACCAGCATAAATCAGGAATTGTAACTCAACGTGAAGTGGGTGTCGATGTACCGTCGTTTCGGGAGGCAATCATGAAGGGGTTGCGGTCCAATCCTAATGTCATTTTAGTGGCTGAAATCAGAGACGTTGCCACTGCCGAAGCTACAATATGGGCAGCAGAATCTGGACATTTAGTAATCGGTACACTTCATACCACAAATGCTTCTGAAACGGTTACACGATTTATTGATGTTTTTCCACCAGAAATTCGTGATCAAATACGAATTCAGTTTTCAATTTCACTTTTAGCAATTTTTGCACAACGGCTTTTAATTCGTGCCACCGGACGAGGCCGCATTGGTATTTTCGAAATTATGATGGCAACACCGGCAGTGCGAAATCTTATTCGTGAAAGAAAAATTGAACATTTACCATCGGCAATTCAATCTTCCATCCCTGAAGGAAGTTGTCCTTTTGATAATGCACTTGCCGAAGGCTACCGAGGTGGGAAAATTACTTTCGAAACAGCGCTAATGAACGCGTTTGATCCACGAGCGTTGCGAGAAATGGTTGAGTTTGGCATTAAGAGTCGCTTTGCTCACCGTTGATTCATTTCCAATTAGTATTGCTAACGATATTTGGAGTGCATATTTTCGTTTATAATTTATTTTAAAATTCAATGGTAGTCAGTGTGTTGCAGACAAATTAATTTTCAATGAATTTACTACTTGTATTTCCGTTGCAAAATAATAATTTGTCAATTTATTTTGCATCATTTTTATTGGGTTTTATTTGTGGTAGTATCCCATTCGGATATATTATTGCACGTTTGAAAAATGTTGATATTACACAAATCGGCAGTAAAAATATTGGGTCTACTAACGTATATCGGACTTTTGGTTTGGTATATGCTATTCCGGTTTTGATATTAGACTTGGCAAAAGGTTTTTTACCAGTATTTTTTGCTTCGGTATTTGGACTTATTTCAATAGTGGTTGGTTTAGGTGCAATTTTAGGTCATATATTTACACCTTGGTTGTCTTTTCGTGGTGGTAAAGGTGTTGCTACTACAATCGGGGTGATGTCAGCACTAATGCCACTTGCCTTGTTGTGTGGTATTGGCATATTCATGGCTACCTTGTTAATTTTTTCGTATATTTCTTTAGCTTCGATGTCCTTTGCCGTTTCATTACCAATATTCGCCGTATGTTTATATCGCAGTGACAGATTTTTATTGATTTTATCGTTGATTATTGCTCTCTTAATACTAGTTCGTCACAAGGATAACATTAAACGAATCGGTAATAGAACTGAACCAAGAATCTCATTAATTAAATTACCAAGAATACGAACATGAAAATTGCATTTATTGGTGCTGGACGTTGGGCAATAACGTTAGCACTTACCTTAAATCGTAAAGGCAACGAAGTTAAAATGTGGGAATTTTCTAAAGAAAGATTAGATATACTCCTTAAAACAAGAAAAATTAGTGATTTACCAGATACTATTTTGATTCCCGATAGTATCTATATCTCGAACACTATCGAAGAAGTCTTGGAGACATCTGAAGTAGTATTTTTTGTAGTACCGTCGCAATCTTTAAGAAGCGTGCTGATAAAAATTTCTCCTTTTCGGTTTTCCAGTACGAATAAATTAGCGACTAAAACGCCAATCTTAGTAAGTGCAATGAAGGGTCTTGAGAATAGTACTAATAAGCGAATTTCAGAAATTCTGAATGAGTTCTACCCTGCTGCTAAAATTGTTGCGCTCGTCGGACCTGGTATTCCATATGAAATAGCCGAAGGCAAACCGGCATCGTTGGTAGCGGTGTCGGATTCGAATGGTGCCGCGCGTTCAATACAAGAAATCTTATCATACGAAAATCTAAGAGTGTATACACATTCTGATGTTATAGGTGCTGAACTTGGTGGAGCACTTAAAAATGTAATCGCAATCGCAACTGGCATATGCGATGGATTGAAACTCGGTGATAATGCTAAGGCTGCTTTACTGACACGAGGACTAGCGGAAATTACTCGATTAGGCATTGCAATGAATGCGAACCCAATGACTTTCGCTGGACTTTCAGGTATTGGTGACTTAATTGTTACGGCTTATTCACCTTATTCCCGAAATCGTCTTTTAGGTGTAACAATCTCTCGCGGAATACACATCGAACAAGCAATCAGATCAATGACAGGTATCGCAGAAGGTGCTGCTACTACAATCTCAGCAAAAAGTTTGGGGCTAAAGATGCATTTAGAACTTCCAATCATTGAAGAAATTAATTCAATTTTGTTTCAAAATCATGATATAACAAAAAGTATAAAACGGTTAATGCAGCGTCCCTTGAAAAAAGAGACAAATAATGAAAACAGTTAATAAGAAATTTTATACCTTAAAACAAGTTTCAAAAATAACCAATATACCAATTCATACATTAAAATTCTGGAAGAAAGAATTCAAAATGCAACTTAAACAGAACTCGACCGGTAGAAAAATTTTTTCGCAGGGAGATATTGATTGTATCTTACTTGTAAAACATCTTCGCCAAAAAGAAAAGCTTACTTTGATCGGAATAAAAAAGAGAATCCTTGAGATGAAAAGAAAACCTAAATCTTACAATTATGAAAAGAAACGACAATGTCTATTATGGGTACAGAAAGAATTGTTGGCAATAAGGAACCTGTTGCAACAGTCAAATTGTCATGAATAAAAAATGATTTAAATTGGAGGAACTATGTATAGTTTAATTGCTTTAATAATTCTTATCGTTATTATTTTATCTTCGATGATAAGAATTTTACGAGAATATGAGCGTGGTGTTATATTTCGTTTAGGTAGATTTATCGGCGTAAAGGGTCCGGGATTAATTCTACTGATTCCTTTTATTGACCGTATGGTAAAAGTTGGTTTGCGTGTTGTTACACTTGATGTACCATCACAAGATGTTATAACTAGAGATAATGTATCAGTAAGTGTTAATGCGGTAGCCTATTTTCGTCCGTTTGATCCAGCAAAAGCTGTAATAGAAGTTGAGAATTACCTTTACGCGTCTTCGCAAATTGCTCAGACAACGCTGCGTAGTGTTTTAGGGGAATATGAATTAGATGATTTATTGATGAAACGGGATTTAATTAATCATCGTTTGCAGAAAATTATTGATGAACAGACTGATCCTTGGGGAATAAAAGTTTCAATGGTAGAAATAAAGCATGTCGATCTTCCTGAGTCAATGCGTCGTGCGATAGCTCGACAAGCAGAAGCTGAGCGTGAACGTCGTGCCAAAGTAATTCATGCGGATGGTGAATACCAAGCGGCAGAAAAGTTGCAGCAGGCAGCAGTAGTATTAGCAAAAACTCCAGTTTCGGTTCAGTTGAGATTTTTACAAACTCTTACTGAGATTGCTACTGAAAAAAATTCAACAATAATATTCCCAATTCCGATTGATTTGCTAACTCCATTTCTTAAGAAAACAAAAGATTAAAATTTCTTTAAATATTTTTTGCGAATTTGTAAATAGAAAATTAAATAGTATATCTTTTAACTAATAATTTATTACTAATCTATTTGTCTTCTTATAAATGTTGGAATATCCAAATTATTTTTGTCAACTACAACTTCTTCACCTTTTCTTACGTGCCTTCGAATCGGGAACAGTTCATCGCTATTGAGTAAATCCATTACGTCGCCAATATGAGGTAGTGATTCTTCAATACCGGTAGCGATTACTGTGACTCGGATTGAGTCTCTTAAAATTTTGTCTTTTGTTGTGCCAAACCGTATATCAGCATGACCATTAGTTGCGTTGTGAATGATAGTTGCAGCTTCATTAACTTCTTGTAAAGTTAATTTTTCGTCTCCTGCGATATTTAATAATATTTTCTTAGCTGTTTCGATATTTGTTTCTTCAATTAAAGGTGAAGAGATGGTTTGATGAGCAGCTTCGGTTGCCCTTCCTTCACCGGATGCAATTCCAGTTGAAATTAAAGCCCCGCCTTTTTCTAGCATAACGTTTCTAACGTCTGCGAAATCTATATTGATTACCCCCGGTTGAGTAACAAGATCAGAAATTCCTTTGACCGCATTTAGCAAGACGTCATCTGCCGAGCGAAATGCTTGAAAACAAGAGAGTTGTGCAAAAGTAGTTATTAGTTTTTGATTGGGAATAATGATTAGAGTGTCAACTTTATCTTTAAGATTTCCAATTCCATTTAATGCTTGGCGCATTCGATTTTTGCCTTCGAACTCAAATGGTTTCGTGACTATGGCGATAACAATTGCGCCTTGGGTTTTCGCGACTTCGGCGATTAGGGGGGTTGCTCCAGTGCCAGTACCTCCGCCCTCTCCGGCAGCTAAAAATATCATGTCGTAACCGGTCAAAATATCTTTAATTAAATCTAAAGATTCTTCACATGCTTTCCTGCCCAAATCAGGATTCCCACCCGAGCCGAGTCCGCCGGTAATCTGAGCACCAATTTGAATCCTGTTTTCGGCAAGATTCATTGACAGCGCTTGTAAATCAGTGTTAATAGCAAAAAATTCGATATTAGATAGTTTTGCTTCAACCATATGATTTATTGCATTATTGCCTGCTCCTCCGATACCTACTACAGCAAGTTTTGTTAAACTTTTTTCTTCGACTGGTTCTATCATTTCATCTCCTTATTAAGTTATTAAATTAAGCAAACAATTCTTTGATTTTTAAAGCGAAAACAGAGAATAAACCTTCGCTTTGTTTAACGTATAAATCTTTTCCATTCAATCCATAGCGGATTAATCCAACCGCTGTCGTAAAATTTGTGTCCGATAATTGTGATTGCGCATCGCCATTTGCTCGGATCGTTCCAATCTTAACAGGCAAACGGAAAATTTGTTCGGCAAGTAAATCAATTCCTTTAAGCATTGAAGTTCCACCAGTCAAAATTATCCCGCCGGATAGACCATCGACATAACAACTGTTGCGCAACGCCATTTCAACATGTTGTAAAATTTCTTCAACGCGTGGTTCTATAATCGAAGATAAAAGACGTTGTGATATTTGTTTATTTGCTCTACCACTGATATCTTCGATAATAATAGGCTGATCATGTTCAACGCAACTAATCGTTGCCGTGCCGTATAACTTTTTGATTTCTTCTGCCTTTTTGTACGGTGTTCGTAAACCAATCGAAATATCCTTAGTAATATTTTCGCCTCCGAGAGGCAATGTTTTATAAAAACGTAAAACACCATCTTTAAAAATAGAAATATTTGTAATTCCACCAATGTCAACAATAGCAATTCCTAAATCTCTATCTTCCGGTTCAGAAACTGCTAATGAAACTGCTTGTGGTTGTAGTACTAACGATTCGGCTTTTAATTCAAGATGGTCGAGCACTCGGTGTATATTTTCGATTGCTGTTACAGCTCCGATAACTAAAAGTGCTTCAACTTCGAGCCGGAATCCAAACATTCCGATTGGATTTCGAATGCCTTTTTGTCCATCTACTATGAATTGGTTAGGTATTAAATGAATAATCTGTTCGTCGTTAGGAAGTCTAATAGTTTGTGCTTGTCGAATAACTTCGGCAATGTCTTTTTCAGTAATTCCTTTTGAGGGATTTTTAACAGGGACTGTTCCTACACTCGCTAAATGTTTTACATACTCGCCGGAAATGCCTACATATATGGAACTGTTTTTTGCTTTAGAGTTTGTTGTTTTTTCAGCACGTTCTATTGCTTGTGCGACTGATTCGACCGCACGTTCGAGATTTATCACGATTCCATTTCTAAACCCTTCAGGGTTAGAAATGCCTTGTCCGATTAAATTGACTTTTCCATTATTATCAGTTTCCGCGATAGCACATGCGATTTTTGTAGTTCCGATATCCAGACCTAATATTTTTTTTGATTTTGCCATTTTTTCACCTCCTGTGCTTTTGGTAAAATTTGTATTTCCTCTTCTAAAATAATATTTTTTTTTGTTTCCACTGTACTTTTAATTAATTGTATAATTTCATAAACATCAATGAAATGTGCACTACAGCGGTTTATAATAAAATTCCCATGTTTTTTTGAAATATATACATCGTTGTACAATAATCCTTTTAGTTTACAATCATCAATTAGTTTGCCGGCTGGGATCGTATCAGGATTTTTAAAAATAGATCCAGCTGAAGCTCCCCAAGGCTGGGTTATTTCTCTCCTATTTTGATATTGATTTAGTTTTTGTTTAATTTCAGTGCGGCTAGTTGGAAATAATCTTATTAAACCATCGATAATTATAAAACCTATTGGCAAGTTGGTTTTACGGTATTCAAAATTTAACTGTTCTTGCGTTAAAGATTTTAATTCACCGCTTGGTGAGATACCATATATTTTTGAAATAATATCTCCAATATTCTGGGAAAATGCACCGGCATTTGACGCAATTGCACCGCCGAATGCACCCGGAACGCCCCACAAAAATTCGATTCCACTCAGCGATTGCTCAAATCCGAATTTTATAATATGTGATAATGGTGTTGCTGAGCCAATTCGTATTTCATTATTATTTTTCGAAATATAGGAGAAACCTTTACCAAGTTTTATGATAATTCCTTTTATGCCTTGATCGGAAATTAGTAAGTTAGATCCCTGACCGATAGTGAAAATGGGAATTTCTTCACGTTTCGATATTACTATTATTTTTTTAAGATCTTCTAAGTCGTTAATTATTATGACACATTCGGCTTTTCCGCCGATTCGAAAAGTTGTGTGTAATGAAAGTGGTTCATCCCAAAAGATTTTTGACACTTTTCTGTTTATAGACGTTTCAATAGTTCTTCGCCAACCTGCCATATATTACCTGCTCCAAGTGTAATTATAACATCATTCGGTTTTACATAATTTAATAAAAACTCGATAATGTTTTGTTGATTTTCTTGATATATTATTTCGGGGTGTCTTCGTAAACGTTTTATTGCATTAATAATTAATTCAGAACTTATACCAGGTAGGAGAGGCTCAGAAGCTGCGTATATTTTTGTGATGATCACTGTGTTGGATGGATTAAAGCAATTATTAAACGTTTTTGCTAAAGATTGAGTTCGAGTATATCGATGGGGCTGGAAAATAGCTATTATTCGTCGTTGCGAAAAAGCATGGCGCAATGTTTTTAAAGTTGCCTTAATTTCGGTTGGGTGATGACCGTAATCATCAAATACAGCCACACCATTTTTTTCACCTACTTTTTCTAATCTTCGGTGAACACCAGTAAAGTTTTCTAACGCTTTCTGAATAATTGGTAAGGGAATTTCTAATTTCAAACCAACACAAATTGTCGCTAAGGCATTTTCAATATTATGCTTACCTGCCTGATTGAGTTTAAAATCATATGATTGACCGTTATAGCGTAATGCAAAGAGCGAATAAAAATTGCGAAGCTTAATGTTTTCAGCGCGCACTTGTGCTTGTTTTTTTATACCAAAGGTTATTGATTCTCGTTTTACATCCGGGACGATTCTTTCGACCGATTTACAATCAATTCCCAGTATAACCGATCCAAAAAACGGTGTTTTATTAACAAATTGGATAAAAGCATTTCTAATTTCAGTAATATTGCGATAATAGTCTAAATGTTCACGCTCAATATTTGTAACAACTGCAATTGTAGGATAAAGCAATAAAAATGACCGGTCACTTTCATCGGCTTCGGCAACCAAATACTCACTTTTACCTAACTTGGCACCAGTATCGGCTCCGACAATCTTGCCGCCGATTATTACCGTCGGATTCATTCCGGCATGCTCTAACATCGTTCCGATCATCGATGTTACAGTAGTTTTTCCATGGGTTCCTGAGATAGCAATCGAATATTTCATCCTCATCAATTCCGCTAACATTTCAGCTCGTTGAATTACTGGGATTTTATTTTCTTTAGCATATCGAATTTCAGGATTGTTTTGGCTAACCGCCGAGGAATAGACTACAACTGATGCTCCAACACAATTACCTTGATCATGCTGATAATATATTGGTATTCCTTTGTTCGCTAGGCTATCGGTCAGAACAGTTTTGGTAATATCAGAACCAGTTACTTCATATCCAAGATTCTTTAAAACTAAAGCAATACCGGACATTCCAACACCACCAATTCCAACAAAATGAATATGATTTAGTTTTCCAAACATTTTTTTACTTTCATAGCAATAACTTCAGCGGCATCAGATTTTGCAATTTTTTTGGCGTTGTCACTCATGACTTGATATTTTTTATCATCATTTAATATTGACAATACCATTTCTTTTAATTTATGTATAAAAGTTTCTGAAATCTCTTGCTGGCGGCATTGGTCCAAAATGATTGCAGCGCCATTTTGGGCTAAAAACTGAGCATTCGCTGCTTGGTGGTTGTCTGTGGCAAATGGGAAAGGAATTATTATGGATGGGATTCCAAACGACAAAATTTCTGATAGGACCATACCGCCAGCACGAGTTATAACAATCTTTGCTTTTTTATATAAATTTTCAGGAGATAGTGTAAAATCAATTAACTCCACGTTACTTGATTTTACCTTTTTATTAATCAAAACATAATCCCGTTTACCGGTTTGTATCGTAAATTGTACATTCGGCATACGGGCAGCTAATTCAACTGCGACTAAATTTAAAAACTGAGCTCCTTGGCTTCCACCTAACACTAGAACTGATTTGCGATTACTGTAATCAGATTCACTAATTATTTCAGATCGCAAAGGATTCCCAGTATAAAATAGACGTCCGGAAATTTTCTTGATAGGTGGAAATCCCGAGTATATTTCATCAGCCCAGCGGGAAAAATATTTTGTAAATCTTCCGGGAATTCGGTTTTGTTCTAGTAGGAAGATTCTTTTATGTAAAATAATCGACCATAATATGGGGACAACTGAAATAAAACCGCCACTGGCAATTACGACTAATGGACGTGCTTTAAAAATGATAGACGGAAACAAAATTGTACTGAAAATCATATTCAAAAAGAACAGAAACATCCCGAAAATATTTTTTCCGAAAAAACCAGAGGCTGGTATTGCCTTATATTCAAAACCATGTTTACTGACAAAATCCAAGTCATTACGGTTTCTGCGGACAATAAACAATGGATTCACTCCCAGCATGCGCAGCTTTTCACCGACTGCTAGTGCCGGGAATATATGACCGCCGGTGCCGCCGGTTATAATTAAAACTGAATTCATCGTTAATTTTTTTTCTCCTATATTTCGAAATGTTTAAAACAATACCAATTGCATATAAATTAGTAACGATCGCTGATCCGCCATACGAGATAAAGGGTAAAGGTTGACCAGTTGTAGGTAATAAAGATAAAGCAACTCCAAAATGTACCAAAAAATATTGGAAGATAACAATGACAATTCCACTTGCAAGCAATTGTCCAAAATCATCATTTATTTCCATGCTGATTTTTAGACCACGACTAAATAAAACAAAGAACAAAAGCAGAATCACAAAACTGCCAATAAAACCAAATTCTTCACCAATCGCAGAATAAATAAAGTCGGTATGTAGTTTTGGCAAGAAAAATAATTTTTGTTTTCCTTCTCCTAGACCTTTTCCAAATATGCCACCGGAACCGATCGCTATTCGAGATTGTAGCTGTTGATAACTTGTACCGGCGCGAAATTCTTTAAATCGTTTGTTTGCATAAGGAATAGTAAGAATTGATACAGAGAAGATTATAATGCCAGTAAGAGTAATAAAAAATAAATATTTAATTTTCATGCCATTAATATAAAACATAGATAGTGAAGATAAAGTCAAAATTACACTAGTCCCAACTGCTGGTTGTAATAGCAATAAAATAATTGTCAAGCCAACGATAAACATCGGTAAAAATGGAGGTTTATTTTGTTTAATAATAATATTTCCAAATGATCTTTGTTTTTCTCTTAGATTAGCAAAATAACCACTTAGCCACATGATAAGTGTGAATTTAGCAAATTCCGCAGGTTGAAAAAAAAGCGCCCATCTTTTAGCTTCAGCAACCTTTTTACCCATGATTAAGGTAAAAACCAAGAGTAAGATTGTTATGACAAGCAGTATATCTTTTAATCGACCTTGATAGCTTTTATAATTTATATTTATTGCCACAATTAGTGCAAAAAACCCGATACAAATCCTCATGATTTGTCCTTTGAGAAAAGCAATACCAGAATGCAAGGTTACTGAATAAACCATTACTAAACCGATCATTGTCAGAATTACTACGGTAATTAATAATGCCGTATCAATATAAGCAGGTTTATTTATATTAATGTTGTGATTAGTATTTTTAGGATGATTCAGTTGTATTGGGGTATATAATAATTCTTTATCGAGATTTTTATTTAATTCCATAAACTATTTCCTTAAAAACTTTTCCTCGCTCCTGGAAATTAGAAAATAAATCAAAACTAGCAAATCCTGGTGAAAAAAGTACTATATCGCCAGCAGAAGCTAATTTTTTTGCGGTCGTAACTGCGTCTTTCAGTGAATCATCCAAATGAAAATTTTTATAGTGATAAGTACTAAGCAATTTTTGTATGCGATAACGGTTATCTCCGATAAGTATAGTATATTTAGCTTTTTCTGTAATCGTTTTGACATAATCTGTTATTTCAAGATTTTTTTCTTTTCCGCCTGCAATAAGAATAACTGGTTTGTTAAATGATTTCAAAGTGGCAACGCCAGCCGTTGGATTTGTGCACATAGAATTATTTATGTATATTACACCTTCATAATCAGTAACATACTCTAGGCGATGTTCGAGCCCATTAAAAGCTCTCAAAGTTTCAATAATAGAAGTATTTTTCACACCAATGATTTTTGCTGCAGCGACAGATGGCAAAACGCTATTAATATAGTGTGTTCCTAATATCTTTACCGTTTCAAGTGAACATATTTTTTCATTATTAAAATAAATATAATTGTTATATAAATACGACCCCTTTACTTTCCTTAGATTTGAAAAATATATTATTTTTGATTTAATTAATCTCTGGTTTTCCATAGTAACTTTATCTTCGAAATTTATTATGGCATAATCGGTCATATTCTGATTTCTAAAAATTCTAAATTTAATTTGTTGATATTCTTCTAGTGAAGTATGGCGATCTAAGTGATCTTGAGTAATATTTAGGAGAATTGCAATATTCGGATGAAAATTCACACACCTTTCGAGCTGAAAACTTGAAACTTCGATTACATAAAAATCCTTTGGTTCTTGAAACAAAGTGGTTGCAAATGGGAGCCCTGGTGCCAAATTTCCACCCCAAAAACAATTTTTGCCATCAATATATAACATTCTACCCAATAAAGTAGTGGTGGTTGACTTTCCATTTGTTCCCGTAATAGCAATTATTGGATGATTAAGCTGTGCTGATGTGAATTCAACTTCATCGATGATTGGTGTTGAATTTTGTCTGAAGTATTGTATTGTCCTATTATTATTTGATAATCCAGGGCTACAAATAGCCAGTTTGGTTTTTTTGCCATTTACAGATGACTGGGTTTTGTTCATTACTATAAATTTTGCATTCGTTTTAAGAAGTTGCATTTCTTTTCTTTCGAAAATCTTTTGAATGTCGTCATACGCATAAAGGGTCATTCTTTTTCGAAGTAAATATCGACTAACTGTTTGTCCAACACGACCTAAACCAACGACTGCAATGATCGAATTAGAATCTAAGTTAATCATCTTATTTTTAAAGTCGAAATTGCCAAAACTGCTAAAATGATTCCTAAAATCCAAAACCGTACGACGATTTTAGATTCTTGCCAACCACATAGTTCAAAATGATGATGTAGCGGTGCCATTCGAAATATTCTTTTTCCCCGAGTCGCGTGAAAGTAAATCACCTGTAATAAAACTGAGATTGCTTCAATAATAAATACGCCACCAACTAATAACAATAAAAATTCTTGCTTGGCAACAACCGCGGCAAATCCAATAACAGCGCCTAATGGGAGAGAGCCGGTATCGCCCATAAATATTTCGGCTGGGTAAGAATTAAACCACAAAAATCCTAAACAAGCACCTAAAATAGCGAAGCATAATATAGTCATTTCACCCGCACCTGGCACAAATAAAATGTTAAGATATTCTGCGAGTTTCGCATTTCCTGAAGCATAAGATAAGACCGCATAACCACCCGCGGCAATTCCTAATAAACCAGTTGCTAAACCATCTAATCCGTCAGCAAGATTTACCGAGTTCGATGTGGTTACAATGACAAACATTACAAAAGGAATATAAAAGATACGAAAATCAATTTGTATATTTTTCAAAAACAGAAAATTAGTTACTGTTTTGATATTGTTATTCATCGGGTAAAAATATAAAATTGCACCAACAATCAATGCGAATAATATTTGGAAAAATAGTTTTGTCCGCTTGTTAAGACCACGAGGTTCGCCTAATCTTATTTTTTTATAATCGTCGACGTAACCTAATAAACCAAACGAGATGATGACAAAAATTCCCAGCAAAATATGGGTATTTCTCAAATCGGCAAATAGTAATGTGGCGGTAGCTATGGCAAAAATCATTGGAATTCCGCCCATGGTCGGAGTTCCGGCTTTGGCTTGGTGTTGTTTTGGCACTTCGTCTCGAATGTTTTGTCCTAATGCTAGTTTTTTAATTGTTCTAATAACCAGTGGACCTAAAAATAGACACATAAATAATGAGAGAGTTCCGGCATAAGCAGCGCGAAATGTTATATAGCGGAACAGGTTAAACGGTCCGAAATAATCTTTTAACGGATAAAGTAAATCGTATAACATAGTAAATTAAACTTTTTTTAATTCTTTTAAAACAATCTCTTTATCAGAAAAAGGTATTTTTTTATCACCAATAATTTGATAATCTTCATGTCCTTTTCCAGCAACTAAAACCGCGTCACTGGGTTTAGCTAATAATAATGCTTTTTTGATAGCATTGGTACGATCAATAATTGATTCAAAATTATTTTTCTTTATTCCTTTTCTAATATCTTCGATAATAGATTTAGGACTCTCATGTCGTGGGTTATCGGAAGTAATAATAACGTAATCACTTAGTTCGGTTGCGATCTTTCCCATTTTTGGTCTTTTCAGACAATCACGATTACCACCACATCCAAACACAACAATTACTTTGCCTTTTGTTACGTCTTTCAATGTCCGGATTGCGAGATTTAATGCTTCTTCGGTATGAGCATAGTCAATATAAATATTATAACCTTTATCAGTCAGTATTCTTTCTAAACGACCAGCAACTGGTTTGAGTTGCTCAAAGCCATTTCGAATAAAATTGTTTGAGATTTTTAAAGTTTTCACTGCTCCGATTGCGGCAAGCATATTATAAACATTATGTCGACCGGGCATTGGAAGATTTATCGCTAGTGATTTTGATTGATAACGAAGCTTGACCTCTACATTAGTTCCAGTAAGACTCACATTTTTTATTTTCCCGGTTATATCAGCAGGTTTAGTTATGCCATACGTTATTATTTTTGCCTTAGTTTTTTTAATGATACTCTTAGTAAATTTATCATCGTTATTGACAATGGCATAAGACGAACTGGATAAATTCTTAAATAATTTTAATTTTGCTTCGCCGTATGCTTTCTTAGTTTTGTGAAAATCTAAATGGTCTTGCGCCAGATTAGTCAATATTGCTGCCTTAAAGTCTAAACCAGTTACTCGGTCTAATTCTAAAGCATGAGATGATACTTCGCTTATACAGTAACGGACATTCTTTTTTACTAAATTGCTCAGAAACTTAATGAAAACAACAGTCTCGGGAGTTGTATTAGGCGCGGCAAGCCAATTCTTGCCATCAAAATATTTTATTGTTCCGAGCAGTCCGGTTTTTTCTCCACTTGCTTCGATTATCGATTTAATCATATAAGATGTGGTTGTTTTGCCATCGGTGCCAGTAATCCCAATTAGATTTAATTTTTTCGAAGGAAATTTATAGAAACGATTTGCCGCCAAAGCTAAAAATTGCCTAGGATTTTCAATATGAATTGTTGTTATCCGATGATTGTATTTATTAGCAATTATCTTTGTTAAAGAATAATCAGATGTCGCAATTGCCATCGCACCTTTTTTAATCGCTGATTCAATATATTTTTTACCACTAGTCCTGTAACCATTAATCGCGACAAAAAGATATCCTGGTTTTATATCAAAGGAATGGCAAGAAATTCCTCTAATCATAAGATTGCGATTTCCTATGACATCGCATTTTAAATCACGACACAAATCCTTAAGCGTTATCATTTCTAATGTAATGCTAAATCTTTATTATTGGTAATGGTTTTTGAGTTCTGTAACTGTAAAATTTTTACTCCAATATCATGAAATAGAGGACAAGTTATTTCACTTGCAAATCGTGAAATTTTCGGTTCATCAACTAATACTGAAATTAAATATTGGGGATTTTCTTTTGGGAAAAATCCAATAAAGGTCATAATCGATTTTTTCTGGGAATAGGTACCATCTGGCTCCAGCTTTTGGGCGGTCCCGGTTTTTCCGCAGACTAGAAAATCATCTAGTTGTGCAGCTCGTCCAGTTCCTTGAATAACTGCTTGCGAAAGAATATCTTTTATTAGCATTGCAATTGGTTCATCTAACACTCTGCGAATAACATTCCGCTTGCCTTGATAGATAGTTTTACCATTGTGAATTATTTCTTTTATAATGTATGGTTTTAACAGTAATCCATCATCCGCGATAGTTAAATAAGCTATTGAGAGTTGTAGCAGAGTTGTCCGTACACCTTGACCGAACGCGTTATTAGAAAAGCGCAGTGGAGTTAAAAATCTTGGGGGGTCTAAATAACCGTTTGCCTCGCCAGGCAGTTCGATGCCAGTTGGTACACTAAAACCAAAGCGACGTTCCATTAGAAAGAATTTTTCCCGCGAAAGACATTGTGATAACATCGAGACTCCGATATTAGAAGATTTAGTGAATATATCATAAAAGCTAATAATACCATTTTTATGCACGTCATTAATTTTTTTTCCGGAAATTTCAATAAACCCGCGGGAAACGTCATATTCTCGATTTAATAGTTGTTCTTTGTTTTCTGACTCTAATGCAGTAGCACAAATTACTAGTTTATAAACCGAACCCGGTTCAAACTCATCAGATACTGCTGTTGATGTCCAAAGGCTGGTTGAGTAATCGTTATAACTTTGCGGGTCAAAATCAGGGTAATCGCACATCGTAAGAATTGCTCCGCTTTTTGTATCAATAACAAGAACCGAACCGCGAATAGCTTTAAAATTATCAACATATTTAGCAAGTTCTCTATAGGCGATTTCCTGCATATCTAAATTAATTGTTAAAACGACATCATCGCCATTTTGAGGTCGAACCATTGGATAAGTGGGCCAATAATAATTGTTGCCAATCGCATCTTTTTGAAGAATGATACAACCTTGCTTCCCTTTTAGAATTTTGTCGCAAGCGAACTCAACACCAGCTAACCCATTATCTTCACCCAAAATGCCGAGTACACTGCCAAGAGAAGGTCCAAATGGGTAAATCCGTTTCAGGTCGTCGGCAATAATGATACTATTATCAAATTGTCTGCGTCGGAGGTCCTTTTTTAGTTGATTGGCCGTTTGGTAATCAACATATTTTTTAAACCAAAAGAGCTTCGTATTATGAGTCAGGTCATTTATGATATCATTTTTTGATTTTAAATCATAAATCGCTAATAAATTCGCAACACTATCACGACATCTTACATATTGCGGGAGAATACGGACGGAAGCGCATAATTGATTATATGCCAACGGGGTTCCCTTAGTATCGAATATTTTCCCCCGTTCGGCAAGCAGTGAAATCGAATCGCAGTGTTGTCGCGACGCCATCTGCTCATACTTTTTCGAATAAACGGTCTGTAATAAGAATATATAGATAAAAAAAGCAAAAAATACTAAAGATAAGCTCCATTTAACAATTTTAATGCGTTTTATGCTATTCATGAGAGAATGTTGTAATTTGTGAACGATCGTGATTATTTTTTTGCGCTACTGAAATAGTATCCTTGAAAAAAGCTGTAGCGTGTCTTGTCGTATTGTTATGATAACTTATTTTCGGAAAAGTTAAATTGAGCTTTTGTGCCAAATCTTCTATATTGACAAACATAAAAAACATTGTCTTTTTACCTTCCAAGCCGGTAATCTCTTCTTTTAGTAATTGTCGGGTTTTTTCCAGTTGCGCGATATCCTGAGTACATTTCATACTATAGCGGTGCTGAAAAAGATAAAGAATAAAAAATATTGTGATCGCGGTAACTAATAATATTTTTTTCATAATTAAATCTTTTCTGCTGCTCTCAGGTGCGCGCTTCGGGCTGGGGGATTTACTGAGACTTCGGATAGTTGAGGTACTAATGGCTTTTTGATTAATATTTTTAAGAACTCTAAATTTGCGTAATTTCGGAAAGTCTGTTTTACGAGCCGGTCTTCTAGCGAATGATACGCGATAACCAATATTCTTCCGCCAGTGGTAAGAAGTTTGATTGCTTTTTCTATACCAATTTTAATATTCTCAAGTTCATTATTAACGACAATTCTTAAAGACTGGAAAACTCTGGATAGACTTTTATTTTGTTTTTGTCCTGGGATTGCCTTCTTAATTATATCAGCTAATTCAAGAGTAGTGTTAATATAATTACGTTGGGTATGGATTTGTGTAGCAATTTTGTGGGCATAGCGTTCTTCGCCATATTCACTAAATATTTTTCTTAAGTCATATAGCGAAGCATGTCGAATGATTTCTTTCGCCGACCTTGCAGGTAGGGACTGGTTAAATCTCATGTCAAGAGGACCCGCCGAAGAATAAGTAAAACCACGAGACGGCGTCATAATTTGATAGTAAGATACTCCCAAATCAAACAGGATTCCTTTAATATAATAATTAGGGAATTCCAAAGCAACTTTGTCAATATTGGTGTAAGTAGTATGAAAAAGATGAAAGTTCGTATAGTTTTGGAGACGTTTCTTTGTATATTCGATCGCATCCACATCGCAGTCAAGCCCCACGACAATACCGCTTGATAAATTTTCTAATATCGCCTGAGCGTGGCCACCGCCACCTACGGTGGCGTCGATAAACATGGGCAATTTGCCATCGATTTTTGGTAATTGGTGGGAGGGGAGAAGGTACGAAATAACTTCCTTAACCATAACCGGCGTATGGAACTCGTATCCTTGTTTACTATCTCGGTTTGACATTATTAAAATCGGAAAGATTTAAGCTTTTACTCACATCTAAATATTTACCAATATTTTCTAAATCGGACAAGAAATGCTCACTTGCATTTTTCTGATACTCTTCAAAATTCTTAGGGTTCCATATTTCGAAAAAATTACCGACACCGGCAATAATTACTTCATCCTTTGTATTAGCATATTCCTTATATTGCTTGGGTATTAGAATTCTGCCTTGGCTATCCAATTTCACAGGCACGACACTTGCCTGAAGCGACCTACGTAAACGAAGCGGGTCAGGACTAAATTTGGAAAGACGTAACAAGATATCATTTTCAAACTGCTCCCATTCAATTAATGGGTGAACTTCGATTGTGCAGTCCCTGCCTTTATTCAATAGTAATTCATCTTTGGTCTTTGCTGGCAATATCCGACGAAACGCCGTCGGTATTGCAACTCGACCCTTCGGGTCTACCGAATGTTTGTAATATCCGCGAAATCTGTTATTCACCACTCTTCACCACTCTTCACCACTCTTCACCACTATAAAGAAAAAATACGATTTGTCAAGCGGGAAAATAACTATCCGAAAATAACGTAAGTCTATGAAATCAAGCTAAATAATACATCTTTTTAAAAATATATATTAAGAGTGGTCAAATGTTGCTTGGGGGGTATGAAAAAATTAATTTTTGAAGATTTTGCTACAGGTGTACGTTACGGCTATGGCAATAAATAATCTTGGCGCGGTAATCCAAAAGAAATTTGCACCGAGAACTAAAAACAGACCGGTATCTTCAAAGATAGCGTGGCACATGGATAGAAAGACTGATACTAAAAAAACCTGTTTTTTATCAACACTCTCTCGTTTGATTAAATCATCGATTACTCCGGCGCCATAAATTATACCTAAAATAATTCCGGCTAACAGCGGTGCTGAACCCTGAACATTAAAACCTAAAAATCCGACAAATTTTGCAATTGCTCGATAGCCTTTTGTTAAGAGCCCGCTCCTTTGCACTATTTCTAATAGGACAAAAACTAAAAAGAGAATTACAAAAGTTTTTATGCCTAAATTGAGGATGCCTTTAAAATAAGTTAAAAAAATCATATTCGAGCAAAAATATAGCCAACGATAGCAGCAATTAATAGTCTTATTAATAAAAGGAACAAATAACGGGTCTTGAGTTTTAAAAATATCGAGGTTTCCAAAATTTGGCTGTGCGAGGTAAGGAGCATAAGCGAGATGGTGGTTATTTGCTGTCCATTAAGATGAAGTTGGGGAATGACACCGATTGCCGCGTACAGGTTGATAAAGTTTCCTAAAATTATCGCAAGCGCGCTTTCGCCGGGTAAACCAAAAAATTTCATTGCTGGTGCTAAAAAGTCACCAAACATTTTTAATAGGGGTGTTAAAGAGATTATATAAACAACCGTATAGACCGGAATAATTATTTTCATTAAATCAAGGAAAGTTCGCTTGGTACGTTTCAGTACCGAGAGAAAATAATCTTTAAGTACGTTTAAAAATTTCAAAAATTAGCTACTTTCTGAGTTTTTTCTTGCGGTGGGTTTTTAATATTTCAGTATCGGCAAGTTCCTGCCTAATTTTTCTTATCTGGTCACGCAGCTGGGCAGCACGTTCAAATTCCAATTGCTCCGCTGCTTTCTTCATTGCTTGTTCTAACTTTTCCAAGACTTCTGCTTTATCGGCACTGCTGTCGATTTCTTCAGTAATTTCTTCGGAAGCTTTCGAATCAGCGACAATCGTAGTTTTCATGACCTGGGTTATGGATTTTTCAATTGATTTGGGAGTTATCTTGTGCTGTTCATTATACTCAATCTGTTTCTGGCGACGCCTTTCCGCTTCGGCTAAAGCACCTTTGATTGAGCGGGTTAAATTATCCGCATATAAAATTACCACACCAGCGAGATTACGGGCAGCACGACCCGAGGTTTGGATAATACTCCGTTCATCGCGTAAAAATCCTTCTTTATCCGCATCGAGAATTGCGACTAACGAAACTTCCGGTAAATCTAATCCTTCCCGCAACAGGTTAATCCCGACCAGCACGTCAAATTCACCGAGACGGAGGCCACGTAAAATATCAATCCGTTCAATCGCGCCGATTTCAGAATGGAGATACTTGACCCGGAGTCCCATTTCTGTGAGATATTCGGATAAATCTTCAGCCATCCGTTTGGTGAGAGTCGTAACCAATACCCGTTCTTTTCTTTCGACGCGTAAGCGAATTTCCTTAATCAAATCGTCAACCTGATTAGTGGTTGGTCGGATAATCATCATGGGGTCAATCAAGCCGGTTGGTCGGATAATCTGTTCGATTACTTGGTTTCCGCTCAACCGTATTTCGTATTCGGTTGGGGTCGCCGAAGTGAAGATACACTGGTTAATTAACGATCGGAACTCGTCAAATTTCAAAGGCCGGTTATCCAAAGCCGAGGGCAGGCGAAATCCGTAATCGACCAGGACATTTTTTCGGGCGCGGTCACCATTATACATGCCGATTACCTGCGGTATGCTTTGGTGCGATTCATCAATAATCGTTAAATAATCCGAAGGAAAATAATCCAAAAGACAATATGGTCGGGTGCCGGGTGGCCGTCCAGAAATATGACGGGAATAGTTTTCAATACCCGGGCAATAACCAAACTCTTTCATCATCTCAATATCGAATCGGGTGCGGGTTTTGAGTCGCTGCATTTCCAGTAATTTATTCTGCGATTGAAATTCAGCTAACCGCTGCGAGAGTTCTGCTTCAATACCCGAAATTGCCTTATTGATATTATCGCTCGAAGTGACGAAATATTTTGCCGGGTAGATAGTAATTCGGTCTTTGCGTTCAATAACCGAGCTGGTGAGAACATCAAAAACTGTGATGCGTTCAATCTTATCGCCATTGAATTCGATGCGCACGCCATATTCTCGGTGCGAGGGATGAATTTCGATGATGTCACCGCGCACCCGGAAGCAGGACCGTCTTAGTTCCATATCGTTCCGCGAATACTGAAGATAAACCAGCTTTTCAATCAGCGCGTCGCGGGTTAAATTTTCAGTTATATCAATCGGTAAAAGACTTGCTTTGTATTCTTCCGGCTCGCCTAAGTTATATATACAGGAGACCGACGCGACGATTATGACATCTCTTCGTTCAATTAGACTGGAAGCAGCTCTTATCCGCAGCTGTTCAATTTCTTCATTGATTGATGCGTCCTTTTCAATATACAAATCCATTTCCGGCACGTAGGCTTCGGGCTGGTAATAGTCATAATACGAGATAAAATACTCGACCGCATTTTCAGGAAAGAACTGCTTGAACTCACCATATAATTGGGCGGCTAAAGTCTTATTATGCGAGATGATAATGACCGGTCGATTTAAATGAGCGATGACATTGGCAATCGTAAAAGTTTTGCCTGAACCGGTAACGCCTAATAAAGTCTGAAACTTTTTACCAGCAACAATACCGCGAGTTAAGGCTTCAATTGCTTGCGGCTGGTCGCCGGATGGTTTAAAAGGTGCCTTTAGTTTAAACATTTAATATTTGAAACCACAGATTGATACAGAGCAACACAGATATCTTTAATTATTGGAGGTCTAAAAGATTTAATCTGGTTTTTATATCAGGGTGTCGCTTGAGTTTTTTATCTAAGGTTGTAATCATTATTTCACAGGTAGCGGTTACGATACCAGAGAATAGATGCCCACTGTAGGATACAAAGTTTTCTGGACTGATCGTTGCATGTACATGAATAATCGGGTCTGTTTCAAGCCAGGCAATATTTCCTATTAAAGCAGCAAATTCGAATTCTTCCGGAAAGAAACGCTTGTGATAGTTTTTTTTAGGATAATCAAAATAGCCAAGGGTAATTTCCTTACCTGCACCGATGCCGGTCAAAAATCCGCTTTTAATCTTCTTGTCGATAATAAAATCTTTCAGTATAGTAATAATTTCTTCGCCGGTTTCAAGCTTTAAAACATAACCATCTCTAATTTTTAAATATTGCATGAATAAATTTACCTTACCAAAAACTAAAAGTCAATAAGATAAATAATCACAGTGGCAAAAAATTATTAACCACAGCTGGACACACGTGACTCGAAGAGTAGATGCGTTAGCATCAACGTAGCGGTAGCAACACGGACGGATAATATCTCAGATCGCAAAGCGCAAATCTTGGAATCGTTTCTTCAATATCAAATCTTTCTGTTTTTAAGGTTTAGGGCAAGAGTTTTGGCACAACCCCTGAAGCCTTGCACTACACTTACCTAACGGATATTTAATAAATTATCATTTAGGTAAAATTGTCGGGGTTGTTGTTGACAACAGCGGAACGGAAGAGCAGTGAAAATAAAACGTTATTTTGTGCTTACGAAATATTTTCCAACTAGACTTCTGAATTTATTGTCATCTAAAAGGTTTTTGGTGTTTATGATATCGTTCTGGAATAAGCGGTCATCAGTTATATATGGAACGGTATGAGCTACATTATCATAAAAAGTTTTGAATCCTTTCGGCACTTCGTATTTAGCCAGCTCAATTGCCTGTCTTGAACAGATTAATTCAATCGCAATTATTGTCAGGGTATTGTCTAAAATACGCCGTGTCTTATTAGCGGCAGTCATACCCATACTGACAAAGTCTTCCTGTGAAGCAGAGGTCGGCACGGATTGGATTGATGCAGAATTGGCTAATACCCGATTTTCAGCAATAAGTGCACTAGCTAATACCTGCAACATCATTAAACCGGAATTAACACCCGGATTATTCACAAGGAATGGCGATAAACCGGATAATTTATCATCTAAAAGTCTAAAAGTTCTGCGTTCAGAAATCGTTGCCATCGTTACCAAGCTTATACCGAGAGTATCAAATGCCAGTGAAATCGCCTGACCGTGAAAATTACCACCCGAGACGATATCGTACTTTAATTTTGATTTAGGATTATCTACAATAATCGGATTATCCGAAACCGAATTGATTTCGGTCTCAATGATTTTCTTAGCAAAATTTATTCCTTCCCGCACCGCACCAGCGACCTGCGGAATACAACGTAAAGAATAAGCATCCTGCACTTTTTTACCGGTAGTTCGATAACCAGCAAGCAGTTTTGCCAGATTGCGAGCAACCAGTTTCTGTCCAGGGTGCGGTTTTAAATCCATGATTCGCAAATCAAATGGACCGGTCTTCCCCTGCAAAGCGACCATACTCATCGCAGCACCAACATCAGCGATATTTGCTAAATACTCGGCTTGGTCAACTATTAAAGCACCGTTGGCTCCCATCATCTCGGTACCGTTAATTAATGATAGTCCTTCTTTTGGTTCAAATTTTATCTGCTTGATATTAGCTTTTTTGAAAGCAGTCCGGGCATCAATAATTTTACCCTGATAAAATACTTCACCATATCCTAAAAGCGTGCGGGCAATAAAAGCGAGCGGTGATAAATCACCAGACGCACCGACCGAACCTGTCTCAGGCACGATCGGCACGATATCTTTATTAAGCATCGTAATAAAAGTATTAATTAGTAGAGGTCGGACACCAGAATGTGCTTTGGAAAGCATATTTGCTCTTAAAAACATCGCGGCGCGAATGATTTCTTTCTCTAAAATCGGACCAGAGCCGACCGCATGCGAGTAGATTAGATTTTCCTGTAAACGGGTTAGATTCTTTTTATCCAGAATAACACCAGCTAAAGCACCAAACCCGGTATTTACACCGTAAACCGGTTGCTGTAGTTCTTTTAACCGATTGACAAAATTATAGGCGTCGAGAATTCGTGCAATACTGTTTTTATTTAAAGAAACTTTTTCATAATTTTTCGCGACCGAAACTACCTGGTCGGATTTTAAGTTAAAGATGGGAATTGTTTTCATAATCAGTATAGGATAATTTGATTTTAACCTGCTGTCAAGAATGATTAAACGATGAAAATAATTATTGCAATGATAAAAGTCATCTTGGGCATTTTTAATATAAAGTTTTTTATTGACAAATGCGGTAGGGGGTTTTATACTAAATCACTTTGTGAGATAGGCGATGTTCGTTAGAATGTTAGTAGCAAAAGGAGACAAAAATTAAGAATCGAGCCAGGCGGTTGTGGAGTGCCCGATACGGGACTGTGAATCTTTTAAAGGGCATCAAGAGGTACTCCGACCTCGATTATCTATTAACAAATAGGCTCTTTTAAGACTTTCGCCCAACCGCCTGTTTATTTTACAAGTTAAAACAAATTGTGATAAAGGAGATGTTTAAGATGAAACAATTTGAAGTGCCAATCGACAAATTAAGAAAAGTATGTGACCCGGACAGTTTAGGTTTTAAAACAACCGATGAGATTAAAACTTGTTCTGAGATTATCGGACAGCAACGGGCGGTCAATGCGTTAAGGTTAGGTTTAGAAATTCCTAGTACCGGTTATAATATTTTTGTTACCGGTCTGGTTGGCACCGGACGGACGACTTCGGTAAAATACTTGCTGGAAGATTTAGAAAAAAGCAAGAAAACACCGGATGATATTTTATATGTGAATAATTTTCCAGACCCGGATACACCGCGACTGATACGTTTATCGCCTGGTCAAGGAGTTAAGTTTGCGGACGCAATGGACGATTTGATTGAACACCTGATTAAAAATATTCCGCTGGTGCTGGAAAGCGAGAGTTACCAAAAACAGAAGAATGAGCTAATCGAATCTTTTAAAGAAAAATCATCCGCGTTAGCGCGAGATTTTGAAAAACGCGTACAAGCGGAAGGGTTCGGGTTAGTTCAAGTACTGCCAGTTGCCCGTCCGGAACTGGTTTATATCGTCGATAAACAGCAGTATAATATGGCGACGTTGGGCGAATTGTTTGACGAAGGTAAAATTACTAAGGAGCAGTACGAAAAAATCCGCGAGAAATACTTAAATTTTTCCAAAGAACTGGATGATGTGTTCAAGAGAATTCGGTCGGTTGAGAAAGATACCCGACAGGCATTAGAAGAGCTGGACAAAGATACGGTAAAACCGGTCGTTACTGAACATATCAAAGAGATTAAAGAATCATATAAGAACGACATGGTTACTGAATATCTTACGGAAGTGGAATCCGAGATTTTATCCAATATCGCAAGATTTCTTCCCCGTGAGGAAAAAAGTTCGATGCCGTTGGTTGATAACTTTATTGAGTTTCGAGTTAATGTAATTGTTGACAATTCGAAAGAAGCAGGCGCGCCCATTATCTTTGAAAACACGCCAACTTATAAAAATCTCTTCGGTACGATTGAAAGGATGTGGGACCGTAGCGGTCAGTGGCGGACCGACTTTACCAAAATTAAAGCCGGGTCATTATTAAAAGCGGATGGCGGATTTTTAGTAATGAACGCGCTGGATGCAATTTTAGAGCCGGGTGTCTGGCCCGCCTTAAAACGGACATTAAGAAATCGGGTGCTGGATATATCTGCTTATGATCCTTATACAATGTTCGCGATGTCGGCGCTCAAACCGGAATCGATTCCTCTTGATATTAAGGTGATTATGATTAGCGATCGGGAAGTATATAGTATCCTATATGAAAATGACGATGATTTTAAAAAGATTTTTAAAGTACGGGCTGATTTCGACTGGGTCATGCCATTGTCACCAGAAACGATAAACCAGTATGCAACCGTGATTAAAGCGATATCGGAAAAAGAGAATTTAAAACCATTTGATAAAACAGCGGTGGCGGCGATCGTCGAATGCGGTATCCGTTTAGCCGGCAGAAAAAATCGCTTGTCGACCCAATTTAATGTTATCAACGATATTTTAAAAGAAGCAAATTACTGGGCAATTAAAGATGGTGCTAAAACCGTCAATAAAGATTATGTCGAGAAAGCGATTGAACAACGGATTGAGCGAGTTAAGCTGGTTGAGGAAAAAATACAAGAGATGATCGACCAGGGGCTGATTTTTATCGATACCAAAGACAGCGTGGTTGGTCAGGTGAATGGTTTGTCAGTGTATGAAACCGGTGAGTATTCATTTGGACGACCGTCTCGGATTACCGCAAGGACCGGAGTCGGAACAGCAGGTGTTATAAATATTGAACGCGAAGCAGAACTGTCCGGACCGATTCATAGCAAGGGTGTGTTTATTCTTTCCGGATACCTGCGGTCTAAATATGCCCAGGACAAACCGTTGGCATTAAGCGCCAGCCTCTGTTTTGAACAATCATATGGTGGTGTTGAAGGTGACAGCGCATCGTCAGCAGAACTATATATATTATTGTCTAGCCTGTCGGAATTACCGATTCGTCAAGATTTAGCGGTGACCGGTTCAGTGAATCAGAAAGGCGAAGTACAGCCGATTGGCGGTGTTAATCAGAAAATCGAAGGATTTTTTGCAGTATGTAAATCAAAAGGGTTAATCGGTACACAAGGTGTAATAATCCCGGAATCAAATACCGAGGATTTAATGCTAAGAGAAGAAGTTGTTAATGCGGTCAAAGAAGGCAAATTTCATATTTATTCAGTAAAAACTATTGACCAGGGTATTGAGCTACTAACCGGAGTAAAAGCAGGCGAAAAATTTAAAGATGGTAATTATCCAGCTGGCACGGTTAACTTTTTAGTTAACGAGAAACTAAAGCAGTTAGCGCAATACTGGAAAAACTTTCAAGGACACGACGCTAAATTGTAAAAACGATATAAAATACAATATGCGCGAATACAATTAAAGAAATCCATGTATCTGAATTCTAATTTCTTAAAAATCCAACATTACCGAAAGCAAAATTTATTAAAGCTTATCTTTTATCAACGTTAATCTGTGGCTTTTATTTTTTCTTTGATAACTACCAAGACTTTTTCCTTTTTTGCTAGATAGTTGTTTATAAGCTTCACAATTACGAACGCTAAAACAAGACCAACACCACCGAGGATAGCAGAAAGCTGGTCACCTGATATGATTTGGCCGATAATAATGCCTATCATAAATAAAAAAATTGGAATGCCAAGCACTATTAATATTGAAAGCACGCGATTTTTTTCTGGTATTTCAATTCTCACTGAATCACCAACCTGTGCATTTACCGCATTTCTCAGTTCGATAACTTTTTTATTCGGACCGAACGGATTACAAACATTTGCTTGCTGGCAATGACTGCATCCTTCAGAAGGGGTTATCTCGATTTTAGCATTATCGCTAGATAGTTCGATGACTTTACCAATTTCTTCCATATTTATAACGAATTATACGAATGACAGCTAATTACACGAATAAAATGTTCGGGCAACAGTTTACAGTTCAATTTATTCGCACCTAAGGCAAGGGCGGAACGATTCGTTTCCCTTTTGCCCGACCAGGTGAATTATCAAATACTTCGATTACATGATAAATCACGCCAATCGATGGTCGCGGTGATTTGGAGTGAAAATAATCGTGAATCGTGTTGATGTATTCCACAACGTTTCTTTCATAGGGTGTAAGAGTCGGGTCATCGGGATGGATCAGTTGAGTAATTGCTCTTAGTTCATAAGACGGAAAATCTAAGAAGACAATCGCGACACCGGGGTCGGTCATCTGATTTAGAAATGTGTGGGTTTCAAATTCCGGAGTTGAATAAAGTTCAAGCGATACTTGTTTGGTCGGGTCATAAATTTCTTTAGCGTTTTTATAAAGACTTTCCAGAATTGCGAGCTTCTGACTATCGCCAGAATCAAAGGTTGATTTTAAGAGATTTAAAACCGCTTCAATTTTTTTCGGTTTGGGTAGGAACCCCATGCCTTTCACGGCATTATTTATTGAAAACTGGGCATCACGCCGTTTTAACCCATGCGAAGCTACTATACCGTTATGCGCACCGGCTAATTGAGGCATACCGCCCTTTCGAATTTCTTCTAAAGTTTCCAGCCGACGCTGTACACTCCAGTCAATGAATTTATCAGGAAGGGCACGAATTGTAAAATTCTGCCATCGTCCTTCCACGCGGGCGCGGATAATGCC
>Ga0315279_10001889_pt1 | contig 33170 bp, 22 predicted proteins | sample YL17G06_20_MG_FD_203694 | JGI IMG/M metagenome (GOLD analysis project Ga0315279, IMG submission 203694) | Sediment microbial communities from Yellowstone Lake, YNP, Wyoming, USA - YL17G06_20 | ecosystem: Environmental > Aquatic > Freshwater > Lake > Sediment | place: USA: Wyoming | collected...
TCATTGCCCGCCGTCATACAGCAGTTGAGACACGGTCTGCAAAAAATGCAGCGAACGCCCACTGCACTCAAGTCCCTCACTGGTTGGCATTGGATCATAAGCTCACTTTGACTGCGAATTGGAATGAATCACTTGCTTGGCAAGAGACCGCTCGGGATCTACCTGCTGATGGGTGCGCACACCCGCGCTGTGGTCATCGACTACGATACTGACGACCCCACTCTCCCCGTGGAATTCGTGAACCGGGCCGCACACTATGGCATCGAAGCCCATATTGAGGTGAGCAAGAGGAAAGGGTTTCATGTATGGGTGTTCTTCACGGACGCGGGAGTACCTGCGGCTAAGGCGCGAGCCGTGGCGAATTACGTTCTTCGCGAAATAGGTCACAACGCCGAGGTTTTTCCCAAACAGGACACCATAGACCTCACTCGCGGCGAATACGGCAATTTCATAAACCTTCCGCTTCACACGCCGCTTGTCTTGCAGGGCCGCACCGTCTTCGTGGACCCGACGAAAGGACTAAGGCCGGCGCCCAATCAGTGGGAGTATCTTGAGCGGATGCAGTACGTCCCCGAGACTTTGCTTGACGAGATCATCGAAGTGAATGAGCTTGAGGTCGTATCGGTCGACGATCGGGATACTTCATGTAGTCTCGGAGTCTTCCTCCCGTTGCCCGGAACGTTACCGCCATGCGCCAGACGGATGCTTGAACAAGGCGTTACGGCGAATCAACGGGTATCCTGTTTTCGACTGGCGGTTCACTTGCGAAAGGTGGGACTGCCCTATGACTTGGCAGCGGCTGTCCTGCTGGAGTGGTCTCGGAAGAACTGGCCTTCCGACGGCAAAACGAGAATCACGGGAAAAGAGGTCCAGGCACAGACTGCAACGGCTTACTTGAGAGAGTACCACGGATGCGGCTGTGAGGACCCCGCCGCAAAACCTTTCTGCGACCCGGTATGCCCTGTTCGCAATACAGCGAAACAACCCCCGTCCAAACATGCATGATTACAGTCGCGTTGCTCCTGCCGCAATCCGCTTGTCTGAAACGCCCCGATGAGTTCTACCGCCATATGTGTTGGAGAGTGAATTTCTCGCCAGGTCGACTCATTAGCTGCGAAGGCTTGGCTAAACGAGGGCCGGCCCTACCAACGCTCGATCTCTGGCGCAAACGGTTCTAAGTGAATATGCCGACTTTCGTATTGCAGGAGACTCTAACGCCACACGTGGAGGAAATAAGCAATGGACAAGGAAATCAAACACAGAGTCGAAACGATAAGATGGGCTATATGCAGAGAGCATCGAGAGTTTCCCTGTGACATCGCCACCGACTGCCCGTATGAATACGGACAGAACCCGGATAGAAACGTCGAAGGGATGCCCATCATCAGTGACGATTCCCGCTCGTGTCCCACGTATGGGCATGCGTGTCCGGTGTTCATGGAGGATTTCGGGTTTGATCCCGAAGACCTCGAGATCCGGGCCACTCTGCACTGCGGGTTGCTCCTCAAGCGACTCAGGAGAATGAGAGAGACGACCAAGAACGCAGATCAAATCTTGGCGAGATATGAAGAGACGGTTGCGAAATATCCGATGGCGGATTATCCGGAGTACTACGTGTAGACATGTATGCTGTCGTGCCACCCGCGAACGGCCTTGTGACTTCGAGTGAGCCCAGCGGCCGCAAGGAGAGCCTACGATGATCAGCTACATACGAAAACGCGATGGAAAACTCGAACAGTTTCGGGTAGATAAGATTGTCCGAGCCATTTTCAAGGCCGCGGCGGCATGCGGCGGTAACGATTTCGCCCTTGCCGAATCTTTGGCGCAAGAAGTCGTCACACTTGCCGAACGGAGGTATGCCGACAGTGTTCCTCATGTTGAAGAGATCCAGGATCTTGTCGAGAAAGTGCTCATTGAAGACGGACATGCCCGTACTGCCAAGGCCTACATACTCTACAGACACAAGCGCGCTGGCGCGCGGAATCTCAATGCCGTCATTGGCGCCACAATCGACATGTTCTCCGTCTACCTCGGGGAACGAGACTGGCGAGTGAAGGAAAACGCCAACACCCAGAAGAGCATAAACGGGCTCAACAACTACGTACGCGAGTACTTCACCAGCAACTACTGGCTTCACGAGGTGTATCCGAGTGAGGTGCGCGACGCGCACGAGAGCGGCGCGGCGCACATCCATGACTTGGGGTTCCTGGGTCCGTACTGCGCAGGGTGGAACCTGTATTCCCTTCTCACGCAGGGATTCGGAGGCGTCCCCGGCAAGGTCACCAGCCGGCCGGCCAAGCACCTTCGGTCGTTTCTGGGTCACATCATCAATTCCACCTTCACGACCCAGGGTGAGACCGCTGGCGCCCAGGCCTGGAGCAGCATTGATACCTTCTGCGCGCCTTTCATCCGGCACGACGGATTGAGTCACAGACATGTCAAGCAGGCTCTGCAGGAATTCATATTCAATCTAAATGTGCCCACCCGTGTGGGATTTCAGTGTCCGTTCTCCAACCTTACGTTCGACCTGACCGTTCCGGCGAAACTGAAAGACCAACCGGCGGTAATTGGCGGAGAAGCCAGTGACGAGATTTACGGTGACTTTCAAGATGAGATGGACCTTTTCAACCGAGCGTTCTGTGAGGTCATGATGGAGGGGGACGCAAGCGAGCGCGTGTTCACGTTTCCGATTCCTACGCTCAACGTGACCAGGGATATCGATTGGGATTCTCCCTCGGTCGAGGCGTTCATGCAGCTCGCCTGTAAGTACGGCAGTCCCTATTTCGCCAACTTCGTCAACTCCGAACTGTCGCCGGACAATGTCGTCACCATGTGCTGCCGAAAGCGCATAGATGTTACCCAACTGGGTTTTCGTGGCGGCGGGCTCTTCGCAAGTAACCCCCTAACGGGTTCCATCGGCGTATTCACCATCAACCTGCCGCGCATCGGGTATCTGTCCAAGACGCAGGAGGACTTCAAGGCGCGTCTGAAGCACATGGTGGAGATTGGCATCACTTCCCTGGAGATCAAGCGCAAGGTCATCGAGAAACAGACCGAAAACGGGCTTTACCCCTATTCGGCCCATTACCTCCGCGGGACGAAGCAGCAGAGCGGCGAATTCTGGGCCAACCATTTCAGCACCATTGGCGTGGTCGGCATGAATGAGGCCCTGCAGAACTTCATGGGGCAGGATCTTACCACCCAGGAGGGCCAGCGATTTGCAGTCGAGGTCCTTCAGCACATCCGCGAATGTCTGCTTGCTGTTCAGGCTCAGACAGGTCACCCGTACAACCTCGAGGCGACACCGGCGGAGAGCGCAGCGTATCGCCTGGCCATGCTCGACAGGGCCAGGTATCCCGACATCAGGACCGCCGGCTTAGTCACGCCGTACTACACGAACTCGAGTCATCTGCCGGTTGGGTATTCCGACGACGTATTCGAAGTGCTGGACCTCCAGGATGAATTACAGTCCCTGTACACGGGCGGCACAGTGCTTCACCTTTACCTCGGCGAGAGTATTGAGGACACGACCGTCGCCAAGCGCCTCATCCAGAGAATCTTTGAACGATACAGGTTGCCGTATCTTTCCATTACCCCGACATTCAGCACGTGCATGACCCACGGCTACATCCGCGGCGAACACACCGTCTGTCCCAATTGCGACGCCGACACGGAAGTTTGGTCGCGCGTGACGGGGTACCTTCGCCCGGTGGCGAACTACAACGATGGGAAGAAGCAACAGTACCGGGAGCGCGCAGTGTTCCGACTGCCTGAATCGTTCGGAACGGAAGGATAGGGTCGTGCGGATTGCTGGCCTTGTGAAATCGTCTCTTATCGATTATCCCGCGATGATTGCGGCGGTCGTGTTCACCCCTGGATGCAACTTGCGCTGCTCCTACTGCCACAACCCGGAACTCCTTGACGCCGACAGTGCAGCGAGCGGCAGGACACAAGAGGAAATACTCGCCTGGCTCGAGACACGGCGCGGATTGCTCGATGCGGTTGTCGTCAGTGGCGGCGAGCCAACGCTTCAGCCTGGTCTTGCTGAGTTCATGGCCAAGACCCGCGCGCTCGGATATCTCGTGAAGTTGGATACCAACGGAACGCAGCCCGAAGTCTTGGCGTCGCTCATTGGCAACGGCGTCCTTGATTATGTGGCCATGGATGTCAAGGCTCCAGCCGAAAAGTATGATGCAATTTGCGGCGTTCGAGTGGACCCGGACAGCCTCGAAGCAAGTACCCACCTCTTGCTTTCCGGCCGGGTCGATTACGAGTTCCGCACAACAGTCGTTCCACAGCTGACACGATCCGACGTAATTGCGATCGGACGACGCATTAAGGGTGCGCGCATGTATGCGCTGCAACAATGCCGACTGCCAGTTGCGCCGCACCGGGACATGCGGTTTGGAAAATCATCTGCTCATAGCTCGGCATGGGTACTGGAGATTGTGGATGCTCTCAAGAGCTTGGTGAGGAACTGTGGCACAAGGGGTTTTGATGTCAGTCGTTTCCAGGCCGTATCTCGGACTGAAACGCGCGCCTGCCTTCTACCGCACTAAGAGTGGAGAGACAAGCCAGTAGAACCACCAAGGAGGTATGTGAGATGGGATGGAAAGCAACCGTTGAAGAGGCTGCTGCGGTCGCCGCTGAAGGTGAGTACGACGCGGAAGTCCTTACCGTTCGGGACATGGACGGGCAGCACGGACCGATGGTGCGTATCGAGTTCGCGCTGTCTACGGATGAGGAGTGGGATGGCCATAGGGTGTCCGGTATCGCCAGTAAACGGCTTAGCGAGACGACACGACTGGGACGCTGGCTCACGGCCATCCTGGGCCGCACACCTGCCGTTGGAGAAGAGATCACTGTCGAGGACCTGCTTCACAAGCGCTGCCGGGTTGTGGTCAAACATAAGACGAGTCCCGACGGCAAGACCTTCGCAAATGTAGTGGAAGTCCTTTCATCTAACGTCCCCTTCTGAACAGAACCTTGCCGCGTCAAGTCTGGGGAGAGGACAAGCCCCAGTTGCAGGATCTTCCCACACATCGCAGGAGAGTAACACCTTGAAGTAGCTAGAATCAGGGGCGAACTCTAGTGCGCGAGAGAAGATTGAGGCCGAGAGGAACTGAGGGCATTAGACTGAGACAGTTGCATGGAAAAGGATTGGCATTCGGGTTGACTATGAGCGCACATGTTTCAAATAAGAGCGATCCTGTCATCGGTGTGAGGCAGCAGGCACTCGAATGCCCAACCGAGTTTGCCTATGCTGAAGAAGAGCACTCGGACGATATCGAAGGGTGCGATGCCGGCATCTATACCGAGCTTGCCATGCTTCCTCCGCGAACGCTCATTACCGAGGATGGTCTTGCCAGGTTATTTGGGAAAGGCTGTCGTGAGACGGTGAAACGTGCGATTGAACGTGGAGAATTGCCTCGTCCGGTGCGTCTAATGGGTAGGAACACTTGGACCATTGACATCATCGTCAATCATATAGAGGACCGCTTGGCGGCAGAAGCTCGCAAGTTCGCGCGCGCGTCAGGTTGACTATTAAGGCCACATAAAGTATACTTTGTCAATGGGTAAGATGACGAAGAAGCGCATGGGTCGCCCCCGGCTTGGTGACGAGAAGAAGACAGAGATTGTTCGTATACGTGTGACAAAGGCGGAATTGGGTTTTCTACGAACAGTCGCACAGCGCAGGGGGCTTACGGTGCCACAATTGCTCATGAGTCCCTGGCGAAAGGAATCATAGTCATGGCCGGCATAAGAAAACGCATAAGCCGCGACGGGAAGCCGCGTCGCTTCTACGAGGGGTGGTACAGAGACTGGCGAGGCGACCGGAAATATTTCACGGGTACGTCAAACAAGAAAGAGACTGAGGCTATGGCCGACAAGTTCGAGGAAGAGCATCGAAGGATGCGCCTCGGATACGCGCCACCTCCCACTATTTCAGAAGAGGAGCGAGCCTTCCGCGAAGTGGTGGAAGAGTACCTGGCCTGGGGCAACACGCATGGAGGCAGAGGGGGGCATCCTTGGGGAGCCGTCCATGCCCGTATGCGCAAGACCTATTTGGAGTTTTGGGAGGGTCAGCTTGAGGTTCAGAAACTCGGCGATCTTGGGGGTGCTCTGCCTCGCGTCGAAAAAGTGCTTCAGGCACTTCACAACGATGGCAAGACAGGCAAGACCCTTACCAATTATGCAGAGGGGATTGCCGCGTTTTGTGATTGGTGCGTGAAGCGCGGATATCTGCATGCTGATCCTCTGAAATTGCTGGGCGCATTCGACATCACGCCCAAGACATCTCGCCGTGCGCTTACGTCTGAGGAACTTCATAATCTGCTTGAGAAGTGTGCCCCAGAAAGGCGGCTTCTTTACGAATTGGCTATCTGCACTGGATTACGCGCCGGGGAACTGGGTGCTCTTCGCAAATCGCACTTCAATACTCAGCGTGCGGGGCTTCACTTGGATGGTGCCTGGACCAAGAACCGAAAGCCTGGTTTCCAGCCGCTACCAGGGTGGCTGGTTCGAAAACTATCAGTCGAGCTGAATGACCGGAACCCGGATGAGCAGGTCGTTGCTGTTCCGTCTCATCCGGCGCGGGAATTGGACAAAGACCTGAAAGCCGCTGGGGTCGCCAAAGAGACATCGGAAGGCAAAATCGATTTTCACGCCTTCAGAGCAGTTTACGTCACCCTCGTCGTAGAGGCGGGCGCGACAGTCAAAGAGGCCCAGGAACTAGCGCGGCACTCCACGCCGAACCTGACTATGAATGTCTACGCCCGGGCGCGAGACAAACGACTATGCGACGTGGTCGAGACTGTCGGGGAAAGCATTCATCCGGAAAAAACGTGTGGCCATTTTGTGGCCCACCTCGGCGACACCGCAAGAGTGGATGATTGTAACTCCAATGATGCGAAAAACTTAGTTCGCATTGAAGAATGGTGGAGGCGGCGGGAATCGAACCCGCGTCCGGAAGTGCGTCCGTGTGTGCTACTACATGCTTAGCCTGTCTTTTTTGGATTCGCCACCCGGAGCCCGGTAAGGCGCCAAGCCCAAGGCCGCTAGGCGGAGACGCACGTTACCGTGCTACTCGTTGACGGAGGCTACGCCGTCCTCCGGACGAGGCCCGCTGTCGACGCCTTAGCCACCTAGCAGACGGTCAGTGGTAAGACGCGCTGCGCTAAATTAGGCAGCGAGTGCCAATGGTTGGTTGGCAGTTAGTTGTTTCCCGGTTTTTTTACGAGGCCAACCGGGGACCTCGGCATGCAACCCACACTTCAGTCACCCCCGTCGAAACCTTGTCGCCCCCACTTGGGCGGAGGGTCTGTCCCGGGGAATGCTATTACTAACCACTGGTATTATGCCACAGAATGCGCACGTAATGGTAGCAGGACACCTTTTCGCGATGGCGAAGACGTTCGTTGTACTGCCTATAAGACGGGAGGTGAGTTATGGAATTCCCGGCTGAAGCCGGTACAACGAACGTAACGATATGATGCATGCGGCGCCTGCAATCAGTGCCCACGCCGCCGCAACGGGCACCGGCGGCGGAACGCTATCGGAGTCTTGCGGATCGGTCCCCGCTTGGAATTCCTGAAGGTTTGTGGCGCCGTCCGCGTCAGGATCGCCGGATGCGCCGTCGTTGCCCACCGCGCTGTTAGGATTGAGGCCATGGGCTATCTCCCATGTGTCCGGCAGTCCATCTCCGTCACTATCGGGCAACGGGCTTTCGTCCGCGCCGATATCATTTATGGAACCTACCGGGAGCGGGCGAGGATCTCCCTCGAAATCCACCGTGGCTGTCGATCCGGTCGCCGCCCCTGCCGCAGGGGAACCGAGTGTAAGGCGCCCATCCGGCGAAAGCAGCGGATCGTCGAATAACGTACCCGGCGGCACGCCTTGGTACTGGTTGCGCTTGGTGACGATGTTCCTGACGCCCCACAGATCGCCGATGACCGCGAAGCTAAACGTTTGCAAGCCATCGAAGATGCAATAGTTGGCGGTCGCGGTTTGGCTCGGAATCGCAAGCAATACGCTCGTCGTCGGGCCGAAGAAAGTGCAATGCGTCAGCGTGACCTCGGCGGGAATTGTGGTGTTGCCCATGGTCATGTCCATGAGAGTGGCTGTCGTGCCGGCGCCTATGAACATTGAATTTGCCGCCGTAACTCGTCTCGGCTGATCACTGTCCGCAGCGGCGCCGGTCATATTAATAAGTGGATTGGGGCCGCCATCGGCCCTCGAGAAGTCCACGACGGTGCGATTGAGGACGACATTGGCGCCCACGCCCGTCACCGGGCTTGCGTCACCCGGGCTCGAGTCGATCCCGCCCTTCGTCCAGAGGCAATCCTCGAGAAAAAGCGTTCCATTCGTTACCCGGGCAAGGGTCCAGGTGGCGGTTTCCAAGGTGCAGTTCTTAAAAACGACCGTATCCCCTCGCTTGAGAACGATGGAGAGGTCGGCGAGCGAGCCAAACGTGCAACCGTCAAATGTCACGACGCGTTCGGCGCCGTGGTACTCGCTTTCCTGAAATAGGTAGCCGCCAGCATCGATGTGGCACCGCGTAAACAGCGCGCCTCTCCCGTATTCGAAATTGGGGGCGCCGCCGGCGTTGAACTCGCAATCTGTAAATGTTGGCGGTCGATTTGAGCCATCGCCCGCAACAAAAAGTGGGCCGTGGCCCGGCATGTTCCACTTGCAGTGCGTGAACGCCTCATTCGAACCGGTCTGGACGGGAATCCACACCGATTCGTCCTCGGCAGCGATTCTGAACTCGACGCAGTCGACCACAACGCCGGACTGACCGGTCGTGCTCGTGAAACAGTTCTTGTCCGGCGGTTCTGATTCGATGATGATGGGATACGCCTGCGACGCGCCATGGATGCTTAGGGTCCCCCCCACTCCGGGACCGTAGTACTTCTTGCCGATTCGGATTGTGGCTTCACCCGTCGGGCCGTTCGTGCCGCCCCGAATTGCAGGCGATTCGCCGGCTCGCGCTTGCAGAGTCACGTTCGTGTTCGTCACACGAATCTCGCCGAGATACGTACCACTGTCCAAGATGGTCACTGTGGAACCATCGCCGTCCGTTCCCGCCGCCTCAATGTCCTGAAACGCAGCCTGGAGTCCGCCTTCACCGGTGTAATCGGCCGGCCCTGTGATGCTGACCGTCTTATCCGGAGCGCCATAGGCCGGAACGGCCGCCAGCCCCAGGGCAATCCCAACATACATGAGAAATTCCCTGGTCATAGGGCATGCTCCTGTTGTCAAGCCCGCGCTTCTTCCCCTAGTCTCTCTTCCTCTCGTCTCTCAGGGTGCTTCCGCCTCATTGTCCCATGCCGGAAGCGCGCCGCTGGCTATCTCCCGATAATACCGCTCTCTCAAGACAGGGTCCAGGCGCAGTTGGTCGATGATGGCCTCGTTGATCTTCTTGGCGGCGCCGCGCATCGCCTCAGGCCCGGACTTAAGATTCGCCTTTACCAAGTCGGTCTGAACGAGAAGGATGCGATCCACGGTCTGCCCGTTCACATACGGGCTGACCTCCTGCGGCCCTGCGTCTTCGAGCGCTGCACGCCAGACCTCATTGTAATCCTCGTCCGGAAAGTCCGGATCATGGAGGTAAGTATCCGTGTAGTTGTGCTCGATCACCGGCGCAAGCCCATCCGCCTGATGATTGATGAGGTCGCCCCATGCCCGGCTGTGAAGGAACTCCAGAAACAGAAGCGCGCCGTCGCACTGGCGGCTGTTTACATTGACCAGCGTCGACTTTCCCACTCCGAAGATGCGCGCGCTGGGTCCGCGGGGCATTTCAACCGCGCCGGTCCGCAGGTTCGCGTAGGCCTTGTTTCGGAGTATGCACAACCACCAGCGCCCCCCGACGGCCATGGCCCCTCGCCCTGAGCCGAACAAGGTTATCGTCCCGGAACCCCATCCGCCGGCACTCGCCATGGCGGTTTCTTCGGTGGGCGTCGGCATCACGCCATACTTGTAGATCAGGTCCTGCATAAACTGCATGGCCTCCGCAGCTTGAGGAGAATCCAATGCACTCCGCGTGCCTTCCGGCGTGTAGATGCTCCCGCCCCATTGGCCCAATGCGGACATCCAGTCCCAATAGCCAATGAATCCCAGTTGTTCGAGACGTCCGCGCGCGTCGCGCTTGGTGAGTCGTTGCGCCACGCCGATGAAATCCTCCCACGTCCAGCCGGCTTGCGGATATAGCTCTCCGGCCTTGTCGAACATGTCCCTGTTAAACCACATGGCCGGCGCGCTGACGTTTTCCGGCTGGCCGTACATGCGCCCTTCGTAAACAAACGTTGGCAGCGCGCATGGCCAAATCGAACTCGGATCAATGCCGCGCGACTCAAGGAAATCGGTGCAATCCAGCGCAATGCCTGAGCGAACGTAGGCCGCCAACTGGAATCCGCTATAGCAGTCGAAAAGGTCCGGGCCGACGCCCGCAAGCGACTGCACAATGACCTTCTCGAGGGTTGCGTTCATGGGATCGAGGCGTACCTGATACTCCGGATAGAGCCGGTTGAACAGCTCGATCTGTTCACGCCGCGCAGGATTGTCGTCGCTGCACCACACCAGTTCAATGCGATCCGACATGGCGCCGGGCTGCCACCGCCACGCAACCATGCTCGCCCCAACCATGACCATGAGAGTGCCTAGAAACAGGTACTTCATGAGACCTTATTGCCCTCTCTCGGAAATCAACAAGCACATTATGCACTTATTGCGAGCCTTTGCACGAATTAGAACCACCCCCCTCGGGCTCAAGCGGTAGGGTGGGTGAAGCGAAGCGGAACCCACCACTCCACCTGAACTTTGGCGCCATTGGGCTGCTGTCGCCTATACGCTGTCCGTAGCGGGCTCTTTGGCTAGGGCCTTGCGGATCGTTGTGGCAAGCACGTGGGCGCGGAAGGGTTTCTGGATGAAGGCGCTTGCTCCGGCGTCCAGCAGGGCCTGGGCGGCGGGATCGAGTTCGTAGCCGCTGGAGATGAGCACTTTGAGATTGGGCCGGGCCTTCATCAGCAGCGGGTAAGCCTGGGCGCCGCCCATTACCGGCATCCCCATGTCCAGCACCGCAACATGAATCTCCTCGGGGAAGGACTGGGCGATTTCGACGCCCTCCTGTCCATCATGCGCGCAGAGAACGCGGTAGCCGAGACGTTCGAGGATTTCCCGCGTGACTTGAAGCACAACCGGCTCGTCATCGATGACCAAGACCATCTCTTGACCGTCGGCCGCAGCGATCTTAGCCGCCGGTTTTCTGAGAGCGGGCTGCTCCCCCTCGACTGTGGGAAGGTACACCGTGAAGGTGGATCCCCGGCCGACCTCGCTGGAAACGGTAACGAGTCCGCCGTGGTTCTTCACAATGCCGTAGGCCGCGGCAAGGCCGAGACCGCGGCCCTGGAATTTCGTCGTGAAAAAGGGTTCGAAGATGTGCGAGATCGTCTCTTGGACCATCCCCTTGCCCGTGTCAGAGACGACCAGGCATACGTACGAACCCCGGTCCAACCCAGCGGGCCTCTTAGGGGCACTCTCATCCGCCACGGGACGTGGCTCACGATACTCTTCAGCCGCAACGTTCCGGGTGACAATGGTGACCTTTCCCTTGTCCTCAATCGCTTCAACGGCATTGACGGACAGGTTCATGATCACCTGCCCTATCTGTACAGGGTCGGCTTTAACGGCCCACAGGTTCGGTTCAAGACTCTGTTCGAAGCGAATACGGGGTGGAAACGACCGCTCCTCGAGCCGGAGGACGTCGCTCACGATATCGTTCAGAGAGATGATCCGGGGCTGGTATTTGCCGCCACGTGCGAACGCGAGCATCTGCTGCGCAAGTTCACCGGCCTGCTGTGCCGATCTTGCGATCGTGTTCAGCATCCGCATCGCTTCCGGCGAATCGGAAAGCCGCATCTGAAGAAGCTCCGCGTTTCCAAGAACGCCGACCATGAGGTTGTTGAAATCGTGTGCAATGCCTCCAGCGAGCGTTGCCGTCGCTTCCATCCGCGACGCCGCCCGCACCGCCTCCTCAGCGTGTTTGCTTTCGGTGACATCCCGAAAGGTGCCGACCTCCGCCAAGGGACGCCCATCCTCCGACCACACGACCGTCGAGCTCTGCACAATCCAGTGATATCCCCCGTCTCTATGCATGGCGCGGTACTCGACGACATTGGCGCGTTTTAGAACTTGGGCGCTCTCGGGCCGCCTGCGAAGGGCTTTCACATGGGCGATGAAGTGCTTACGATCCTCGGGATGAATGCGCGCCAGGTGCTTTCTCACGCCGAGCGCCATCAGTTCCTCCGGCCTGAATCCTGTCCAGCTCTGGACCGAAGGACTGACATACTCGACGGCCCCGGTGGCAAGATTCAGCTTGTAGGCGACATCGTTCGAGTTCTCGAGGATCAACCGTAGGCGTTCCTCGCTCTCTTGCAGGGCCTGTTCCGCCATACGGAGCTGCGTAATGTCGCGACTGACCCCCACAATGCCCACGATGTCTCCCGCGCGGTCCCGCAGAGGCGCCTTGAAGGTCATGACCCACATCGTGCGGCCGGACCTGTCGACAGTTCGCTCCACTTTATTGAAAAGCGGCTGCCCTGAACGAATGACGGCCTGCTCACTGGCGTAGTACTGTTCCGCAAGATCGCTCGGGAAGAAATCGTGATCGGTCTTGCCCACGACTTCGGAGACGTTGCTCAGGCCGAGGATGCGCAGATGCGCCGTGTTCGTGGTGATAAACCGGCATTGGGCGTCCTTGATATAGGCGTAGTCCGGAATGCTGTCCATCAGCGTCCGGAGGAGATTCCGCTCGAGCTCGAGCGCTTGCTCGACCTTCTTTCGGTCTGTTATGTCGGTAAAGACGGCGAAACTACCCCGGAATTCGCCATCCTGCCCCCAGATGGCCATGGGCGACGTCAGTGTCGAGACAGTCTCACCACCCTTTCCGAGCAAGATGATCTCATAGGGCCCCCGCTCGCCCCGCGTGCGCCGCAACATCTCTCGCGAGAACACGCCCCGATGGTCTTCCCGCACAAAATCGATGGCGGGACGCCCCACCATCTCTCTCCGGTCATACCCGAGCATCCGGGACAGCTTGTCATTGGCATATACGACGATGCCGCGCTCGTCCTGAACGCCCACGCCCTCACTCATGGTCTCGACCAGCACGCGGTATCGCGCCTCGCTCTCCTGGAGCTCACGTTCAGCCTTTCGACGCCACTCTTGTTCCTGCTCGAGCTCTTGGACTCGCGCACGGAGCATTTCCAGTTCGCGCTCGAGATCGGTCTTCGATCGATTCTCCGCATCGGTCATAGAAGGCTCTTCCCCATGACATGGCGAGGACCGTGTTTCACTCGCCGGATTGGGTTCCGATCCGCATGATTCTCTCGTTCGTTCCCAAGTTCAACTTCGGAACGAGACGAAAGTTATCATGCCCTGCGCCTCCACGGTTGTCAATCCGCGAGCGATCCGGAAAGGAACTCGATCAACTTTGTCCTAGTGTCCTCGATGCTGCGGACACCCCCCTGAAGCCCCTTCTCGAGAAAGACACGGCACCGCTTGAAAGGCGTACTGATCTCTTCCGAAGCCGCTCGAAAATGCGTGGCCTTGATTTTTGTGTCGAAAAAGAGAGTATGCGGAGAGACGCCTTCCGACGCATACACTTTCTCGACCCAGCGCCGGCTCCCGGAGAAGCGCCCTTCCATGCGCACGAACAGCGCAAGGTGGAACGCGTTGAACTCAGACATAGGCACGCGATTCTCTTGACAGACCTGCTCCCGCGCCTCATCCAGATCATCCGCGTGGAGGTTTGTCGCCAGAATATGTCCCTTTGTACTGAGCGCGCAATAGGCGCGAAGATCGCTGTTCCACAAGTAGGCGAAGTAAGGTCCGGAGCCGATCTCGTGGCACACATAACAGCAACGGCGTGCCACAGTACCGTCCAGGCGCGGCCGACTGTTCCTCCTTTCCGTCCGCGAATCATCGCGAACCGCCGCCGCGGTCGCGGCCACTATCTCGCAATCAGGCGGGATCAGGTTTAGCAGCGCGCACATCACCGTGGTCTTGCCCGCGCCGCCCGGCCGCGCCCCAACCATGAAAGACGCGCCCTCCGTGATCCGCGCCATCAGATAAGCGGCAAGGTCGAGGTCAAGCGTCCCCGCTTCGAGCAGATCGAAGATCGAAAGCATCCGCCCGCCGCGCTGATTGCAGCGGTTCAGCTCTGCACAGTGACGTGCAACCCGGCTGTCCAACATACATTGCTCCGTGGAGATCGAGCGTCGATGGAGGCTTGATTGAACCACAAGCATTTCGTCAATACAAACCGCCTGAACGTGTTTGACCCGTATCGCCGGTTGAGAAGCGGTCATCTTGGATGGAACGGGAACAACCTGTCAGTCAGCGATCAGCTCAGAGACGAACGGCTCAATAGGGACGCCACGGAATAGACGGGGTGGACACAATGGAGAGGCCTTAGATACAATGAACTAAGAGCGGGAGTGTTGGAGGATCGGGTATGGCGAAGGAAGGGGCGAACAAATCCCAGGAAGGCATGAGGACATGCCCTGCCTGCCGCACCCCCATCCCAATCGCAGCCACGCGTTGCCGGCATTGCGGGTATAATGTTGAACACTATTTGGGCGGATTTCAGAAGATAACCCAGGAACAACTCGCTGTGGGTCAGTCACAGCAAATTCCGGGACGCGATTTGTCCAAGGCTGCCGCAAGCGGCGAATTGGAACCTGCTTACGGCCGGGATACCGAAACGGAACAGGTATCACGTCTAATCTTTGAAAGCCGCGGCCGGAGTATTCTTGTGGTGGGGGGCAGCGGCAGTGGGAAAAGCCAATTTGTTCGAGGGGTAGCGTTGGCCGCATACCGGCGAAGCAAGCGAACGGGGGAACCTTGCACCATTATTGAGTTCAATTTCTCATGTCTGCAAAGCAAGACGGTCCAGATCATGGACAACGTTGAGTACCTGCTCTCCCTTCAAAGGGAGTCGCCAGTGCTTATTCTGTTCGATGCCATTACGCCCATATTAGACGCCGACCCTTCGGAGCGCAGCGCGGCGGGCGTGCTGGCGAAGAGCCTGGCCGAAGGAACGCTGCATTGCTTGGGCACACTGAACACAAGTGACTTCGAACGTCTCCTTCGCAAGAAGCCCGCGCTGCTACCGCACTTTGAAACTGTGCGATTGGGGCCCCTTTCTGAAAGTGTAACCTTAGAGATCCTCAAGCGGCGGCGAGAGACCCTGGAGAAACGCTACGGCATATCCATCGCGGATGAAGCGCTTCAAGCTGCGATCGCGCTGACCGGCAGACACATTCCCAGGCGGGAACTTCCCGGCATAGCCATTGATGTTCTTGATCACGCGTGCAGACCGTATAAGAATTGGATCGCGTCGAAGAAAAACATACCCGCCGCCTGGCTTGACGATCACACCATGAAACATCTTGGTACTGAAGTGGGTGTTCACGATGTGAAGCGCGTCCTTGCCGAGGAATTGCAGGTAGTGATCGAGGACATCGAAGCCGAAGAAGTCTGGAGGAAGCGTCTCGAAGAACGGCTGAAACAAGTGGTGGTCGGTCAAGACGCGGCCATCGAGCAGTTTGCGGAAGCCGCGACCCGAATGCGGCTCCATTTCAGTGAATCACGTTTGTTGTCAGGCTTCACGTTATTCGGAGGACCGCGCGGGACAGGCAAAGTTCTCTTGGCAAGGATGTTTACGAAGCAACTGCTGGGCTCGATAGAAGACCTGGCCGTTTTTGACATGGGCCAATATTCACAGGAAGATGCGGCGGCAAAGCTGTTTGGCTGTGATACGGAAGTCAACGGCAATTTCGAGATGGGCGACCTCACCGGCGCGGTTCGCGACAGGTCACGCGCAGTGATCGTTTTTGACGGAATCGAACGCGCCCACAGCAGCGTCTTGGACATGTTGCTTCTCATTCTTTCCACTGGCTCGCTGAAGGATAGGTACGGTCATGATCTGAGTCTGCGGAAGTGCGTTCTGATTATGACGTTGAACTGCCCGGCGCCGCCGTTGAGCGAGAGCCACACGCCAAGTTCTCTGCGCGCTCTGTTGGCATCAAGAATGCGGCCGGAGGTGGTGGACCAGATCCAGGCATTTGTGCCGTTCAGAGCACTAAATTCTGAGGATGCACGGGCGATTATCCGCAGGCTCCTTGAGCGATTCTGCCGCGAGTTGAAACCGCTCGAAATCCGACTTCGAATTCGTGAAATGGCATATGAGCACTTAATTCAGCACGGTGTGTACCCGGAGTTTGGCGTCGAGAAGCTACCCGAAATCCTCTATGAACTGGTGATTCAGCCCGTCCGCGCGCTTGTCAAATCGAAGAGACTAACGGCAAGTAGTGTATTGGAAGTGCGCGCAGCCTCCGGCAAGATCAGTGTCCACTTACTCACACAGCAGGATGCAGAGTAAACCTTGTCCCTTGCCAGGAACTCGTGCGGATGGGAGGTCGACCGTTCACCTCCAGACTTTTACTTTTTGAGGATTCCCCCCCTGCCTTGGCTCGGATAGATTCCCTTCAGGTTCATGCTGAGCTCGTCCGGGTTGTCGGAGGCCAGCAAGGCGTCACTTTCCGCTATCAGCCCCTTCTCGACGAGTTGGACCAGACTCGTATTGAAGGTCTGCATGCCCTGGTCTCTGCCTCCGGCAATCGCATTGGGAATGAGTGTGAGATTGTTATCGCGAATCAGCGACGCGATCGCGGGCGAATTGAACATCACCTCGACCGCGGGAACGCGACCTTGGCCGTCCGCCGCCGGGAGAAGCCGCTGGGAGAGGATGGCGCTCAACTGGAGAGAAAGCTGCGATCGGACCTGATGATGCTGTTCGGGAGGGAACAGATCCAGGATGCGGTCGATGGTCATCATTGCGTTCGTCGTATGAAGCGTGCTGAACACCATGTGGCCGGTTTCAGAAGCGGAGATGCAGGCTTGAAACGTCTCCGTATCGCGCATTTCGCCGATGAGAATGACGTCGGGGTCCTCGCGCATCATGGCCCGCAATGCCGTCTTGAAATCCCGCGTATCTATGGCCACTTCCCGTTGAATGATGCTGCTGTTCTTATCTTCATGAAGGAATTCAATCGGATCTTCGAGGCTGATGATATGATCGGATCGGGAACGGTTGATCATGTCGATGATGCCCGCCAAGGTCGTGGACTTCCCGCTTCCGGTGGTGCCGGTAACCAGCACCAGACCTCGGCGAAGCTCAACAACCTTGTTGACGGCTTCCATGGGGAGTTGCAGTTTCCCGAGGTCGGGGAGCTGGGACTTGACGTGGCGCATGATGATGGCCACCGAACCCCGTTGCTTTAGACAGTTGACGCGAAAACGCCCAATGCCGGGGATGGCGAGCGCCAAGTCCGCATCGCCGGATTCCAGGAAGGACTCACGTTGCCGGTCGTCCATAATCTCCGCCAGGTAGCCCATCATATGTTCGTCCGCGAGCGGGCTCTCCCCGACAAATCGTATGCGCCCATCAATGCGGACCACGGGGGGCCGGGAAACCTTCAGATGGATATCCGACGCGCCGTTGCGGACCGCGTATGTCAGGATCCGCTTGAGTGTAAGCTGCCGTCCGGAACGTTTGCGCAGCGTGTCACTATTCTCCGCGGGCATAGCCAAAGCTCCTTCCTCTGATAAGGTCCATGCTCAGCTTATCACAAGCCCGCAAGAGGATAAACTGCTTGCTATGCTCCCCGAAGCGTCTGCCCAAACAACAAAGGCGCATCAGGCCTGAACGTAAAGTCCCGATAGGGACGAGCAGAGTGTGGCCTCGGGTGACCGAAGGGAACCCGGGGAGAGGGACTGCCGCTCCGCTCAGCCCCAGTGGGGGCGACAGAGACTTCACCTTTCATCTCAATGAGTTCCAGCCGTATGCCAACTCTTCGGAAGATCCCCGTCCTCTGTCGGCCCCTGCGGGGACTCTTGCCTCGACGTCAATCTGTCTCCCAGGGTTCCCTTCGGTCACCCTGGGCTACACTCTTAAGACCCGCTCCGCGGGTCCGATTGCAGCAGTCGTTCCCGGAAACGTGCGCTCTTTGGAAATCCCGACAAACTACACCAAAACCGGATGAGCCACAACAAAGGACTGTGGGCATTGAATTGTGGTGGCATCGGGCGGTATCGTCAGAGGGAAAAGGTCCTCAAACCGGATCCTAACGTCTCGGAGGAATCGCGATGGAACCCGTAACCGTTGACAAGCTCCTTCCTCTCACGTTGCTGCGGGAAATGCCCGACCAAGCCAAGGCAAACGTGGCAAAGGTTCTACTCGAGGTGTCGGAGGAGTTTGACTTGGAAGACGGCGAAGCCCTCATGAAGGAAGATTACATGGCGTTTGATTCCGGCTACGTGTTGGTGCAGGGAACCGTCGAGATCGAGAAGGAAGGACGGCAGGTTAGTGAAATAACCGCTCCTGCCGTTCTTGGGGAAATGTCGCAGTTCAAGGCAGGAGATACGCGGACGGCCACAGTTCGGGCCAAGGGCGCAGGCGTGGCGCTGTACTTCCGATGGGAGGACTTCAATGCCCGGGCGAAGGAGATGCTCTCGGAAGCTGAACGGCGGATGCTTCGAGACGGCATCGAGTGCCTCGTGTGGGATCGGTTTGCGTGTCAGAGCTTGCTCGATTTACCCTTGTTCCGCGGCATGAGCGAACAACTCAGACACAAGGTATGCATCATATTCCCGTGGATCGTCGAACCCGCCAACTATGCCCCGGAAGATATCATTTTCCGGGAAGGCGAACACTGCCAATCAACCGGATACCTTGTCACGAAGGGCGCCCTAAAGCTCGCCAAGAGTCGTGGGACTGAGAAGTGCTTTGAAGCGCCGAACCTGGTCGGGATCATGCCAAAATACGAACCCGGCCTGACATGGAGGGCAACCGCCATTGCCCAGAACAACGTTGAGGCGTTCACGTTTTCGTGGAAAACCTACACGGGCAAACTCCAGGAGCGCCTCACGGCTGAAGAACAACGCCAGATGGTTGACTCGATGAAGCAGAACGCCAGTGAACACTTCTGGCACTAGCGCGGGTTCCCCACGATGTCATTGCGAGCGAAGCGAAGCAATCTCTCAAACCTCTGCCGACGCTGTGCCGACCGCGAATCGTCGAGATTGCTTCGCTTCGCTCGCAATGACGCAGCGGTTGGCTTTTTTGTTGCAGTGCTCCAAACAAGTTCGGAGGGAAGAACACAATGGCTAAGAAAAGACTCCTCATGTTGGTTGGCGGCGTGTGGCATCCGTTCGACCGTTGCGCTGAAATCGTGAAGGCGCTGTTGGAAGAGACGGGGCGCTACGACGTGGCGGTGACCTCGGATAAGAATACAATGAGGAAGGGGTCCATCGGCAAGTTCGATGGCGTCGTCATGTATACGGGCGGCGGAGAGCTCACTCGCGATCAGGAGTCCGGGCTGCTCGGTTTTGTGAAGGCAGGCGGGTCTTTCATCGGGATCCATTGCGCCGCGGCCTCGTTCGAAAAGAACAGAGGCTATGTCGAGATGCTCGGGGGCACGTTTGCCACCCACAGTCCCGTCTTTGAGTTCCCCGTCACAATTGCGTCTCAGGACAGCATGATCACGCGACGGATCCAGGGCTTCCGTGTAAACGATGAGTTGTATCTTCTCGACAAGTTCGATCCTAGCGCGGTCACGATCCTCGCAACGGCGATGTGGAAAGGCAAACCGCAACCCATGGCGTACACGAAGACGTACGGCAAGGGCAAGGTGTTTTACATCGCCCTCGGCCACGACGAGCGCGCCCTCACGCACGCCGAGTTTCTCAAAATGCTCCGCCGCGGCGTCGATTGGACCTTCGGCCGCGCCGAAGGTAAACCGCTCAAGGCGGGCGTCATCGGGTACGGCAAATCGTTCAAGATGGGCAAGCACCATCTCGAGAGCATGCGCGACGCCGCCGGGTTCGAGATCGTCGCCGTGTGCGACCTCGTCGAGGCGCGCCTCGAGGAAGCCCGCGTCGAGTTTCCCGGAATCCAAACGTACCGGTCGTCGGCCCGAATGCTGTCGAAGTCGGGCGTCGACCTTGTCACCGTCATCACCGAACACAACGCTCACGCCAAGCTCGCGCTCGAGTGTCTGAAGGCCGGCCATCACGTCATCACCGAGAAGCCTTTCTGCATTTCCATAAAGGAAGCCGATGCCATGATCGCCGCCGCGAAGAAGAATCGGCGCATGCTCAGCGTGTTTCACAACCGCCGGTGGGACGGCGATTACATGGCCATCAAGGACACAATCGCCCGCGGCCTCATCGGCGACGTGTTCCAGATCGAGGTTGCCATGGGCGGATACAATCATCCGAGCTATTGGTGGCGCTCCGACAAGCGCATCTCCGGCGGCGCGTTCTACGATTGGGGCGCGCACGTCGTTGACTGGACCCTCGGCCTCGTCCCCGCGAAGGTCGTCGAGGTGTGCGGCCATTTTCAGTTCAAGCGCACGTGGCACGACGTCACAAATGAGGACCATTGCAGCACCGTAGTCCGCTTCTCGAACGGATGCAGCGCCCACATCGAACTGTCGCACCTCGCGGCCATCGGAAAACCGCGCTGGCGCATCCTCGGCACGCTCGGCGCCATCCTCGACAAGAACGACGGCAAGTTCGAGGTGGTGAGTTACAAGGACGGCCCTTGCCTCAAATCCGAGGTCGCGTACTTCAAGTCCGACTGGCACGGCTACTATCGCAACGTCGCCGATCGCCTGCTCCTGGGCGAGCCCCTGGCGGTCACCCCCGAAAGCGCCCGCCGCGTGATCGCGCTGATCGAGACCTCAGAGAAATCCTCGCGCGCCGGCAAGGCCATGCCCCTGCCCGCACATTGCGTCTGATTCCTTGACGTAAAAAGATCCACGTGGCACGGACTTCCACGTCCGCACGTGGCTAAATCTGGAACTCAAGAGATCAGGAAACGGCCCTCGTGCTAGCAACGCTTGGCTTTCCTGACTTCCTGATTTCCAGATTGTCCGAAAGTGTTCCCTCGTACATCTCTGAATGCAACCTGGTGTAAGGCTGCCCTTTCATTTGTGGTTCGAGGAAACACCCCTCATATATTAGCCCAACGTGTTGCAGTGTCGGGTATCGGGTCTCGGGTGTCGGGCAGTAGATAGGCCCCTTTGCGAAACGAGGGGTACTTGGCTGACGGTACGTTCGCTTCATATCGCGGCGGATCTCAGGCATCAGGCAGCGTGGAGACCTGCGATCCGCGAAACGAGGGGGATTTGATTTGCGAATCGTTTGGTTTTCCGCAGATTACGCGTATATTCGCAAATGAGGTGGGGGATAACGGGATTATGTGCAAGGATAGCCGAGAGAAAGGACGACAACGAGGCATGTCAGGGTGTGGGATCCGGCGGTTACGCCTGGTTCAATGATTCTTCCCCGGTGCCGCAGGCAAGGAATCCAGTCGTAAATATCCAGTCATGGAGGGATACGGGTGCGCTGAAGCTGCATGCAGGGGCCAAAAGGACTGAAGGGACCGACAAGACCTGTAAATGAAGGCCGCAGTTGTCAATGCACCCGTGACTCAATGGTTACATCCAGTCGAAGAATGAGCTTGACACCCGCCCCCAGTCAAATAAACGGTAACTGTTATCCCTGTTATCCACGCCGCCGGCGACCCGTTGCGTCCGAAAAACGGGCCGAAGCAGCCTTATCCATGCCACCCGAACTCGTCCAGCCCAGCTGCCGCCAATCGCCAAGTTGTTTCCGTGCACACGCTAGATGTAATCAAGGATTTGTTAGCAAAAAATGCCGTTCAAAAGTGTCTGCCGGACCACCTCAGTGAGCACAAAACGGACTGTCGCATTTCTGGCCATATAGGCGAGGGTCTTCAGTTTGTCTTTCCGCAAATCAGTCCTAATCAGAACGGTGCGCAAGAGCATACGCCAAGCTTTGGTCTCCCAGCCGTCCACAATTGTCTGTATCTGCTCGCGGTCTATCGAAGCGATATTGGGTTTGCCATTATGTGCGACCGTGACCGGTGAACGGCAATATTCAGCAAGCTTAGATTCCTGAGAGCTGGACATATCCGCAAGAATCGTCATCAGTTCTTTCTCGAATTCCGTGATAAGGGGAGCCTTCGCATATCGGAGGTCATTGATCAGACGGATCCATGTGCTCTTGGCGAAGAGTCCGATCATGTCGTCTCGTGCGGGTGAGTTGCACAATCCCATACCCTTGGACTTCGCCGCCGCGAGGTACGCCACGCCTCTGGGGACGATCTCGTACGCGGAATCTGGCCTGTCCTGCGCATACTTCATTCTCGTTTTTACGAGGCTCGCCTGTAATGGCGTCAAAGCATCCGGATCGGCATCCCATTTAGTGTTCGCGACCGCGTATGTGTGCAACGCAATGAGATTCGATTGGTGCCAACTAATAAACTCGGGCGCGGTTGCCAATGAATGTTGACGTTTGGGATTCGCAAGCCTGAACATGGCGTTGGCCACCTTGTTCTTCCTGGAGTCAAGTGCGCTCGCAACCCTACCGGCGATGAAGTTTTCTGCATCGTCAGATTCCTGCGTGCTCAGATCTAGTCTCGGAATTGTGAGAGGGACCGGCCCACTCTGCGTCGGCACACTGTAATCCTTCGTAAGGTGGAGCAAGGGCGGAGCAGAAAAGTGGTATCCAGTTTTCTTCTGGACCTTCGCAATCGCAGGTCTGTAGAGAATCGTAGGATAAGCGAACGCACAGGGAGATGACTGGGCAACGGTAATGAACTTTTGCACGCGCTCCAAAGCATCTGTCCCCATACGCCAAGTTTCCAGTTTTGAAATCTTTGTCGTGCAGTTGAGAATCTCGTCCCTGCGCGCAAGCGCTTCGTAAAGTGAGGCTCTAAGGTCATTCACCACAGTGATGTCTGATATCAATGGATCTGTTCTCATCGTCATTGAAAAGACCTCCTTATTTTATCTCACATCCAGGCGCGCCCGCGTGGCACGCCCTCTTGTTGCTACGTTCCGCTATGGGCCGTGTGGGCGGCCTTCCTTCGGCCACGCCCTCTGCCCTTCGCTACACTCCGCTCAGCGCTGGAATCACGCGGTAAAGCGGCAAACCAATCAAGCGGTGATTACCTGGAAAGGCGGAACCCCAGATAGTAACTGCGGAAGTCCGGGAAGTTGATGCCCCCCGATACGCGGAACGCAGAGCGGCATATGTTCCCGTGGCTACCCCAGTAACCGCCCCTCCACACGCGGCCCGAGCCGCCTGCCTCCCACGCACTCCCGTCCGTTGGCGCGTCTGTGTAGCTCGAGTGGGTCCTGTCCTGCACCCATTCCCACACGTTACCGATCATGTCGTACAGACCCCATGCGTTCGGCAGCTTTTCGCCGACGTTATCGGCGCCGGTACTGAAGTTTCCCGAATACCACGCATAGTTCCCGATAAGCGTGTAACTTGGATCATCACCCCAGTAGAACCGCGTCGAGGTCCCCGCGCGGCAAGCATACTCCCACTGTGCCTCCGAGGGAAGCCGGAAGGTTTGCCCCGTGTACGTGTTCAGTGCGGTAAGGAAGCCTTGGATGTCGTCCCACGACACCTGCTCAACTGGCCGGTTATCGCCCGGGAAATACGAGGGATTGTTCCCCATTACCGCCTGCCATTGTGCCTGCGTCACCTCGTACTTGCCCAGCCAGAACCCCGAAAGCGTCACCTGATGCTGCGGGTCTTCGTCCGGAAAGCTGTCCTGCTCGCCCGCATACCGTCCCATCATGAACGTCCCCGCCGGAATCCACACCATCGTCAGCGGCACATCGCCGGGGAGCAGGATGGTTTCGCCTTCGCCTTCGCCTTCACCCTCACCTTCACCCTCGCCTTCGCCCTCACCCTCGCCGGTTGACAACTCGATTCCGTAAAGGTCCATGCGGTCCTCGGCCACCGCGATCTCGACGAAACTGTAGGCGGCAATGCAGAGGTCCACCACCTCGACGCCCGTGTCAATCCACTCCAAGGGATTGAACATCTTGTGCAGGGCGCCCTGGATGGCGTCTGCGCAGGCACTCTGAATGAGGGCGGACCCCAGGGGACCGTTACGTGACAAATACTCCCAGAAAATGGGGTCGAGGGTCATGCTCGCGGCCAACTCGAGAGACTCGCCCGCACCGTCGAGAATCGAGATGGCCCCTGACCCGGCCTGGGTGACAATGTCGGCAAGGTCAGGGCCGTAGTTCCCCGCCAAGTTGGCCAAAAGCGTGGCAGTCGCGTTGAAGTTGTAGATGATCCCGTCCTTGGCGGCCACCACAGTGCTGTTCATATCGACAGCGACGGATACGGCGGGAAGCAGGACTTCGGTTACAACCGTGAGAACCGCCGGCCCCGCACAACGCCAATGGTCGTCGATGCCTGTGCTCGTACCAAGCGAATAGGAGGAGAAGATCGCGTCGTTCCACGCAACAATCGCGGAGAATTGGTTGGTTGCGGGCTCAAAGTGCGAGCTGACGGCGGCCACTGCCCGGTCTATCGCGTTTTTGACAAGTTCTTCGGTGTTGCCCGTGAACAAGTCCCAGATCACGCCGCCCAGGTTGAAGATGATCGCGTCCAGAACGAGATCCTTTATCGTCGGGAGATCGAATGCGCGGGGCGCGACGATGCCGGCGAACGAACCGTCAAACGCGGGTGCGCCGGACGCATTCGAGTCGAGGTAGAAGGTGACCCACCGGGTAAGGTTGTTCGTCACGTCGAAGCTGCCCGAATTCCCTTCGAAAGTGGCCTGAACATCCACCTTGTCCCCATCTATACCGTTTAGATCGTGAAAGAGCTCATCGTTCGTGTCGGCCTTTTCAGGCTGCAGGAGTTTCATGATGGGCTCGGAGATTGTACCGGCTTTCATTGCCTTCCGCAGATGTTTCGACCGTTGGTCGGCGAGGGCCATCAATGCATCGACACAGTTTGCGACGGCGGACATCACCTCTTCGTCTGGCTCCACCATAATGTTAGGCTTGGCGCCTATCTTGGCGCTCAGAATGCCCGCCAAGGTTGCCGTCTCCGGCAGTTGCTTGATGATCTGAATCATGACCGCCGTGTAGATCGGGTCATCGCGCAGCAGGAGCGGCTGGGAATACACCATGGCGGCGGCGCAGTCGAGATAACTCAGATTCGGACTCGTCGTGCGGAGGTCGTCGTGTTTCGGGAAATACGAATAGAGGAGCGGGTTGCCCTGAAGGTCCTTCAACTGCAGTAAGGCGGTCGCGGAAGTGTTCAACTCCAGAGTAACTTGTCCGTTGCCGCCGACCTTGTACTCCTGCAATACAGCGAGGCTAGATTTCGACAGCATCTTGGCATATGCGGCAAGTCCTCCCACCAACGCATAGTCTTGCGGCGTTCCCGGCAGTGCTTCTGTCAGTCGATCCGTCAGGAGCGAATAAGTGGCTTCCTCGACCACAACGGCTTCCTCCCCTCCTTGAACCGTCTCGTCATGGGGATTCTCCGCCGGCGCTTGCCCGCCCGCGTCCAGGTTGTTCTCCGGATCAGTGCCCAGGGCGGCCTCGTCGGTGTCCGACACGCCGTCTCCGTCGCTGTCTAAAGTGCTCTCCGCGACGGCAATGAAATCCATCTTTGTTTCAGTGTCGGAGCCGAGCGCCGTTGTAATCGTGAGCGACACTGTGTAAGTCCCTGAGACCTTGTACACATATCGAGGATCTGCTTGGTTGCTCGTAAAGCCGTCGCCGAAATCCCAAAGCCATTCCGTGATCGCGGAGGCGCCGGGTGCGGACAGATCCGTGAATTGGACCTCAAGTGGCGCCATGCCCGACGCGACACTTACCTGAAACACGGCTTGAGGGGATTGGCATCCCAGCACACAAAGACAGAGCGGCACTATCACGAAAGCAAGCGAAAGGCGTACTTCCCGGTTCATAGCTTCCTCCCCTCCATAAACAACACTCTGTCCCGGTTCAGCGGGAATTGGACAATCCCCGAGTTTATTAGGCGACTACGGTTGGTCGTAGCCGCGAGTTCAATTGTCCACTTTCTAAGGCCTGGCAGGCCCATGATCCGATGAGAGTTCTTGAGGGGGGCCTGAAACCAATTGCCTATCACGCCCGGTCTCTACTCGTCGTCTGATAAGCCCGACCGGGTATCCCATGGCCCGCCTTTCGGCACTTCAGAAGGCGCCTCTCGGCGAAATGGGTTCCTCGCCAGGATTACCCGCCTACGTTTCGCCAGGTGAAACCAGTTTGCCATAGCTTGCTGCAATAAGCAAGGAATGTGTTCGGCCACCTCTCCGCTTAGGCGGGCAAGTTCTCGGGCTGCCTGGTTTGCATTCAGTCGAAGAATGATTTTGACACCCGCCCCCACTCTAATGAACGCCCCCGTCATTGTTTCGTTATTTGAGAACGATGGGGGCGCTTGCCTGCTGTCGCGGGCCAGGATGAAGTCCTGAGCGGCCGTATGATAGATTCAGTGGAAGACGTCCCAAAGGCCGAACGCGCGAGTAAAGCAGATGACGCATGTTGGCCAGTGACATCCGGGCGTCGCGGCATACGCAGCACACGGCGAAGAAGTGGAACGCATTCATTCGGAGGGAAACCCAGCCCCGGCACGGCCTGCAAGCCGTGTCCGTCGGCTAATTCGTGCCCATCCTTCGGCGGTGGCCGTTCTGTTTGGGCTCCTGCTGTGCGTTCTTCTGGCAGTCTGTTCCGAGACCTTCTGCTACTTGTGGAGTCGTTCACGACTTGTACGAGATCGTGTCGAGAACCGTTTTGACGGCCCGTTCCTGTACCGTTGTCCGCCTTACGGCCAGCGACTTTGCGCCAACACGCAGGTCCGTAGCACGATGCTCATCGGCGGGACAACGGTGTGGGATGCAACGTACACAATGGACGCCCTTCACCGCCGGATCACGCCCGTTGAAGAGCCGGAGAAGAGAACCCGCTTCATCGCGTTCTTCGGCTGTTCCTATACGTTCGGGACAGGCGTCAACGACAATGAGACGCTGCCCTTCTACGTGGGGCGGTACGCGCCCGGCTTTATGCCGTATAACTATGGCGGACCCGGATGGGGTCCGCAACAGATGTTGCTCAAGCTACAGGAAGAAAACCTGCGCGGCGAAATCAGCCAACCCAGAGGCATCGGCGTCTACGTTTACATAGACGACCATCCCCGGCGTGCGATAGGGGCCATGCGGATCTTCTGGGCACGGCGCTACCCGTGCTACGAGCGCCAAGACGGCAAGCTTACCTACCTTGGTGATTTCCGGTTGGCCCATCCATGGCGCACCTTCCTCTACGACTGCCTGCTCAAGAGCAATACTGTCGAGTTTCTGCATTTCGACCTTCCGCCGCGCATCACCGAAGCGGACATTCAGTTAACAGCGGATATCACCAAGGAGTCAGCGGCCTGTTTCGCGAGCCAGTTCAACAAGGATCCGTTCTATGTGCTGATCTTCCCCTATCAGCAACCGTACGGCCCACGCCTGCTCAAGTACTTGACGAAGGATCGCGTGCCGTACCTGGACTGCATTCATCTCTTGGACGGAGCGGATTGGCAGACGCTCTACGCGGACATGCACCCTACACCCCGCGCATACGACGCCGTCGAAGTGAAAAATCCCACGTCGCCTTGCTTCTCATCGAGCGCGAATCTTTCGACCTGTTCCTGATTGTCCAGCCTGACCGTGGCCCCGGGAACCGGGCGGCGGTTCTCATCGAGGACAATGCCGTAGATCACGGTTCCAGGTTCAAGCGTCTGCACGACCGGTGCGGGCGCTTCGGCTTTCGGCATTTGCTCGCCTCCCTTCTCCCCTTTCCCAGCCGTTGACGATACGCGCTTCTCCACAGGCACCGTTTCCTGCATAGAGAACGTGCTCTTCGCGGTGATATCTTGCGTATGGTACGGGCGTCGGATCTCTTTCCAGCCGAATAACAGGCCAAGAGCTATAACCACACCGGCAACACAGGCGCCGACGACGATCTTAAGGGCCGCCCCTCCCACTGTCATGCACGACGCGGCTTTCATCGCCGCCAAAGCCGCCACGGGCGCGGACGTCCCCGGCCCCGCCAACGTGATCTTGCCCAGCTTGGCCACAAACGCCGCCGGGGCCGCCTCGGCTGCGTTGGCCTCCATCAGTCCGGCCATCAAGGCCACGCCGACGTACACTCCCTTACGCTGCAAGGCGCGCCGGACACGCTTCAATCCTTGTTCGATCCGATAGTCGGCCAACTGCCGCGATGTCCCGAGCGATAGCCCAACCGATTCCTTCGATTGCCCCTCGAGGTAGTGGGCGATCAGAGGGAGACGAAGCTTATCGGGCAGATCGTTAACGGCTTCGTCGACATACTCGTAGATGTCCTTCCATTCGATCGTGCCTTGGGGTGGCCGCGCCGAGGAATACTGCGATTCCCGTTTTTTCCGGCGGACCTCACTGCGCACATGGCCGATCGCATGATACGTGGCCACCCGGTGCAACCACGCGCCCACATATGCCCCCGGCTTCGTTCCCGCCGCAGCCAGCGCCTCGAAACACTCCTGCGCAATATCCTCCGCGTCCGATGGGTTCCCCAAGATCCGGCGGCACGCCGCATATACCACCCCGCTGTAGCGCGATACGAGCGTCCGGAACGCGCCCCCATCCCCCAGCTTCGCCCACTGATCCAAAAGGATACGATCATCCTGTGCCATATCATGCGCTCCCCGACTGTTAGGTTATCCCGCCACCAGCCTTCAAGCAAATATCGCCACCGTTCGCGAAAGCGCAAAAGCTGGCCCGGAGGAACGCTGATACCCCCGTTATCGTCATATGTGATGGTTGGTGGCGCTTCGCGGTTCGGCGTCGTCATAATAGGTGAGCCCATTTGGACATGACCTCAGGAGAAGCGGAAGATGATCTCCTCCGACGCTCGTTCTCTGAGACGCTGGCTTGCCCGCGGGGATGCAGACGCATTCGCGGAGCTAGTGGTGCACCACTCCGGAATGGTGTACGCGGCGTGCAAGCGTGTCCTGGGAAACGCGTCGGAAGCCGAAGAAACCGCTCAAGAATGTTTCCTGAAGCTGGCCCGGCAGAACAGCGTGATCGAATCTCCTGCCGCATGGCTATACCGGGTAGCTGTGCGCGCCTCGCTGGACCGTCTCAAAAAGGAGAAGCGGCGTCATCAATTGGAGGCGCGCTATATGGAGAGCCGCACCCGAATTCCCGAGACGGACGCGGACGTCGAGTCGATACTTCCGGTTCTGGATGACGCCATTGAAGCGTTACAGGACGGTGAGCGGGCGGCCATCGTGCTTCGCTTCCTCGAAGGACGTACTCATGCCGACATCGGCCGGGAACTGGGCCTGTCCCGCAGCGCCGTCCAGAAACGCATCAACCGAGGGTTGGACAATCTCCGAGTGTTTCTGAGCGATCGCGGCCTCATCGCCTCCATTACGGTAATTGCGTCCGTACTGGCCGCCCACATGAAAGCAGAAGCCGCGCCGCCCACCCTGATTGCGACGCTGGGGAAACAGATACTTGCCTCTATGCGAACCACGCCGCCCATGACAACGTCCGGGCTACTCATGAAAGGAGCGATAGCCATGATGTCAAAAAAGGTTGCGTTCGTTGCAGGGACCCTCGCTTTGGGTTTGCTGGTCGCGCTATTCGCGACATACCAGATCTCTGGCACATCCTGGTTCGGCAAGACGACGGATCGCTCGGCCAGCACGCCGGTCGCGCCGCCGGTGGCCACTCTCGATTCGGCCCCCGTGCGCCCCGGAGCCGAAACAGGAACCGCGCCTGCTGCTGACAGGGCTTCCAACATCCCTTCGGGCCAGAGCGAGGACAGCGCCCTTGCCGCCAAGCATCAAAGTCGTGCAGAGGGCGGCCCGGATAACAAGGCGCCGTCTGGCGCCCCGGCTTCAATTGCAGGACTCGTGATTGATTCCGATGCCCGGCCCGTCGCGGACGCTCACGTGTGGTTCGAGGCGGCACTCAAATCAGGCGATCCCGACAGCGCATTTGAAGCACGAACCAAACCTAATGGCCAATACCTGATATCCAACATCACAGCTCCTGGCCCTGGCAGAACGTGTGTTGACGCCAAAGGGTACGTCATGCAAGACCGCGCCGTTGCGGAGATCAAACCAGGTGGGACACTCAAAGGTATCGACTTCACTCTCACCCGCGCTGAGTATTCTGTGAAAGGCATCGTTGTCACCCAGGAGGGGGAAGCAGTCCCCGGCGCGGAGGTCAGTCTTCTGATCATGCAAGGTCTGGGCATTGCTGGCGACGCGAGCAGCGGATGGAAGACCGGCTACTCCCCGAGAGAGATGTTCAGTACGACGGGATCGGATGGCAGGTTTGAGATCGCGGTTCCCAAAGAGGCCATGTGCACGTTTTCCGTAACGAAGGCGGGATTTGCCGAAGGAAGATTCGACAAGGTCAAAACTGGAACCGACGATGCCCGCTTTGTCCTGCCGGCGTTTGGCGCAATTGCGGGCCGAGTTACCCGATCCGACGGAACCGCCGCAGCCGGAGCCGTCGTGGCCGTTGTCGCAGATTGCTTCTATGACCGGGACAATAAACATGCCATCGCCTTGCCGCTTCATCGCCCGGAACGCACGGCGCCGGCCGGACAGGATGGAACGTACAGACTTGAGGGCCTCTCGCCGCATGTGGCGTATGACCTCGGTGTCTTCGACAAACCTGAAAACGAACTAAAGGCTAACTGGCACGACTATTGCCTAAAACCCTTGGCCTACAAACAATTCCTGCACGTTGACTCCGGCGATGTGTTGTCAGGCGTGGACTTTCAGCTTCCGGCGAACTCATACGTGCATGTCAGCGGACACGTCCGCGACGAGGGAACGGGCTTGCCGGTTGAAGGCGTAATCCTGACCTGTGTAACGAGCAATCCCTTTAAGTTTCTGGGCGGCGGAAAAACCAACGACCAGGGGGAGTACAAGATCGAGTTCGCGTTGAACGGGAAACAAGACGTCATGATGGTCGGCGTCTATAATTCCCAACTCGGAGGGTCGAGTGCCCCGATAAAGCGGGTGGGCGACGCGCTGGCCAGTCCCGTGATCTCGATGTCGCCTGGCGATGAAATCACCGTAGACTTCACCGTAGCAGCCCCGCTGAGGATTCCGGTCCGTGTCATCGACTCCGCAGGGAATCCACTCCCCGGGCTGGGCATCAACATCGGCATCGTCGGAGAGGCAGGAGCGTGGGACTATGCAGGCACTCGATGTATCACCTCTGACGCCAATGGCCAGGGGATATGCGAAGGTCTGCCGCCGAACCGCACTTATTTCGTGTGGGTTCAGGAGAACCCAGTGGTTGGAGGGCCGGGCGTAAAGCCCGTGCCCCTGGCCGAATTCGGGCCGATTCAAGAGAAACCCGGGGAGACTGTGCCCGAAGTCGTGCTCACCATCGAAGTCAAGGGCGGACTCGATGGTGTGATTACCGACACAGAAGGCAACGCTTTGCCCGGCCTGACATTCGTTGTCACGGCCGTCCTACCCCAGACCCAGGAGCCGCAAACACTGCATGCAAGGACCAACCCAGACGGCTCCTTCACAGTAGTCCACGCTCTGGTCCCTGGAACGTATTCTGAGGTCTCTTTCACCGCCACACTGAACGGTACGGAACTCCGAGGGCATCTCGAAAACATCGAGATCACCGGCCAGTCCATCGTGGATCTCGGGCCAATCCCCCTCGAGCCAATCCCTGGCGCCCATCCCAATCAGAACCAGCAATAGCGGATATTCCCAAACAGATATTGCCTTCCGTGTCCGCGATGCAAAGGCCTGTTTCGGCTTAGCGACACTACGGCGCATTTCTGCATTCACTGCGGGCATGCGTTCGACGATTACCCGGAATCCGATCAAACAGGTGCTCGCTATGACACAACTTCTCGAGGCTTCTGAGATACACTCCAAAGCAGACATCGCCAAACTCCTGGGCATTTCCCGGGCTCGCGTAACACAAACGCTCAACTTACTCAAGCTGGCCCCCGAAATCCGGAAGCACGTCCTCTCGCTCTCCGACGAGGAAGCCTCCTTTTTCACCGAGCGCCGGCTTCGCCCCCTGACGCAGGCCTCATCGCGAGAAACACAACTTGAGGCGTTCCATGAGTTGGCTTGAAAGCTGCGCCTGAAAGCCATTGAAGATCCCTCCTTTACGATGCCGCGGTGTCCAAGAACTCTTGCCTGTTCGACGCCCGCAGCGCAGCAGCGCTGGTTTTTCACCCTCTATAGCGGCAGTCTGACGAAGGGAATTTCAGCGGACCCTGCTCAACCGCGGGCTGAGAGACTGGACTGGAGGCAACGCAGGCAGGCTTGGCATGGTGAAATGGGAGCATCAGAGTGCAATCCCGCCTTGGCAAGGACCATGCTAACAAATAATGGTTGCACATACGGTGCGATCCTAAGCCCATTCTGGCCTTCTTCTCATAAACTGTAAACAACCACATAAGCCAAACAGGCCTGCAAATATTGACTACACCACATTCTCACGGTTTCCTCTTCCGCGAAGGGATTTCCGCATTTCGGCCTTAATGAGGACTCGGAATTTGGCCGTCTTCAATTCCGGAGGAGATTGCCATGAACACCAAGATCACCAATGGACCGCTCAAGTCGTTGAAGCTGCGGGAGAAGCCTTACGAGGTGACCGACTCGGAACTCCCTGGCTTTCTTTTACGGGTGCAGCCCACTGGAAGCAAGACGTACTACGCAACGTTTCGCCAGAAGGACCACCGACGAAATCGCGTGCGGCTTGGTTCTGGCAAGGTGCTCTCGCCTGCGCAAGCGCGTGAGAAGGCGAAGCTGGTTCTTGCGGGTGTAGCCCAGGGAAAGGACCCGGTTGAGGAACGGCGTCTGGCATGTGGCCACACGCTTGCGAGTTTTCTCGATGAAGAGTACGGCCCGTGGGTCATGGCGCATCGCAAGAGGGGCGGACAGACAGTCGCTCGGCTAAAGGCATGTTTCACAGACCTCCTGGACGAGAGACTCAACGAAGTGACACCGTGGCAGATCGAGAAATGGCGGGCCAACCGTCTCAATGACGGTCGCAGTGCTTCCACCTGCAACCGCGACATAGCAGCGTTAAAGGCATCTCTGTCGAGGGGTGTCGAATGGGGACTGTTGAAGGAGCATCCGCTGGCAAAGGTCAAACTGCAAAAGGTTGACAGTGGTAACACGGTCCGCTATCTCGAGCTTCATGAAGAGGCCCG
>Ga0315279_10001890_pt1 | contig 33169 bp, 34 predicted proteins | sample YL17G06_20_MG_FD_203694 | JGI IMG/M metagenome (GOLD analysis project Ga0315279, IMG submission 203694) | Sediment microbial communities from Yellowstone Lake, YNP, Wyoming, USA - YL17G06_20 | ecosystem: Environmental > Aquatic > Freshwater > Lake > Sediment | place: USA: Wyoming | collected...
TTTACCATGTTGATCTTTTTCGACTGGAAAGAGAAACGGAAGCTGAAGAATTAGGTCTGGAGGACTACTTTCAAGGTGAAGGAATCACAGCAATCGAATGGGCAGATAAAATTCCCTCCCTCCTACCAAAGGAAATGCTCCTCATCCATATCGCTTATACTGGGAAGAATACACGATCCATAGAAATGATAGGGAAAGGAAAACGTTTTGAAGACTTAGTTAATCAATTGCGGATTTCGAATCCTGGAATTAATTCTAAATCCGCATTCCGCATTCTCCATTCCGAAATTGAAAAGAGGAGGTGAAAGAATGGCACTGGTGGTTCAAAAATACGGAGGTACCTCTGTCGGGGATGTTGAGCGGATCAGAAATGTAGCCAGAAGGGTCCTCAACACAAAAAACCAGGGCCATGAGGTGGTGGTCGTTGTCTCTGCCATGGCTGGAGAAACGGATAAGCTCATCCGCTTGGCCCAACAAGTCACTTCAAACCCTGACGAGAGGGAAATGGATGTGCTCATCTCTACAGGAGAACAGGTCTCCATTGCCTTGCTTGCCATCGCTCTCAAGGAGATGGGGGTGGATGCAAAATCCTATTTAGGATTTCAGATAAAAATTGCCACAGACAGCGCCTTTGGCAAGGCCCGGATCACAAGCATTGAATCGGAGAAGGTGCTTAACGACTTAAAAAGCGGGCGAATTGTGGTGGTAGCAGGGTTTCAAGGCGTGGATGAATTGGACAATATCACGACCCTCGGTCGAGGAGGATCTGATACAACAGCCGTGGCGGTCGCAGCCGCTCTGAAAGCAGATGTTTGTGAGATCTATACCGATGTCGACGGGGTTTATACCACGGATCCCAACGTCTGTTCCAAAGCGAGAAAGTTATCCAAGATTTCCTACGACGAGATGCTGGAAATGGCCAGCCTCGGGGCAAAGGTGTTACAGATCCGTTCTGTAGAGTTTGCCAAAAAATATGATGTCCCCATTCATGTCAGATCATCTTTTAATGATAATCCTGGAACAATCGTTTGCAAGGAGGATAAAGAGATGGAAAAGGTTGTGGTTTCCGGTGTCACCTATAATAAAAATGAGGCAAAGATCGAGGTCATGCGTCTTCCCGACACTCCGGGAGTGGCCGCCAAACTATTTAAGCCCATCGCGGATTCCAATATCGTTGTGGACATGATCATCCAAACTTCCAGTATAGAGAAAGGCTGTGCCGATGTGGCGTTCACCGTCCCCAAATCCGATTTCACTAAAACCCTTCAGATCGTCAAAGATACCATTAAGGAGTTGGGTGGGAAAGAAGTCAAATCCAATGAAGATATTGCAAAAGTATCCATTGTGGGGGTAGGGATGAGGAGCCACTCCAATGTAGCCACTCAGATGTTTTCTGCTTTGGCCAAGGAGGGAATTAATATTCAAATGATCTCCACTTCTGAGATTAAAATCTCTTGTATTATCGACTCTAAATATACCGAATTGGCGGTTCGTGCCCTTCATGACGCTTTCGAATTGGATAAGCCGACGGTCGCAGAAGAATAATGATGCCATCGATTAAAATCTACGATACCACGCTCCGCGATGGTTCTCAGGCAGAAGACATCGCCTTTTCTGTCGAAGACAAAGTCCGGATTGCACAAAAACTGGATGAATTGGGTATCCACTATATCGAAGGGGGATGGCCTGGATCCAATCCGAAGGACCTCCAGTTTTTTCAAGAAATCAAATTGGCTCCTCTCTCTCAGACGAAGATGGTTGCTTTTGGAAGCACCTGCCGAGCAGGGACTTCGCCTAAAAATGATCCTAACATCCAGTCTCTGATCGGAGCTGGCACGAAGGTGGTGACTATTTTCGGAAAGTCCTGGGATATTCATCCCCTTGAGGCGTTGAATATCAGCCTCGATCAGAATCTCGAAATCATCCAGCAATCCATTCGATTCCTCAAAGATCAGGTTTCTGAAGTTATTTTTGATGGAGAACACTTTTTTGACGGATTCAAAAGCAATCCTCAATACGCCCTCTCGACATTGAAGGCCGCTCAGGATGCTAAGGCTGATTGGATCGTCTTATGTGATACCAATGGAGGGACTTTCCCGGATGAGATTCAATTCATCATCAAAGAGGTGAAGAAAAAAATCAAAGCCCCTCTTGGTATCCATGTCCACAACGATATAGAGATGGCTGTAGCCAACACCATCCTTGCAGTCAAAGAAGGCATTGGTATGGTTCATGGAACCATTAATGGTTATGGTGAACGGTGTGGCAATGCTAATCTCTGCTCCATCATTCCCAATCTTAAGTTGAAGATGGGGATCGACTGTATCACGGATGAGCAGTTAAAAAAAATCAGAGAGGTCTCACGTTTTGTCTCAGAATTGGCCAATCTCCCTCACTATAAATATCTGCCTTATGTTGGGGATAGCGCCTTTGCCCACAAGGGTGGTGTACATGTCAGCGCCATACGAAAGAGGGATGCCACTTACGAGCATGTTTCACCGGAACGGGTTGGAAACCGTCAAAGGGTTCTTATCTCTGACCTCTCGGGCGAATCGAACATTCTCTATAAGGCTGCTGAATTTAAAATCGATTTTGAAAGTAAGGATCCAAAAGTGAGGAAGATCCTCGATGACCTGAAGGACTTGGAAAACGAGGGTTTTCAATTTGAAGGGGCTGAAGGCTCTTTTGAGATTCTCATCAAAAAGGCTCTCGGACAGCATAAACGATTCTTTGAACTGATGGGATTTCGCGTGATCGTGGAGAAGAAGACGGAGGAGGAAACTCCTCTTTCGGAAGCTACCATTATGGTCCGCGTGGGAGATCAAGTGGAGCATACGGCAGCAGTCGGAAATGGTCCTGTCAATGCCCTTGACAATGCCATCCGAAAGGCTCTCGAAAAGTTTTATCCAGAATTGAAAGAAGTCAAACTGCTTGACTATAAAGTAAGGATCCTCTCCACCAAGGATGGGACCGGAGCCCAAACGAGGGTCCTCATTGAATCAGGAGATGGGAAATCGAAGTGGGGAACGGTTGGGGTTTCTGAAAACATCATTCAGGCAAGTTGGCAAGCCCTCGTGGACTCCATCGACTATAAACTCTTAAAAGAAGAAGAAAAGTTGAAATAAAAAATGTCAAATGTCAAAACTCAAAGTTCAAATAAAATCCAAAACCCTAATGTCAAAGATTCTTTAAATTTGGAATTTGGCATTCATTTGACATTTGGATTTTGAAATTTGGCATTCATGAAATACTTTTCCCTCAACCAGCAATGGGTTCTTTTTTTTATAGCCCTTCTCCTTCTCGGAATCCTATACTTTAAATTTTATTATCATCCCCTCCCCTCCCCCTCGGAAGAGTTCATTAGAGAAATTGTAGTTGAAGTCTCTGGAGAAGTGAGAAGTCCTGGTATTTATATTTTTCAAAATCCACCGACTTTAAGGGAAGCGATCGAAAAGGCAGGAGGTTTGAAGGAAACTGCCCAGTTCGATTCAATCTCATCCACAGAGGTTTTAGAAACAGGAACCCTCCTCAACATCACCAAAAAGTCTTCTCAGGAGATCAATGTAAAAATGGAAAGGATGGCTGCCAATAAATTGCTCGTCTTTTCCATCCCCCTTGACCTCAATCGAGTATCCCCTGAGGACCTTTGTTTCATTCCCGGTATCGGTGAGTCCCTGGCCCAGGAAATCATAGCCTATCGAGAAAGAAGAAGAGGGTTTCGATCAGTTGATGAATTGAAAAATATAAAAGGCATCGGAGAAAAGAAATACCAATCCTTCAAAACAATTTTCACCATTAAAAATTGACTCCTTTTAATGTCGAGAGACTCTTCTTCTCCTGGCTGAGCACTTGTACAACAAATTAACCATGAAAATACCTATTCCCCCATATATATTCTATAAGGATCATCCTTACGAGTCTTAACGATAAAATTTTGATAAATATTTTGTTGAAAATGGAGCTCTTTAAGGATATCTTTTTATTGAATAGGGTGAGGTAAATCATCCATCATCTTAAGACAGTGCTAAATCCCTTTTTCTCAAAACTTACACAAACAAATTTGGGTTATTCATCGATCTAAAATGATGGATTTTGACTTAAGTCAATGATTTTCGCTTTGATTAATGCAATTTTGATTTTATAGCCCATCAAGTTGATTTTGAGGTGGTAAGAAAGGAGGTTCCTTATGGGGAAAAAGGCCGCGAGGAATTTCTTTATATGGGGCACGGTGATCTGTACCGCTCTTTTTATCTGGCTCACTATTGACACCCACACCACTATTCCTAAACGAACCCATACAGATCAATTGACAGATGAAGTCGTCCTGGGGAAAAGGGTTTGGCATAAGCACAATTGTAACGATTGCCATACCATCCTCGGTATTGGGGGCTATTACTCTCCAGATGTGACCAAAGCTTACTCCACGCGAGGAGAAACTTGGCTCAAAACCTTCCTAAAAAATCCTGAAAGCCCCGATCCCCAAAGAAGAAAAATGCCCAATCTAAACCTTTCCGAGGATGAAATAAAGAAACTCATCGCCTATTTCAAATGGGTGGATTCCATCGACACCAATGAATGGCCTCCTAAACCTGTCGGGGAGGTGAAACCAACAGAGGTTGCACTCAAGGGAAAACCTCAAACCCTTTCAGGCAAAAATGTCTTTAACCAATACCGATGTGATCTATGTCATAAGATGGGTGATAAGGGTGGCACCATTGGTCCAGATCTTACCCATGAAGGAAGCAAGCGAGATTTTCTGTGGCTGGCAAAACAAATCAGAGACCCAAAATCAAATAAACCAGATACTCAGATGCCTCCCTTTCAACAAATTTCAGAAAGGGAGATCCATGCATTGGTAGAGTATTTGGTGAGCCTTAAATAGATAAAAGGAGGGAAAAAAGATGGCTTACGAATCGCAAAAAGTAGCGATAAAATACTTTGTCATCTCAGCAATCTTTTTTGGCCTACAGGTCATTGTCGGCGTCCTTCTCGTTTCCAAATATATCTGGCCGGACCCGCTTATTGGATTTCTTCCTTTTAATACTGCCCGTGCCATCCACACCAATCTCCTTGTCGTTTGGATGATCTTTGGATTCATGGGTGGGACCTATTACATTGTGCCAGAAGAATCCGGCACAGAATTATTCAGTAAAAGATTAGCCAATCTCCAATTTTATTTACTCCTCTTGGGTGGTTTGGTAGGGGTCCTCGGATTTCTCTTCGGTTGGACAGCTGGAAGGCCTCTCTTAGAATTACCTGTGGAGTTGAAATGGGCCATTGTGATCGTGGCCTTGATCTTTATCTTCAATGTTTTTCTCACGATGATCCGGACAAAGAAATGGACAGCCATCCAGGGCATGCTTTTGGGAGGCATCGTCATGCTGGCGATCATGTGGCTCTTTGGGATTCCCTTCTTTAAAAACCTCACCCTCGACTACTATTACTGGTGGTGGGTCATTCATTTATGGGTGGAGGGAGCTTGGGAATTGATCGCTGCCTCCCTCATGGCATTTGTCTTATTGAAAATTACGGGTGTGGATCGCCAGGTTATTGAGAAATGGCTCTATGTTGAAGTGACTTTAGTTCTGATTACTGGCATCATCGGAACAGGTCACCATTATTACTGGATTGGAACACCAGAGTATTGGCTCTGGTGGGGTGGAATCTTCAGCGCCCTTGAGCCTGTACCAATCATTTTGATGGTCTTTGATACCCTGAATCATGTTAAACATAAAAAAATCGAAATCACCAATCGCCTTGTCCTCTACTGGGCAGTGGGCTGTGCCATTTTCCATTTCATTGGTGCAGGAGTTTGGGGATTCGCCCATACATTACCTGTTGTTAATCGTTGGACTCATGGAACTCAGGTAACCGCCTCTCATGGCCATATGGCTTTCTTTGGTGCCTATGCCATGGTTATCCTAACTACAATCTATTATGCTTTGCCTAAATTGAAAGGCTTAGAACAGTTTAATCAAAAGAGAGGATTTTGGGTCTTCTGGATCACCACCATCAGTATGGCAATAATGGGTTTAGCTTTTGGAGTGGCAGGCGTGATCCAATCCTATATGTGGCGAGGATTGGGAATGGATTTTCTCACTGTTCAGGGCTTTATGAGACCCTGGTTTATGATCGTTTTATTTAGTGGACTTGGGCTATTTACCGGAGTGATGATCTACATCATCGATGTTTTAACATTAGCAAGTAAAAAAAGTCAGTGACGAGTGGTCAATAGTCAGTTGTGAAAATCTAAAATCTCAAATCGAAAATCTAAAATAAATAATGTCTTCTGTTATAGCTGAAACGATTGACATCATAACTGAGAAGTCCCCTACTCCACTTCAGGATATATATATCGATGACTTAGTCATTGGCATCTTTTTTACTGGAGTTAATTTGTCAACGGGTCATGGGGGTGTTGCCTTCACTCCTATGGGTGAGATTCCAGAGGCGGTTTGCTGCCCCACCACAGCAGCCCGGATGCCACAAGCTGGGAATTTGGATGGAAGCCCCATTTCAGAAATTCTTAGATACGCTCTGGACACAAATGTTCTAAAAAGCGCTATCGGTGTGGCCACCGTCAATGCCCTCACGCAATGGATCATCGAATCGGAGGAGAAGGGAGAGTATCAAGTCATCAAAGACAAGGATGGCTTTGATCTCTTAGAAATACAACCCCATGAGACTGTCTCTTTAATCGGTGCTTTCGGCCCTTACATCCGTCGCCTTAAAACAATGGGAAACCCCTTCTTCATCATTGAAAAGAACCCACAGACATTAAGAGTGGATGAGATTAAATATTTTAAATCTGAGTCAGAAATGGCATCTGCCATTGGAAGATCGAATGTGGTGATCATCACAGGTACTACCATCGTCAATCACACGATCGATTACATTCTCTCTCTCAATACGAATGGCAAACGAACAGCCATCATCGGGCCAACAGCCAGTATGATCCCTGATGCCTTTTTTAAGAGAGGGGTTACTGTGATGGCTGGGGTAAGAATTTTCAATCCCGATTTGATGATTAAAATATTGAAACAAGGGGGCTCCGCCTACCATCTCTTAAAAGAATGCTCTGAAAAAATTGCCTTTATTATAATATAATCTGTCTTACTTTTTTATGATACAATTTATTTTGAAAAGGAATTGATGGAGGGTATGCAAGCTATTTCTTTTTTCTTAATCTTATTCCTCAATCTATTCTCACCCCTCATTTTAATCCCCTTTGAGTGTATTCGCTTAGATGTTTGCCCGGTCTGTAATGGGAGGTCCAGAAAATGATCAATTATTTTAAGATAACTTCTCTGATCATCTTCAGCTTATCACTCCTCATGTGTGCAACCCCCCCTAAGAAGACAGAAGAAGGAATTGATCCGGGATTCTGTATCCATTGCCATCAAGAGGTGACGCCCAGACTTTTTCAATCATGGGTCGAATCAAAGCATGCAAAGAATGGGGTCCATTGTATGACCTGCCACATTGACCATCAGGTAGCCTCCGAACAGAAATCCATGGTCTTTCCGGAGAAATGTGGGGAGTGCCACAAAAAGGAATTAGAGCAGTTCCGAATGAGCCGCCATTCTATTGGTTTTGATCGAATGCGAATTCAGGGAGAATACCTCTCTATCCCACAGGAGATCCGTGCCGCTTTTTGCGAGCGCTGCCACAGTATCCAGAAAAGATGCAATAGTTGCCATACCTCTCATAGATTTTCATTAAAGGAGGCGAGAAATCCAGATGCTTGTGGATGTTGCCATCTTGGCCCTGATCACCCCCATAAAGAGATGTATGACACCTCCCTTCACGGGACCATCTATAAAATCACCCAGAATGCCGAGCGAGCACCTCGTTGCATCACCTGCCACATGCCCAATGGAACCCACAATGCAAGTTATGGTATCGCGAGAGGGCCTGCAGGGACTCGCTCAGAGGTGGTTGACTTGAAAGAAATTCCGATCTCCAAGGAAGAGGAGGAGAGAAAACGTAGGGAGATGCTCGAAATCTGTACGAAATGCCATTCCAAACGATTTACGAAGGAGCAATTGGAAAATGCCGATCAGGTGAAAGAAGAAGGGTTTAATTTAATGGAAAGAGGAAAAGAACCCATAAAGGAAATAGAAAAGGAAGTGCTCCTTTATCCTTCCGTTGCAGAGAGAATGCCCCACCCTACAGAAGGAAGAACTCTTGTCCTTGCTGACCCTCAGCTCTATGTCGGGACATCCCATATCGAGAGGCTCTTTTTTACGATGTTTAAGTTTCACAACATCAGAGTATGGAAGAGCGGCTACCATTTCAGCCCATCGTACACCCATGGGTATGGATGGGCAGAAATGCAACTTGATTTGATCGACATCAAAGAAGAGGCGGAGAAATTAAGGCAAATCTTTAGGGAAATGAAAAAATAAGGGGGTTAGACCATGTTGAAGAAAATGATGTTCTTATCTATTGTCCTATCCTTTTTCATTTCGGTACCGGGTTGGGCAGAAGAGAAGATTGGTGATTGCCTGGCATGTCATCAAAGGGAGACACGAGGGATCTTTCAGGCTTGGGTCAACAGCAAACATGCCCTGAAGGGGGTGGATTGTATCACCTGCCATAAAAGCCATGATGAGGCTAGACCGAAAAAATCTGCGGTGGAACCCAAGGTCTGTGGGGAATGTCATAAAGAAAAATATGCCCAGTTCCAACAGGGGAGGCATTTTATCTCCTGGAACAGAATGAAGGAACATCCCCAATACCGTACTCTCCCCAGCCCTTTGAGAAAGGCCTTTTGTGAAAGGTGCCATAATGTGCAGAACAAGTGTAATAGCTGCCATACCTCTCATGCCTTCAACCCTGAAGAGGCGAGAGAACCTGAAGCTTGTAAGAAATGCCATACTGGTTTGGCTGGCCCTCATGATGAGATGTATGCCTCTTCTCTCCACGGAACGATCTATGCTGTGGACAAGAACACCGTTAGAGCCCCAAATTGTGTAAGCTGTCACATGCACAAGGGAACCCATAATATTAGCTTTGGAATTGTCTATGATTCATGGGGAAATCCCATGAATAAAGATGGGAACCTTCTTTCCAAAGAGGAACAAGAAGAGGTTCGAAAGGAGATGGTGAAAGGGGTTTGCTTTCAATGTCACATAAAATCTTTAACTTTGGAACGACTTGAATTGGCCGATACCGTTAAACAAAGGGCAAAGGCTCTTCTAGATGAAGCGGAGAAGGTGATCCGAGAGCTGGAGCATGAAGGGATTCTTCCTAAGGGGGTGGTTCTCGGTAGAAATCAACTTTATCAGGACTCTTCTCGCATTGAAGCTCTCTATTATCGAATGTCTCAATTCCAAAATGTCTACACCTGGAAGGGAGCGTATCATTTCAGTGCTGATTTTGCTCATTGGTATGGATGGGCCCACCTCCAGATGTCTCTCATCGAGATTAAAGAGGAAGCCAGAAAATTGCGCGAGCTGAAGAAATTGAAAAAATGAAATTTCTTCAGAAAGGCCCATGGTTTCACCTACCCCAAGGGAATTCTGCAAGGAGGAAATATGGAAAAGAAGAGCTTAGAGACCCTTCAGGCAGCCCTCAAGTTTGAGGAAGATGAAAGGGCCTTTTTCTTAGCTGCCTCTGAAAAGACAAGGGAGAAGTTCGGAAAATCGACCTTCCTCAGTCTGGCCGATTCGGAGCCGGATCATATCAGGAGAATAAAGGCGATATATGAATCTCTAAGTAAAACAGGGGAGTGGCCTGATACGCCCTCTCTCTTTTGTCCACGGTGTTCTGTGGAAGAGCTTTTTGAAGAAGCGATGTCCGGGATTGATCAAAATGTTAAGCCCACAACTGGTGAATTGGAAGCATTGAAGCTGGGAATACAGTTCGAGGAAAAGGGTGTAAAACTTTACACAGACATGAGTAATGAGGCTTCTCATCCGCTGGAGAAAAAATTTTACACTCAACTGGCAAATGAAGAAAGAGGCCATATGCTCCTCTTAAAGGATGTGGACCAATACTATGATGATCCGGTCCACTGGTTCTCTGCTAAAGAGAGGTTGCACTGGGATGGTCAATAGAAATCCAACCCTGGGAAAGAGAAAGCTATGAAATTTTTAAGGAGGGTGAGTCTATATGGAGAAAAACCCAAAAGGTACGTTTGTCAATCTCGTCAACTTTCCACCCATAAGGCCGGGGAAAGAGGCTGAATTCCTCGAATGGTTCCGTTGGACCAACGAGCTTTATGCGAAACATAAGGGATTCATTTCCAGGACACTCCTCAAGCCCACCGAGGGAAGCCCGAACTACGCTGCTATAGTGGAGCATGCCTCGAAAGAGACCTTTATGGCTATGCATTTGAGCAAGGACCGTGAAGAGGCTTTTAAACGGGTGGAACCCTTATTCGAAGGCAGGCCAACGCCACATTTTTACGAGGTGGTCATCTCTCACATGAAGTGAAGAGAAGGAAGGTGCCAAACCAATTTAAAAGGCCTTTACAGCTTATTGAAGATTCAAACCTAAAAACCCACCACTTTGGCGGCAAAAGAAAGGAGAAGAGACTATGAAAAAGAACATTTTTACCTCACTAACTATTTTGACCATCCTGTTCATGATTGTGCTTTTTGAATCTAACAAGGTTTTTGCTCATTGTGATGGAATGGATGGTCCAGTTGTCACTGCTGCCAAAAAGGCTTTGGAGACTGGGAATATCAACCTCATCCTTATTTGGGTCCAAAAGAAAGATGAAGGCGAGATTAAAAAGGCTTTTCAGAAGACTCTTGCTGTGAGAAAACTTAACCCGGAAGCTAAGGAACTTGCCGATATGTATTTCTTCGAAACGCTTGTTCGCATTCACCGTGCTGGGGAAGGAGCTCCTTATACAGGTTTGAAGCCTGCTGGCCGAGATCTTGGCCCTGCGATTCCGGCTGCGGACAAGGCGATTGTTGATGGTAAAATAGAGCCAGTGATAAAACTTTTAACGGACAAAATGCGAGATGGCATCAATGAATATTTCAAACATGTAATGGCTAAAAAGAATTTCAAAAAAGATGATGTGGAAGCAGGGAGGAAATATATCGAAGCCTATGTCATCTTCATTCATTATGTTGAGGGGCTCTACGAAGCAGCCAAGGAAGCAGCACATGGCCATTACCCAGAACACGAGGAAGGCGAACCTCATAAACACAAATAAAAAAGATATACATCTTTTTATAAGAAATCGTGAAACTTTAGAAAAAATAGGGCACAGGTCCTGATATCATGTGGGGTTGCCAACTTCGGCAACCCCAAAGCCTTTTGACAACATCGATGAATATATAAATGAAAAACACAAGGTGATAAGATTGAATTCGACAACTATTTTCATAAACATTTTTGGTATCGGCTGCCTTGTTATTGCTTTTATTAAGGACAGAGCAAAAACGAGGCAATCACTGACATTAGCAGTGAAATCATTCTTCAGCATCCTCCCTAATGTTCTTATGGTTATTATCTTTGTAGGATTGCTTTTGGGTTTTGTTCCACAAAGCAGTATTTCTAAAATGATTGGAGAGCAATCTGGATTTAGAGGAATTCTTCTTATCGCCTTCATCGGATCAATTCTGTACATTCCAGCCCTCATTTCGTTTCCACTGGCTGCATCTCTTCTCAAAAGCGGTGCATCAATTTCTGCAGTGGCCGCTTTTCTCACCACATTAACTATGATCGGAATAGTCACATTGCCTTTAGAAATTAAAGAATTGGGGAAAAAGATGGCCTTTCTTCGGAACAGTTTGAGTTTCATCATTGCGGTAATCATCGCTCTCATCATGGGATCGATTCTAAGAAAATAAAAGAAAGAGAAAAACGGAAAAATAATGATAAGAGATTATTTTCTATTAGTGATGACCCTGATTATTTCAGTAATTATTTTAATGATTTTTCCAGATAGGTTAGGTGCTGTAACTGCCACCTCATTAGATTATTTCTTTGAAATGATGATGATATTGCCAGCAGTAATGGTGATCATGGGTCTTTTTAGTGTGTTTGTGTCAAAAGAACAGGTGGTAAAATATTTAGGGAAGTCTTCTGGAATAAAGGGAATTTTTATTTCGATTCTTTTCGGGGCCTTGCCAACTGGCCCCCTTTATGTGGCTTTTCCCATGGCTTCATCCCTAATTAAGAAAGGGGCTCGAATTTCCAATATCGTTATTTTTCTTTCAGCATGGGCATCTATAAAGATTCCTCAGGAGATGGTTGAACTTCAATTCCTTGGACTAAACTTTATGATATCAAGACTTATTCTAACCATTATCTTTGTAACCATCACTGGAGTGTCCATCGAACGAATAATGGATTGGAGTGATAAAAAAAGAAACAAATCTATGGAATAGGCGGTGAAGAATATGCAAGTGTTTGACCTTAAAGCAATGGTATCACCTCCATACGAGGAAAGAGACAAGAATGTCTTTTATAAAGCCAATGAATTCAAGGCAAGAATTATTGAACTTCAACCCGGTGGCGAAATGCCAACCTGTGAAATGGGTTCTTATGTTGTGTTTTATGTTTTGGTAGGCGAAGTAGAAGTAAAAGTTAATTTAGAAAAGGCAACTATTAAAGAAGGGCAGTGTCTTATTACTAAACCGGCCATATTATCAATGAAGACAGATAATGGAGTTAAGATGATGGGTTTACAAATAGCCAAGCACAAATTGAAATTCGAGAAGATCTATGATGAAGAGATATTGAAGTAATACAGGACAAATCTAAAGGAGGGTACCCATATGGCTAAAAAAGAAAAGAAAAAAGCGAAAAAAGGAGAGAAGGAATTTACCAAAAAGACTGAGAAAAAGGTGGAATTTACTTTTTACGCTCCAGAAGCAACCGAGGTTTATTTATCGGGAGAATTTAACCAGTGGGATATCAAATCACTGCCAATGAAAAAAGGCGAGGATGGGTTTTGGAGAACCACAGTCAATTTGGCTCCCGGTCGCTACGAATATAAGTTGTGCGCCGATGGCGTCTGGGTTGAGAATTTGCCAAGTGCAGAGCTGGTTCCCAATCCCTTTGGCACACAAAATTTTGTCGTCTTGGTCAAATAGGTGCGCCACATCAAGTGAAGCGCCGTTTAACTGTTTCAATATCTGTCGTCACGCTAAGGCTCCAGGCAGGCCATCTGCGACAAAGGTGGATCTGCAAGAGAAAGCGAATTAGGGCTTATGAAAGCACAACTATGTCATAAATCATTTAACTTCGGGACCTTTACTTTAGTATCAAATTGACATAAGTCAAGGATTTTTAACTTTGGAGGGAATATATTGATTTCAGGATTGTGGTATAATGTTTTAAACAAGCGGTGACACCATGAAAGTCAGATATCCTGTTATAATGGCATTGCTGTTTTTCAGTCTCTCCTCTTTCCTTATTCTAACGCCTCCCGAATACGTCCAGTGCCAACACACGCATCCTGACGAATGCTTCGACCTCTTTGGTGTTCCCAAAAAGTCAATTTCATCCTTTTCCAGCCTGACTTTTATTCTTCTTACCGTTCTTATCTTTTGTCCTCTTTTAAATGTTTTGCCTTCCCAATACATTTCCTTGAAAAGACTCCCACAATTTCCAAATATGTCAGGATGGGTTTTGTCCACAACCTTACTCAGAGAATAACCACGTTTGCTGCATTAATGGGCTGGCTGTGAGGGCCTCCTAACGAGGTGATCATTTGATTTATGCAGGATGGGAGAGATGATGAATAAGGTACACAAGAAAGTCGTTTATCCCAGTATGCGATCAGATCTGCCAGGCAACTTTCTACTATCTGTTTGAGGTCACGTTATCTTGGTGGGAGACGATTTCTCAGGACAAATATTGGAAGGTCAGGACGGAACTCCAAAGGATGGGATTTAAAAAAGTGGCCGCCCTGGCCGCTGAACAACCCGTAAAACGGTGTGTAATTGGTGGAGATGATTGCCCGGATTATTTCACTTTTGATGGATTGGGCTGGTGCGTAAGTGAACTTTTTAGAAAACCATGCCAGATGAAAAAAGGCTAAGGAGACTAAGAAAAAAATCCGGATTGAAGTCCATACGCTTTGGCGCAGGTGCTTGCAAGGTAACGAAGGTAAAACGAAAATGAAGGACCAAAGGAAAATCGCTTATTTCTCTATGGAGATTGGGCTTGATGAAAGAATGCCAACTTACAGCGGCGGTCTGGGCATACTGGCGGGAGATACGATCCGCTCTGCCGCCGATCTCAAAGTACCAATGGTCGCAGTGACCCTCCTTCATCGAAAAGGCTACTTCTACCAGCGGATCGATTCGAGCGGTTGGCAGACTGAGGAACCTGTGGAGTGGATCGTCCAAGACTTTTTGGAGGAGATGCCACAAAGAACTTCCGTTAGCATAGAGGGACGGACCGTCTTTCTTCGGTCTTGGAAATACGAGGTCAGCGGCATTGGAGGCTACAAAGTTCCAGTCTATTTCTTGGATGCGGATCTTCGTGAAAATTCTGATTGGGACAGGACTTTAACACATTATCTTTACGGGGGCGATCAGCATTATCGACTCTGCCAGGAATTGATTCTCGGGATTGGTGGCGTTCGAATGCTGCGGGCTCTTGGGTATGATCAGATTGAACGATTCCATATGAATGAAGGACATGCCAGCCTTCTCACGTTGGAGCTCTTGGATGAAGAGGCAAAGAAAGCCGGCAGAAAATCGATCACCCAGGACGATATCGAATCGGTGAGGAAGAAGTGCATTTTCACCACCCATACTCCTGTCCCTGCCGGACATGACCAATTTCCGATCGATTTGGTGAGACGGGTGGTTGGCCCCCGAGAAGACTTTTTTAACATGAAGGATATATTCAGCTTGGATCTTGTGAGGCGAATCTTGAGAAGCCAAGAAACCTTTCACGAAATGAAAGATATTTTTGGCGGTGAGAATGTTCTCAACATGACTTACTTGGCTCTCAATCTCAGTCATTATGTCAATGGGGTGGCTAAGAAACATGGGGAGGTTTCAAGATTGATGTTCGCCGAGTATGGCATTGAAGCGATCACCAATGGGGTCCATGCTGGGACATGGGTGGCAGAACCCTTTCAGGAACTCTATGATCACTATATTCCGGGTTGGAGACAGGATAATTTTAGCCTAAGGTATGCCCTGAGTATCCCGAAACAGGAAATCTGGGAGGCTCATTTACAGGCAAAGAAGCGTTTGATCCAATATGTCAATCGCCAAACTAATGCCGGAATGGAGACGGAGGTATTGACCTTTGGCTTTGCAAGACGTGTCGCAACTTATAAGAGAGGCGACCTTCTATTCACAGATATCGACCGGCTTAAAAGCAATCCAACAAAAACGGGTCTCCTTCAGGTGATTTACGCTGGTAAAGCCCATCCTCAGGATCAAGAAGGTAAGGATCTTATTAAACGAATTTTTCAGATCAAAGAAGCGCTTAAGAAAGATATCAAGATCTCTTACCTTGAGAATTACGATATGGAGCTCGGGAAGATGATCGTCTCTGGCGTTGACGTCTGGCTGAATACGCCCCAGCCACCCCTCGAGGCCTCGGGCACGAGCGGGATGAAGGCAGCCCTCAACGGTGTTCCAAGCCTGAGCATTTTAGATGGGTGGTGGATTGAAGGACATATCGAGGGAGTAACGGGGTGGTCTATCGGGGAAAGTCGGGAAGCTCACGATCAGGTAAAAGATTCCTCTTCCCTTTATAACAAAATGGAGGAGGTTGTCGTTCCCATGTATTATCATGACCGAAATCGCTTTATCGACATGATGCTCCACTGTATCGCCCTGAATGGTTCTTTCTTCAATACTCATCGGATGGTCCAGCAGTATGTTTTGAATGCATATTTTCGGTAATCAAACCGACTTGAGGGAGATAAACACCAAGGTAGTGAATAGATTGAAGGTAAGGAATTTAATTACATGCCAGGAGTGAAAGGTAATTCTTTAGCTACTGTTTCGTTGTAAGAGGTAGCCAAAGGATAAAAGGCAGTTACTTTTAGATCTCCTGATGATAAAAGCTGCCCGTTTCGTGAGGAGATACTTAAGGGATTAAGGAGAAAGAAAATGAAGAAGTTATTCGATATGCCAAAAAAGAAGATGCTGTTTATCATTGTCATCATTGCTGTTATTGCTGGCGGTTCCTTTTACGCTTATAAGCGGTGGCTTGGAAAGGAAAAAACTCTTCACATCCCTGTATCCGGAAATATAGAAGCGACTGAGGTAAAAGTGAGTTTCAAAATCCCAGGGAGAATTTTGAAGCGCCTGGTGGATGAGGGGTACATCGTCAAAGAAGGGGATTTGATTTCCAAGCTTGAAGATAGGGAGTTGATTGACCAGCAAAACAAAGCCGAAGCCACTCTTGAAGCACTCCAGGCGAAGATCCCCTCACTTTTGACCACGATTGAGAAGGAGGAACGGACTTCCGCCGATGAAATCAACCAGGCCGAGGCAAGTCTTCGGGCAGCCCAAGAGCGATTATCCAAGCTTTTAAGCGGGTATAGACCGCAGGAGATAGAACAGGCCAGAACGGAGGTTGAACGGACCAGGTCTGAACTGGAGAAAGCCGAAAAGTTTTATGCAAGGGCCAAGCATTTAGTCGATGGGGGATATGTGGCGGTTAAAGATTTTGACACGGCAAAAGAATCTTATGAAGTAGCCCTTGCCATGCATAAAAAGGCGAACGAATATCATGCCCTCATGAAAGAGGGGTTCAGGAAGGAGGAGATTCAAGAGGCAAGGTCTGAGGTTGAGAAGGTAAAGGCGGCGTTATCTTTAGCCAACTCCAAGAGACTTCAAGTTAAAGTATACCGGCAGGAACTGGATGTTCTGAAGGCCCAGGTCAAAGAAGCTAAGGCTTCTTCAGAAGTGGCCAAAAGGCAACTTGAATATAGTGAAGTTTTCGCTCCTATCTCAGGAGTAATATTGGTCAAGAGTGCAGAAGCAGGAGAATATATCTCTCCCGGAGCCACCGTTGTAACGATCGCAGATTTGGATCACGTCTGGTTAAAAGCCTACGTCGATGAGACAGATCTGGGCCGGGTGAAGCTGGGGCAGAAGGTTTGGATCAAGACAGATACATTTCCTGGTAAGACATACGAAGGAAGGATCTCCTTCATTTCGTCCGAGGCAGAATTTACCCCCAAGCAAGTGCAGACACAAAAAGAGCGAGTAAAACTGGTCTATCGGATTAAGGTAGACGTTGAAAACCGAAATAGGGAATTGAAGCCAGGTATGCCTGCGGATGGAGAAATCCTGCTCAATGAGAAATGATCGATGAATGCCATTAAGGCGAAAGCACTGACAAAACGATTTGGAGAACTCACTGCCCTCGACCAACTTTTCCTTGAGGTGAACAAGGGAGAGCTCTTCGGTCTTGTGGGTCCTGACGGTGCCGGAAAAACTACGACAATGCGTCTTCTCTGCGGAATCATGGACCCCACATCGGGCGAGGCTTGGGTGGCTGGTCATAGTATTCTGAAAGAACCCGAACGGATTAAAGAGAAAATCGGCTATATGTCACAGCGGTTTGGTCTCTATGGAGACCTGACCGTAATGGAGAACATCCTCTTCTATGCGGACCTTTTTAATGTTCCAAAGAATGAACTTTCAAAGAGGGTTGAGAGACTTTTGGGCTTCTCAAACCTAACGCCATTCCAAGATCGGCTTGCCCAGAATCTCTCCGGAGGAATGAAGCAAAAATTGGGACTTGCCTGCGCACTCATCCACACACCGGAGATCCTCTTCCTTGACGAACCTACGTTTGGTGTTGATCCCATCTCCAGAGGCGAATTCTGGCAGATTCTGTATGGACTTTTAAAAGAAGGGGTTACTATCTTCGTATCCACCGCCTATATGGATGAGGCTGAGCGTTGCCATCGTGTGGGCCTTCTCCATCGTGGGAAACTTATCGCCTGCGATGAGCCTGATCAATTGAAGCTCACTACAAAAGAAGCCTATTTTGAGGTGAGGTCTAAGGATCGAAAAAGAACAAAGCAGATTTTAGACTCCATGCCGATTATAAAAGGAACCAGTCTTTATGGAGATAGTATTCATATAAGGGTAGAGGCCCGAGAAAAACTCGATGAAGTTTTAGAAGGGTTGAGAACAACTGGCGTTTTTGAAGCAGAAGCACGAGAAATTGCTGCTTCTTTAGAGGATATTTTTATTTCCATGACGCAATCGCAGGAGGGAGCGCATGTCTCCTAAATCTTTTGTTGTGGAAGTTGAATCTATGGTAAAAACCTTCGGCAGCTTTGTCGCCGTGGATCACATCTCTTTTAAAGTAGAGGCTGGCCAGATCTTCGGTTTCCTTGGGCCGAATGGGTCGGGAAAGTCTACCACCATACGAATGCTTTGTGGAATTTTAATGCCCAAGTCAGGAAAGGCGTTGGTCTATGGCTTTGATGTCATCCGGGAGCCAGAGCGGGTTAAAGAAAAGATCGGCTACATGTCTCAGAAGTTCTCTCTCTACGACGATCTTACCGTAAAAGAAAACATTCGGTTTTACAGTGGGCTCTATAGGATTCCTAAAGAGAAAAAAGAAGAGCGGGCTCGCTGGGTCATTAATATGGCAGGCCTCTCAGAGAGGGAAAATAGTCTCACGCGGGAATTGTCAGGAGGCTGGAAGCAGAGGCTTGCCTTAGGGTGTTCTATCCTTCATGAGCCGCCCATTCTTTTCCTCGATGAACCCACCTCTGGTGTCGATCCTGTTTCCCGTCGTAATTTCTGGAAATTGATTAACACACTTTCTGACAAAGGAGTCACTGTTTTTGTAACCACCCATTACATGGAGGAAGCTGAATACTGCGATACTCTTGCCCTCATCTATCGGGGAAGAATCGTTGCGCAGGGTTCTCCAGGAATCCTCAAGGCAGAGGCAATGCCGGAAGATGTCTACGAGCTTGAATGTGGAGATCCCATGGCAGCCATGGAGGCACTGAAAGGAGTAAAGGGAATTCGTGAAGTCGCCCTATTTGGTAAACTCCTACACATTATGGTCGAAAGGGACCTGGCTGTGTCCGATGAGGTAAAGCAAACTCTTGAGACGCATCACATTTCTCTTAAGGGATATTCCAAATCCATGCCCTCACTTGAAGACGTTTTTGTAGCTTTGGTCAAAGAGGATGACCGGAAGAGGCTCCGATCGGAAGCCTCCCAACGAGCATGAACCTTAGAAGGACAAAAGCAATCGCTAAAAAGGAGATGATTCAGATCCTTCGGGATCCGAGAAGTCTCGGGATGGCCATCGCCATGCCTTTACTTCTTCTCATCCTCTTTGGATATGCCCTCACCCTTGATGTAGATCATGTTGAAACGGTTGTGCTCGATCGCGATCGTACTCAGATGAGCGCTGATTTCATTGAACGATTTGGACGCTCTCGCTATTTCAATATCCGAGCCCATGTCTCCTCTTATGAAGCCCTTCAAAGGATGATTGATGCGGGAGAGGCTCAGATGGGACTTGTCATCCCTCATGAATTCTCGAACCGTGTTAATGCGGGAGAAGACATACCTGTTCAAGTGATCGTGGATGGGAGCGACTCCAATACGGCTACGATCATCTGGGGATATGTTTCGGGTCTTGTTCAACTTTATGCCTTAGAGCTTTCCCAGAGTCCTCAATACCGTCTATACCGTCATCCGGTAAAGCGGCCTCTCCCTTTGGTGGATCTTCAGACACGAGTTTGGTTCAATCCAGACCTGGAGAGTAAGAACTATATTATTCCTGGACTCATTGCCGTGATCATGATGGTGATCGCCGCATTACTCACCTCCCTCACCATCGCTCGAGAATGGGAACGGGGATCTATGGAACAACTTATCTCCACACCAATTAAGAATATGGAGTTAATTCTTGGAAAGCTCTTACCCTACTTTTTTATCGGTCTTTTAGATGTCGCTCTCTCGGTTGCGATGGGAGAATTTGTTTTCAGAGTTCCCTTGCGAGGAAATCTTCTCCTGCTCTTTGGATCGTCAGCGATCTTTCTCATCGGAGCCTTGGGTCTCGGATTTCTCCTTTCCGTCGTCACACGTTCTCAGCTTCTGGCGAGTCAGTTAGCCATGGTGGTCACCTTCCTTCCGGCATTCCTACTTTCAGGCTTCATGTACAGCATCGCCAACATGCCAAAGGTCATTCAGTTCATCACCTACTTGATCTCGGCCCGGTATTTTGTGGCGATCCTAAAGGGAATCTATTTAAAGGGAGTTGGGATAAATATTATCTGGGGCGAAGTCCTTCTCTTACTTCTTTTTGGTCTTACCGTTGTTGCGATTTCAAACCGGAAATTTAAAAAGAAGCTAATTTAATCTATGTGGGAAAGAGTTTATCAAATTCTTCTAAAAGAGTTTCTTCAGGTCCTTCGTGATCCCAGGATGAAAGCCGTTATCTTTGTGACACCCATCCTACAGCTTCTCATCTTCGGTTACGCCGTCACGACCGATGTGAAGAATATTGCCACGGCCGTGTACGATCTGGATCGGACACCTCAAAGCAGGGAACTTATCTCCCGATTTTTTGCTTCCGGCTATTTCAAACCCAAAGAGTATGTGTCTCATGTAAACCGCATCCGCGATCTCATGGATCAAGGAAAGATCAGCACGGCCATCCAGATCAACAAGGGTTTCTCTGGAAAACTCACTTCCCACCAGAAAGCCACCATCCAGATGATTGTTGATGGAACGGACTCCAATACGGCCACGGTAGTGATGAGCTATGCCGCTCAGATCGTACGGAATTATAATGAGGATTTAGTCGTGGAGGCAATGGGCCTACCTGAAGGCGCCTCACCTGGCAAGGGGATCCTCCTCCAGAGCCGTACCTGGTTTAATATTAATTTGGAAAGCCGAATGTTCTATGTGCCTGGTGTGATTGCTCTGATTGGTACGCTGATCACACTGATGCTCACCTCGATGGCGGTTGTAAGAGAAAGAGAAATAGGAACGATGGAACAACTGATCGTTACCCCCATGCGTCCTGTAGAGTTCATTATCGGAAAAACACTCCCTTTTGCTATAATCGGTTTCTTCGATGTCACCTTGATCACCACCATCGCCGTTTTCTGGTTCAAAGTTCCCATTGAGGGGAGCCTCTTTCTCCTGTTCATGGCAACAGGCCTTTTTCTTATGTCCACTCTAGGGATCGGACTCTTTATCTCCACGGTCTCATCGACACAGCAGCAGGCCATGATGTCAACATTCTTCTTCTACTTCCCGGCAGTCCTTCTCTCAGGGTTCATGTTTCCTATCGCTAACATGCCAGTCGTAGTCCAGTGGATTACCTATGTAAATCCACTACGGTATTTCCTCGTAATCATCCGTGGGATTTTTTTAAAAGGGATCGGAGCCGAAATCCTTTGGCCTCAGATGCTTGCTCTCGGGGTGCTCGGGACAACCGTTCTGACTTTAAGTTCCCTCAGGTTCTCAAAAAGACTCGAATGAAATATTTTGCTACCTATTTCGCCCTATGATAAGTTAAATAAAAAGGAGGCTTCGATGACCGTCATTGATCTTAAGGAAAAAGAAGTTTTCAAGAAAGAGGACCGGGGTTTTGCCAATCTGGTTGACGAAAAATATCTGCAAATTAATCAGGTCTGTCTAGAACCAGGCCAACAGGTTCCCCATCACAATGCTAATTCTAATGTGACGCTCATGGTGGTTCATGGTGAAGGAACTTTTCATATCGGAAACGAGGTAACGAGGATGGGACCGGGAAAACTTCTCCGTGTTCCCTTTCAATCACCCATGAGTATCAAGAATGAATCTAAGGAGAGGCTTGCTTTTTTAGTCATTAAAACCCCGCATCCAAACGAAATGTAAATCGAAGTAAAGGAGGTGAAGCAATAAAATCTACAAGATAATGAAAACAATTCTAAAAAGGAGGTAAAAGGTAATATGGGACGATTGATTTCTCGGACGATTTTCATGATGTTGTTAAGTTTGGTCTTCGTTGCTGCTGCATCTGCCCAGGTTTGTGTGGAATGCCATAAGAAGATCACGCCTAACATCGTCTCTGACTGGCAACTGAGTAAGCATAATCAGAATAAGATTGGTTGTTCAGAATGCCACGGCGATCAACACAAATCAGCCCAGGATGTAGCGAAAGTTAAAATTCCAACACCAGATACCTGTGCAAACTGCCACGAGGCACGGGTAAAGCAATTCAAAAGTGGAAAGCATGCACCAGCATGGGCAGCGATGAAGGCTATGCCAACAGCGCACTGGCAGCCCATGGCCTTGATGGAAGGAATGAAGGGATGCGGAGGTTGCCATAAGCTCGGGTTGAAGACTGAAGCAGAGATAAAAGAATTAAAAAAGAGTGGACCAGGGTTTGGGATCGCATCCTGCGATGCGTGCCATACCCGTCATATCTTTTCAGTCCAGGAAGCGAAGCAACCACAGGCCTGCCAGACCTGCCACATGGGATTCGATCATCCCCAGTGGGAGATGTATTCGGGCTCGAAACATGGAGTTCGATACCTACTGAAACAAAACAAGACGCTTCCCCCCACCGTTTCAGCGCCGACCTGTCAGACTTGCCATATGCAGGGAGGTAACCATGCTGTTCGTACTGCATGGGGATTCCTTGCTGTTCGACTTCCAATGCCTGAGGACAAACAATGGACTGCTGATCGTGCGACCATTCTTCAGGGCCTTGGTGTCCTCGACCCTGATGGAAAACCTACAGCCCGATTGGATGTCGTGAAGGCAGCAGATGTGGCACGGCTCACGCAGGAAGATTGGCAAAAAGAAAGAGATAAGATGATCAAGACTTGTAACCGATGCCACTCGGTCAATTTTGCCAGGGGAGAGCTGGCAAAAGGCGACCAGATGATCAAAGAGGTCGATCGCTTGATGGCCGAAGCCATTATCACAATAGCTGGTCTGTACAAGGATGGCATTCTTCCCAAACCGAAAAACTATGCTTACCCATTTCCAGATTTACTCACCTTCCATGATGCCCCAACAGTCATTGAGCAGAAACTCTTTGTCATGTTTCTCGAACATCGGATGAGGGCATTCCAAGGGACATTTCACGCCAATCCGGATTATTCGCTATGGTATGGTTGGAGTGAGATGCAGAGAGATTTGACAGAGATCAAGGAAATGGCCGCAGAAATGCGTGAAAAACATAAAAAGAAATAGAGGAAAATTGAAAAACTATGGGCTCGTTCTTGGAACGAGCCCATAGTTCCATTTTAAATTGCATCCAGGATATTCCTTAACGTATACTTCTAAAAATTTTTCTTTTGAGTCTTTTCTTAAGTTCATCAAACGAAAGGAGGCTATGGAATGACCAGCAATTCCTATTCAGATCGTATAAAGAAGTGCAACCATCATATGAGAGAAGCAGGCCTAAATGCCCTCTTGCTCACCAAACCTTCTAACATGTTCTATCTTACAGGGGATGGGCGTTTATGTGCCTATGCCATGATTACCCAGGATGGAAAAGTGGCTCTGGGTGTCCCTCAAACCGATGTGGAGGATGTAAAAAACCTTGCACACTTTGACCACATCGTTGGCTTCGATGATGAAGTGGGGATGATCCACTCCATCGCCCATCATTTTGAGCATTTCGGTATCCGCGAGGGTTCGGTTGGGTTGGAATATACCTTTCTCACTCAGTCCATGATGGGCATACTCACCCATCCCCATGCGAAACCTGCAGCAATAACAGTCAAGGATTGCACGCACATCCTTTCTGAATTGCGTATCGTCAAGGATAAAGAGGAAATTAAGCGCATAAAGGCTGCTGCGAAAGTGGCTGTGAAAGGAATGAGAGCAGCTGTGGCGGCTATAAAACCTGGCATCACGGAAAGCCAAATAGCGGCTAAAGCAGAATATGCAATGCGACGGGCAGGTGCTGAAGAGTTCTGGCGAACTTATGTCTCATCTGGATCCCGGACGAATATTGCCCATGGTCTTCCAACACTTCGTAAATTACAAACTGGCGATCTGGTCATGATTGATATCCATCCCATTGTTAACGGTTACAGCGCAGATATATGCCGCACGGTATGCGTAGGCAAACCGATAGCTGAACAGCAGGCGGCCTATGACTTATATCTAAAAGCCCAACAAGCTACAATCGCCAAGGTTAAAGCAGGAGTTGGAATGGTTGAGTTAGAGCAGACCATCCACGAAGTGATCAAAGAAGGGGGACATGGAAGCCACATCTTCGGACCGCCCATCCACGGTGTGGGCATTGAATTCGAAGAATCTCCCCTGCCACCTGGTCATGCCTTCTTCCACGGGGAGAAGGAACCTCCTCCACTGGAGGCGAATGTGGTCATTGCTGTTGGAAATTGTGGATTATACACAGGCCCGTGGGGTGTTCGGGTTGAAGACACCATTGTAGTGGGTGAAAAAGGACCGACCGTTTTAACCTCTTATCCTCGTCAACTGGAGAAATAGTTATGAAAGTTTCTCAAAGAATGGGTTTCAATATAAAAAAGAACAAGAGGATTGCGATTCTTACGGGCGGAGGGGATTGTCCTGGTATCAATGCGGTCATAAGGGCTGTGGTAAAGAAAGCTATTAATGAAAAAGGTATGGAAGTGATAGGCATCGAAGATGGATACCACGGAATTGTGAATAACCAATATAGACCTCTTCGCTACGATGATGTATCGGGAATATTGACTTTGGGTGGCACAATTTTAGGGACTTCAAAAACTGTAAATCCATATCGGTATGCTATCAGGAAGGGTAATCAATTAGAATTTAAAGACCTTTCGAAAGAGGCGATAAAGAATTTAAAGAATCTCTATATAGACTGTCTGGTGTGTATAGGTGGAGATGGAACACTTGGAATTGCCTACCGGCTTTTTAAAGACGGGATCCCTGTGGTTGGATTACCCAAGACGATTGACAACGATTTGAGAGGAACGGATATCACTTTCGGTTTTGATTCTGCCGTATCCATTGCGACAGAAGGAATCGATAGAATCCACACCACCGCCGAATCCCTTCATCGAATTATGATTGTAGAAGTAATGGGCCACACGGCGGGGTGGATTGCCCTTTATTCTGGAGTGGCTGGAGGAGGAGATATCATCCTCATCCCTGAAATTCCCTATGACATCCATAGCATCGCTGCAAAGGTAAAAGAGCGAAATAGGAAGGGGAAAAGATTTAGCATTGTGGTGATCGCCGAAGGGGCGAGACCCAAAGGTGGCGATAGGGTCATTCAGAGGATCGTCAAAGAGAGCCCAGATCCAATTCGTCTCGGAGGAATTGGTTTTTTGCTTGGGAGGCAGATAGAAAAAATGACAGGTCTTGAAACTCGCACAGTAGTGATGGGACATCTTTTAAGAGGAGGTTCCCCCACCCCTTTTGATAGGATATTGGCAACGGGGTTGGGGGCTAAGGCGGTGGATATGATAGAAGATAAGAAATTTGGATATATGGTAGGGGTGAAAGGAAATTCTTTGGTTACGGTTCCCCTGAAAGAAATAGCCAAAGGACCTAAATTACTCCCTTTAAATCATCCAATGATAAAAGCTGCCCGTTCCTTAGGGACTTGTTTTGGAGATTGATGACGAAAATGTTTTCAAAATATCATCTTCTCATCCTCCTTTCTTTATTTATTATTGCCTCACCTTCTCTATCCCACGCGACTCCCGAATATGCTGGGCAGACAGGCTTCGAGTGTAAGACCTGTCATGTCGATGGAACAGGAGGAAAACTGACAAAAGATGGGGAGAACTTCAAAGAGGATTTAATAGTGAAAGGTCTTTACCGTCCTCTCAGTACTATTCAGAAAGTGGTCCGCTTGATCATTGGCTATCTTCACCTGCTGACCGCTATTGCCTGGTTTGGAACGATCTTTTATGTCCACATCCTTTTAAAACCAGCCTATGCCGCGAAGGGACTTCCAAAGGGGGAACTGATCCTCGGGTGGCTTGGAATCGTCATTATGGGCATCACAGGAACACTGTTAACGATCTCGCGAATTCCTGCATGGAACATGTTTTACACTACAAGATTTGGAATTTTATTAAGCGTTAAGATAATCCTATTCCTGATCATGGCGGCTTCAGCTGCTGTTGTCACCTTCGTCATCGGACCTAGAATCAGGAAACAGAGGGCTCAGATTTCAACGCAACCCAAGACCAGAATGACTCTTGATGACCTCCAACATTTTGACGGCGTAGAGAACAAACCCTCCTATTTCGCTTACAAAGGTAAGGTCTACGATGTATGCTTAAGTAAGGTTTGGAAAGGAGGATCCCATTTCAAAAAACATCATGCAGGCGATGACCTGACAGATATTCTCAAGACCGCGCCCCATGGTGAAGACAAAATATTGAAGATGCCTGTTGTAGCGGAACTGGCACCCCTCGAAACAAAACTTCAAAAACCGCCCCATGAAAAAGCCTTCTATTTCATGGCTTATATGAATCTGATTTTCGTCTTCTTGATTACTTTTATTATTGCTCTCTGGCGATGGTTATAGAAATGACAAATGGGAAGTGAGAAATGAGAAATGGGGGATGAGAATAAATTAAGTTTTTACTCATGGAAGGAAAAACCGGCCTTCTGGAGATGTTCGGATACAAAAGGATAGAGGATCAATTCTTCTTCTTCAAATTCTTCAAAATCGGGACGGATCTCCTTTAACCTCCGCCTTAACCTTTTTAACTCCTCCTGGGAAGAAAATTTTGCCATGACAGCAGGGAAACAATCCACCCCTTCTTTCAACAGGTACTCCAATGCCTTGAATGGGTATTCAAATCCTTCAGATTTGGCTTTGGTTAATCTTGAGAAATCTTCAGGACAAGCCCCTTTTAGGCTGACCCGGACATAGAGATTGGGGAAACGGGAGAGGTCCTTTGCATAAGAAGGATCATGGCCGATCAAGATACCGTTGGTCTCCAGGATGAAACGAATCTCTTTGGGGATGAGTTCGAGAACTTTTAAGAGGTGAGAGCGGGGAAGGGTGGGCTCGTTACCACTTATCCGGACTTGCTGAAATCCTTTTTCCCTGACAATGGAGATGAGATTTCGAGCTACCTCCTCTGGCGAATAGAATCGTCCTGACTTTTCCGGTTGAATGAGGATGTGCCAGGACCAACAAAAGAGGCACCTCAAACAACATCCTACGCAATCCGCAGTGGCAATCCCCCCATAATAAGGGGCAGGACGAAATCGATAATATTTTCTCTTTTCCCCAGAATTAACAATTTTCCCAATCTCTTCGGCCACTGCGATGGGATCGTACATTTCAATTTCCAATGTTCAAATCCCAAATCTCAAATAAATTCCAAACTCCCGATATCCAAAATAGCAAACCTCCCCCGCCCTTCCTCCCTCCTATGAGGGGAGAGGGATGGGGTGAGGGGATTAGAATTTTGGTTATTATTTGATTATTGGCACTTGGGATTTGGTAATTCGGGAGTTACATCCTTTCCTTCAACTCCATCGCCTCTGAGACCAAATGGATCACTTGATCGAAGTTGAAAGGTTTAGAGACGATCAGATCGATCCCGCTTTCGCTCATCTTCTCCCTGTCCAATTCCATTCCCCATCCAGTGATCATGGCAATGGGGATTTTCGGATTGATTCCTTTGATGGTTTTCCCGACTTCCCATCCTGATATCTTTGGCATTCCCAGGTCGGTGAAGACCAGATCGAATGGTTGAGACCTGAATTGTTCGATCCCTTCTTCGCCATTGGAGGCAACGACCACTTGATGACCTTTAGTCTTTAGCATTCTGGAGAGGATATCTCGAACAGAATCTTCATCGTCGATGACTAAAATCCGTGCTTGTCGTGACTCTTTGATGGGAGTGACCTCCTTCACGGCGGTCTCCTCTTCCCCATATCCCGTCGGAAGATGAATGATAAAGGTTGTACCCTTCCCCAACTCACTCTCGATCAGGATCTCTCCCCCATGGCGTTTGATAATTCCATAAGAAACACTCATCCCTAACCCGGAATTCGTCACCCCCTTTGTGGTAAAGAATGGGTCAAAAATCCTCTTTTTCACTTCCTCTGTCATTCCAATTCCTGTATCAGCAATCCTTACTTCCACCCACCCCTCTGCTTGGGGTTGTGTGGCGATGGTCAGCTTTCCACCCTCTGGCATTGCATCCACCGCATTAAAAATAATATTGGTCAGCACTTCCCTCAACTCAGAAGGGCTTCCCATGATCAAAGGGATCTCTCCTAATTGGGCCGCCAATCCAACCTGTATTCCTTTCTTTTGGGTCTGATCTTTCCAACGGGGCTGGGTGATGTTAACGACTTCCGTGATGATCTCATTGAGAGAAAGGGAGACAAATTCCTTATCCCTTCTCACTCCTGTAAATTCTTGTATCCGGCGAACCGTCTCTGCTCCATCCTTTGAGGATTGCTCGATGATCTTCAAGCCATCACGAATTTCTTCCGGGCTGAGATGATCCAATTGATAAAGGAGGAGTTGAATGTTTCCCAAAACGACAGCCAAGACATTATTGAAATCGTGGGCGACTCCGCTGGCCATCTCCCCCATGGCCCTCAATTTCTCGGCCTGGACGATCTGGTCTTGTGCCAGTTTCAATTCTTGGAGCGTCTGTTTCAGATCGGAGAAGAGCTGAGCGTTCTCAATGGAAATGCTCATCTGACTGACAAAGGAGGAAAGAGTCTTCAAATCTTCTTCATCAAATCCTCTGGGTTCATTGCTTTCGATATCCAAGACCCCGATGACCTGATCTCTTATCTTGAATGGGATAGCCACCTCCGATTTCCCTGCGGGCGATCCGGGAATATATCTGGGGTCTTTCGAGACATCCGGGACATAAAGGAGTTCACCGGTCTTGGCCACCCACCCAACAATACCATCCACGCCGACTTTAAACCGCATCTGCTTGACTTCTTCAAAATTCCTGCCGACGACATGCCTGATATAAAGTTCGTCCTTCTCCTTATCCAAAAAGAAAATGCCGCCCAATACATAGCCCCAACGATCCTTGAGAAGTTCCAATGCCTTTTTGAATAACTCGTCGAGGTCTAGGGTTGAGGAGAGGGTCTTTCCAATTTCATAGAGGGTGGTCAATTGTTTGATCTTTTCCAGAGAATCCTCATAGAGTTTGGCATTTCCAATGGCAATGGCTGCCTGGTGGGCGAAGGTGTAGAGGAGGTCAATCCCGCTTTGTTGAAAATGCACTTCGGGATCAGAAGACCCGATCGTCATCGTCCCAATGATCATCTCCCTGACGATTAAGGGCACGCCTAAAACCTCTTTGAAATGATAGGAATCCAATTCCTTTAATCGATTGGGATGGTGTTCATAATCCTTATAAAGGACGGGAGTCTTCTTCGCAATCACTTCCCCTACCACGCCGCTCCAGGGTGGGGAAAATTCTTTTCCGATTAATGTCTCGGGTAATCGATGGACAATGGCAATAACATAATTCTGCTTCCGATTGTCCCAGAGGGCAATGGTTCCCGACTCTGCTCCCAAAAGTCCGATGGCGCTTTCCATGATTTTCTGGAGGATTACTTTCACCTCAAGTTTTAAAGCAATTTCCTGACTGATGGAATAGAGAGTCTTCAACTCTTCCAGACGTTTGACGTTCTCTGTATAGAGAGACGCCCTTTCCAAAGCCCCACTGATGATCTGCCCGATTGAGTTGAAGAGATTCGTTTCAAATAGGGTGATCTTTGAAAATTCCTTTCGTGCGAGGTTCAAGGTTCCATAGATCTTGTCTCTCGATTTAAGGGGGATGACGGCCAGGGATTTCAATCCTTCTTCAATCGCTAAGGGAAGGGCTTCTGGATGGCTGGGATAGTCTTCAATGAATATCGGCTCGCCGGAAAGGGCCACCTTTCCTGTCACCCCTTCTCCTAATTTCATTCGCTTCATCCCCTTTAAAAAAATCTTGGAAAACCCCCGATGGGCGACATACACCAAGTCATTACTCTTCTCATCTAGAAGATAAATGCCGGCTGAGCGAACATCCGTCATCTCCATCATTTTATCCAAACTTTTATTCAGAATTTCATCCAGGTCAATGGATTGGTTGACGGTCTGGCTGATGGTATTGAGGATTGAAAGCTCTTGATTGAGCCTTACGATTTCTTCTTTTGATTTTTTCGCCTCTCCGCTCATCCGATCATCTCTCCCATAGATCTTCGTACCCTTGGGGCAAATCTCATTCCACTAATATCAATCCGAATACATCTCTTTCTTCTTCATGGGTTTTTACCACTTCGATAGGAAATCCATTGTCCCTTGCCGTCTTGAAGACATCAATACCGCAGGCTTCCATCGAAGGCCTTGCCTCATATCCATGTTTACAAGAAGCGGACAAATCGCATTCTTTACAAAGGCGGCAGGGGCCTGAGCCCATGCTCCAAGCCTTGTAGTGGCCATCCAGAAACATCTTTGTTTCAAGACGAACAATGATCGCATTAAAATCCTTTGATCTCTCTCCCTTTTTTAATCTTCGATGGAGCAAAATGGCTTTTTGGTAAGCTTCGATTACTTTCCGGGTGACGTCTGGGGTGGGAGTTTGAGGAGGGCAGCAATGACTCAACCCGAATCCAGGACATCCAAATTGACATTTCATCCTGACCCATTCGGCAGTGACGACAGATCGAGGATCAATCGCCTGGGCCCCTTCCACCCCCATCTCTAAAACCTCTTTGCAATAGACCTCGACAGATTTCATCTCCTTCCCTCTCCTTTTACGGCTATCTCCCCTGATGTGAATAGGAACGAATGGATGCTGAAAAAAAATACTACTGGTGAAAGATAAAAACGATTCTATTACCGATGGATTATGATTTCTTCTGCGTAAGCTCTCTGACTTCCCATTGAGCCTCTTCTCTCTCTGGACTTCCCCTTTCCAGCCATTCGATAGCCGTTTTGAGATGGAGGAGGGCATTTTTTTGATCCCCCCTCATCTTGAAATATTTCCCAAAATAAAAATGGGACAGCCCCTTTTGTCCCATTCTTCCATAAACGGACCCGAGGTTGAAGTAAACATCTGTGAAAAGAGAGGCCTCCTTTTTTACTTTTAGAAAAAGAGGCAGGGCCTTGGAAAGTTCTTCTTTCTCTTGATAGGTTCTCCCGAGATAATAGAGAGTGAGCAAATCATTGTTTTGACCTGCTCCGGTTGAAGGTTTTGATCGCACAGTCTCGAGGTCTTCCATTGCTTGCTCCAATTTCCCAGAAAGAAAATAAGTGACGCCCCGCTCTTTTAATATATCAAGATCGTTGGCGTCAAAGGAATGGGCACTTTGAAGAGCCTCTATCGACTTATCGAACCTCCCCATTTTCCGGTAAGCAAGACCTAAACCATAGTATCCATTCGAATCCTGGGAGTTCGCATCGATGAGTGACTGAAAATGAGTGATAGCCACATGGGGCTCCCTCTCTTCAACAAATGCTTTTACTTGAACCCTTTTAAAATTTGGAATGGTCCTGAAAGGACCGGAGGGTTTCTGTGCTATCTGGAGAAGGTTTCCAAGAAGAGAGAGTCGTTCTTCAATCGCTGGATGGCTGGAAAGGTATGGAGGAATGTTAGGTGCCATTGCCAAACTAACCCTATGGATTCTGTTGAGAAAAGTAATTATCCCATTGGGATCGTAGCCCGTCTTGATCAAATAATTTAAGCCGCTTTGATCCGCATCGGTTTCCATTTCTCGCGTATATTTCAAGGCAAGAGCTTCTGCCGTACCCATCGCCATCATTGCACCCGCTTGAGAACCTGATCCACCTTTACCTGCGAGCATCGCTGCGACGATCGCCAACATGCTGGCAATATTAAGCCGTTTCGATCTCTCAATCAGCTGCGCTATATGCCTGTGCATAACATGGGCGATCTCATGACCCAGTACCCCTGCAATTTCTTGTTCGTTATCCGCCAAGACGATGAGGCCGGTGGTGACGAAAATATAACCGCCTGGAATAGCAAAGGCATTTGGATCCAGTGAATTGATCACATAAAATTTGAATTCGAAAGGGGTTGGACCCGCCTGGTTCAATATGGAATAACCCACCTTTTCAATAAAAGCCTGAACGTTTAGGTCCGTCACGAAATTGACATTTTTCTGAAGCTCAAGGAGAACCTGCTTCCCCAACTTCCTCTCCTCTTCCGTCGTCATGGCATAAACCCCTCTTGCAAAATTTCCAAAGAGGGAGAAGATGATGAGAAGAGGAACAATACAAAATAGAATTTTCCTCTGAGATTCCCTTTTTAACATTTTGGTGTCCCGGCCTTAGGCCTGCGGCAAGCAGGCCTGATTAAAAGTGGTAGAGGCAACCTACCGTTAAGAATTCCTTATGCCATATTCATGCCTTAAACGATTAAGATATTAACACTTTCTCGAAATCTCTACAAGAAGGGAAAAAACATCGTCTTCAACACTGGGAAATTTCTGAAATAAAAAAGCCCTATATATCCTCTCCATTTGGGTGGGGTTTGGATGGTGGGAGTCAGAGGATATATAGGGCCCAAAAACTATATTATTTTTCTAAACAAGGGGTGTGGTACGCAAAACCTCCGATGTTCGTAATCTTCCACTTTAACCATTCATAGGTTCTTTGCAAAAATCGCCCCTCTTTAAATCGAATACGTTTTTTTTCTTTCTTCTTTGGATAGGGAGCATATCGTTCCTTAAAACTTTCGTACATAACCAATCACCCCCCCTCTTATGTTCCCTTCCAATTCTTAATGGTTTCATTGAAACGCTGAACGATACCATAGAAGCCACGGAGGGATAAGGGTTTTCCTCCTTCTTTCTCTATCTTTTCCCGACGTATGCCATAAACCCTTCCACCCCCTACGGCTGCCGCCTCGGCAAATTCCTTCAATTCCCCTTTCTCACGAGCCTTGATCTTCTCCAATTCCAAACCATGTTCTTCTTTCATCTCGTGTTCAGTAAGGTTCCCTGTGATCCAGGCCCAGCTCATCGGGTAGATATCGGGATTGAAGATGACGGAATAAAAATGCCAAACGATGATGGTCAAGGTGGCCAAGATCGCCTCGTAAAAATGGATTGCCCGGGCAACATCCCAGGTCCACAACGGAAAAAATTGCAGCCATTCTGTCTTAAACCATAGAATGAACCCCGTCACCGTCATCACGATCGTTCCCCAGATCAGACCAAGGTACTCCAACTTTTCACGGAAATTGAAGCGCGGCATTTTAAGCTCTTTGGCTGGCCGGTTGATGAAGAAGTTGTTCTTCAATGTC
>Ga0315279_10001891_pt1 | contig 33142 bp, 20 predicted proteins | sample YL17G06_20_MG_FD_203694 | JGI IMG/M metagenome (GOLD analysis project Ga0315279, IMG submission 203694) | Sediment microbial communities from Yellowstone Lake, YNP, Wyoming, USA - YL17G06_20 | ecosystem: Environmental > Aquatic > Freshwater > Lake > Sediment | place: USA: Wyoming | collected...
TCTCCCTATAATGCCGATACCACCGGCAAAGCGGATGTAACCGCCATACTCCAGAAGGCGATCAATGATAATGACCTGGGGCCGGGGAACAGCTACCGGACCATCTATTTGCCGAATGGAAACTATCTGGTCTCTAATACCGTCCAATGGAGCACGGGCAATTCGCAAGGCCCGGTATTTCAGGGACAAAGCCGCAAAGGCGTTGTCATCCGGTTAAAAGACGGCTCGTTTACGGGCACGGGCAGCACCGCAAGTCCCAAGGCCGTGCTGGCGACCGGCGACGGCGTGGCCCAGAATTTCAACAAGGCCATTTTCAATCTTACGGTCAATATCGGGAGCAATAATTCCGGCGCCTGCGGCGTTTACTTTTACAGCAACAACGAAGGCATCATAGAAAATGTCGATATCATTTCCGAAGACGGTCAGGGGAGCGTGGGGCTCCACCTGGGCAACGGCGAACAGGGGCCCTGCATGGCGCGCAAGATTTATGTCAAGGGATTCAAATACGGCGTATGGGGCGATGCGCTGAATTCCGTCACCCTTTCGCAGATCGCGGTGCAGGGCCAGAGCGTGTGCGGACTGGCGTGCGGCGGACGCTCAATGTATGTTGACAGTTTGACAAGCATCAACACAGTGCCGGCCGTGTTGAATGAATCGGACCTGGTGCTGATCAACGGCAATTTCACCGGTGGCTCCTCCACCGTGGCTGCCATCACGGACAATGGGAGAATATTCGCACGGAACATCACCGCGAGCGGCTATTCGAAAGCCGTCAGCGATCTTGGCCCGGGCCGGAAAATCGCCGCCCCCGCGGGGTTGACGATTAATGAGTACTCTTCCTACGGCTGTCTTACGCTTTTCCCATCACCGCTGCGCTCCATCAATCTTCCGATCAAGCGCCCTCCGGATGTCGAGTGGGAGCAGGACACCGCCAAATGGGCCAATATCAACGATTACAAAACAGGAAATCGCACCGATGTCCAGGCGCTCCAGGCGGCCATCGACGATCCCAAAAAAACCAGCATCATCATGCCGGATATATGGCATACCATCGACTCGCCGGTTTATATACGGGGCAACATCAAACGGATTGTGGGTACCTGCCGCGTTGCCTGCGAGTGGGGCGTGTCGGGCCCGATTCTTGGCACATTCGTGATCACCGACGGGACCGCCCCCGTGGTGCAAATCGAGAGGCTTAACTGCCAGGGCACCAGCATATTTCAGCAATCCAGCAGGACCGTCATCGTCGAAGCGGTCACCAATGAATTCGAGGACCCCAAGGTGGACAACGACCGCGCAGAGGGGACCGGCGATCTCTTTCTTATCGATTGCGTTGCCCGGCTCAAGGTCACCAATCCGAAGGCCCATATATGGGCATGGCAATTTAATTCCGAACAGCAAAGTTATTTCTTCAACAGCAAGCCGGACACTTCACAGGCCTACAATCTCAAAATGCTGGGCGGCACCGCCTGGATATTCGGTTACAAAACGGAAGTATATGGAACCAAGGGCCACTTCTACAATGCCGTTGCCGAAATCCTGGGATTTTACAATTACGCCGGGTGCAGAGGTCGGGCGGAACCAACGCAATTTTATGTAAAGGAATCCAATATTTCGATAGTCTCCGGCACGCAGTTGGCCTGGGACTGCCCCCTCTACGACACCCTGGTGACGGTGGTTCGCGGCGGCGTGACGAAAAACCTTCTGGCCACCCAGACGAACCCTGTTCTGGAATGGGAGAATTATACCATCCCGCTTTTTTCCAATTTCGATTCCACGGTGGTGAGCGTCCGGGATCCCCGCGCCATCTCCGCGGCCGGCATTCCGGCGATTATTGACATACGGGCATTGCCGCGAAAAAACATCGCCGTCACCTGGTCCGGATCGGGGCTGCAATCCGCGACTATGCGATTGTTTGATGCGCGGGGAATGCTCCTGGCAACGCGGAAATTCACTGCGGGCGCGGGCGGAATCCATTGCGCCGCTATTTCTGTCCCGTCAAGTGGGACCTATTTCGTGGACGTCCAATCGGGCAGCAAGCGGAGCGTGAGGAAAATCATGCTTGTTGACCGATAGTGGAGAAACGCCATGAAACGCATGCGGAAAACATGGGCAATCGTCGCAGGCGTCCTATGCGCCGGCGCGATGTGCGGCGCTTTTGCCGTCGACGGCATTGCCGTCTCCATGCAGACATCGGTCCTCTGGCCTTCCGCGGCGGGGGGAGACATCATGCGCTACGATATCAAGAACAACGATGTCGTTAGCGTCACAAAACTTCTTGACGGCGGCGGCGGTGATGCCAACAAAACCAGGATGAGCGGCCGTTTTCCCGCCATCAGCTTCGACGGCGCCAGAATCGCCTTCTTCCGCTGCACCAACGATAGCGGCCGCTACGTATCGATCATGAAAATCGACGGGTCCGGCCTGCATGATCTGGCGAAGATCCCGCCGCAGACCGGCGGCTATGAAGGCATGGGCTATCTGCATTGGGCGCGCATCAACGGCGTCGAATGGGTCTATTATATGCTGGCGGGCGATGAATTTGACAACGAGGGAAACAAGCGCCTGTGGCGCGTCAATGCGGCCGCTCCGTATCAGAATCAGGAAGTGGTCGTGTTCCAGTACGCGGTGTGGCAATTCGGCATGTCGGCAGACGCCTCGCGGGCGATCCTCCGCCTGCTTTCCGAAAATCCCATGGGCCAGATATTCAAATACACGATGCCGGGCACCGGGGCCATATCCAGCGCGAACAAGGTGGAGTATGGCGACGGATGCGGGGTCGCCATGTCCCCCTCGGGCATGTGGTTCATGCGTATTCTGGGCGGATCGCATATCACCATACAGGTCCATTCCTGGGACTTGACGAAAGACACGATATTGCAGAGCTATCCAGACATCAATTCCTGGGCCGTCAATTCTTCAACCTTCAGCACCCATTGCCTCTGGTCGGCGATCAGCGGCGGCATTACCGTGTCGCTGGGCTACGGCACCGACAGCAACCGCTGGTCGTGCAATTCGGACAAATGGTTCTGCCTCTTCATGGGATGGCCCACGGGAGACGGCGCTTCGGGCCGCGATCCATTCTGCGGGTCCAATCAAGTCCTGGTCAATTGGAAAGACCATATCGCGGTCAATGCGTCTAACAATCCGCGCGCTTGCACCATGACCGAAATGGACTCCGGTTGCGATACAGACGCCGGGGCGTTGGCGTATCGCAGCAACGATGCCGGCGATTTCTTCGTGAGCGCGCCGGCGGAGGACGTCAACGCCGATTTGCGTGTGTCAATTAACCGGCCGGGGACCGGAAACGTTTCTCCGGGCATGACGATCGATGCCGGCGGGCTTGCGCGTTTTTCCGTGCCGAAGAGAACGGCCAGGCTTTCGGTGCGCCTGTTCGACGCGCGCGGCGGCGTCATCATGCGCAGGAACATCGGAATCCTTAATGCGGCCGGCGAAATCCCGGGGGTTCGATCGCAGGGGATTTATTTCATCGAGGTCCGGTGCCTGGATCCGGAAAACCGGACCATCGGCATCATTGTTTCGCGGTTGATGCATGCCGGAAATTGATGCGAAGAGTAACGGATTGCAGCATCGGGAATGATAGCCGCACAACCCAGCGAAACGCCATGTTTCGTATAAGGCGAATGATGTCCGGACATTGCCGACCGGTTCCGGAAAAGGCGGGCCGCTCCATTTTTCATGGAAAGGAGCGCACATAATGCCAAACCTAAAAATCGGCAATCAGGCATCCGTGGCCGCCGCCGTTGCGCTGACAATCGGCGGACTATGGACACCCCGGGCTTTTTCCCAGACCAAGCTGACCGGCAACAAGGCGGTCGTCGCGATCACCGCGCGAACGACGCTCGGCAACTTCAAAGCGACACTCAAGACCCTTTCCGACATGGGCAATCGCCAGGTAATCGATACCGTGCCCTCCGAGAGCAACAAAATCGCGGTTGCATGGCTGGTCAAAGAACTGGATACCCTCGGCTACCGGGATGTAACGATTTTCGGGACGTACCGAAGCATTTACTGCACGAAAGTGGGGACGATCTCACCCGACAGCATGTATATGATATGCGGGCATCTTGACGGCGTAGGAGGTTTTGGAGGGGCGCTTGATGACGACGGATCGGGCACCGCCCTGGTGCTGGAATGTGCGCGGGCTTTTGCCGGTCCGGCTATAACCACGCGCTGCTCGATCAGGTTTATCATGAGCAATGCGCATGAGGGGGGCTATTGCGGCGCGAATGAATACAGCAGCAAGCGCCGAGCACTTCAGGGAAAAGAGGACCCACCCGGATCCAAGCAATATCCAGAACCGGTGTGGCTGGGGTTCATAAATCAGGACATGATTCTCTATGATCATGGCTCTCCGCCGGGGCCCGTCCAGATCCCGGGGGCCAGTACCCGCATTGATTATTGCACGTTCAGCTATACGGAAGGGTCTCTTAGCATTGCCAATCAACTTATAGCTATTGATAAGGTGATTTCCGCAACCTATCCTGCCGAGCTTGCGACAAGCCTGGGTGCATTCGACGCGATCGCGTTCATGAATTATTGTCCTACTGTTTCCGTTGAAGAAGGAAGCGGCTACCTTAACAATCCGTATCATCATGATGACGCCGACGTGTATGCCACATACTCCGAAGCGGATTTTGCGCTGGGATTCTGCGCCACCCAGAGGGAGGTCGCTACTCTGGCTTCTCTCACCCAGGCAACCATAACCGGCGATACACCGGCAAAATCCGAATTCCCCGCGGCGCACACCGCGCCTTCGTCCCCCTCATTGAGCTTTCTTGCGCGCCAGCACGAACTGACGATCGCGGCAAACTCCCGCGGAACACATACGGTCACATTATCCTCTGTTGACGGCACGACCATCATAAGCAGGACCGGCCAGGGCCGCATGTCGTATTCCCTGGGAACGGAGAGCATAGGCGCGGGCTTGTACGTGGTGACCATGAACGCGGATGGAAATACGATGCAGAAAACCGTTTTAGCTGCACGATAACACCCGGACGAATTTTCAAATCGCGTGTGTCAATTAACCGGCCGGAGACCGGGAACGCCGCGGGATTGGGTATGACGATCGATGCGGGAGGGCGCGCTTGCATCACCATGCCAAAGGAAACGGCCAGGCTTTCGCTGTGTCTGTTCGATGCGCGCGGCAGCATATTCGCCCCCGGGAACATCGGGCTCCTCGATGCGGCCGGCGAAATCCGCGCTTTCCGATGGCGGAGAATTTATTTTATGAAGGCCCGGTGTCTTGATTGGGAAACCGGACCATCGGCATCATTGTTTCGCGGCTGCTATGGACACCCCGTTCAAACAACTGAAAAATTTCCGGATCCTCCCGATTGTTACCATCGATAATGCCGCGGACGCTTTGCCGCTGGCGGAGGCGGTTTTGGCAGCGGGCCTTCCCTGCATCGAAATCACGTTTCGGACCGCCGCGGCGTCGCAGGCCATCGAGACCATAGCCAGGCGCGGCGATATGCTGGTTGGCGCAGGCACCGTCCTGAATGAAGAAAATGCCAGGGCCGCTGTTGATTCGGGAGCACGTTTCATCGTCACTCCCGGCGTTAATCCCAAGATTGTGGAATTTTGCCTGCTTTGCGGCCTTCCCATCGCCCCCGGCATATGCACACCCACCGACATTGAGATGGCCCTGAACCTTGGCTGCACAGTGCTTAAATTCTTTCCCGCGGAGGCCATGGGCGGAGAGAAGACGCTCAAGGCCATTGCCGCGCCTTATGCCATGGTGGAATTCATTCCCACCGGTGGAATCAACGTATCGAATATCCGGCACTACCTTGGATGCGCGCAGGTGCTTTGCTGCGGCGGAAGCTGGATGGTGGAAAAGGAGCTGATCAGGACCGGGCGGTTCGACCGGATCACCGAATTGACAAAGGAAGCATTGGCCGCGGCCGGCCGGGCGCCGTCCCTTACGGGTTCATGAGTTGAAGAGCATTTCCGCAATCCGCCGGCGGTGCAGGATCCTTCATGTTTTATGCACTCAAAGCTATTTTTTCCCTGCATGGTGATTCATATATTCAAGCGGCATTTGCCTTCATGCTCTTCCCCTTACAGAACCGGGAATAAGCGATTGAATTTTCCTATACCCATCGGCAAACAGAAAGGCACAACCATGCGCGGCATGCCGGGTTTCTGTATTTCCTGTCTGGTCTGTATTTCCGCGTACGCCGGTCCCTGGTACTATTCGTACAGTTCCCTGCGTATACCGATCACCATCTCCGCCGGTGACGTCGACCGGCCGGAATACGCGGCCGTTGAGGTCCCCTTCGATGCGGCCGCGATTCTCGGAAAGCACGCCCCGCTGGTGAAAATGAAGCGGCAATACATGCGGCTGATCGAGGTGGATTCGGCGGGAAACATCCTGGACTCGATGATCGTATGTCAATACAATCCGCCCTTTGGCGGTTCCCTGGGCCCCACGCTGACCGTGATCCTTGCGCACGGCATGAAGGCGGAAAGTTCGCGGCGCTATCTTCTTTACATGAGCAAAATCCGGCCGCTGTGCACGGGCATCGGCAAGCCGGTTGACGCCTGGGGATTCAATCCCCGGACCATGAACGGCCGCTACGATTTCATCCCCGCCGGCGCGGGTTTCTCTTCCATCCGCGATAAAAGCCGCAAGGATTGGGTTAGCTACAACGCCGCCAACGGCCCGGCGGGCAATTGGCGCTGCCTACCCTGCCTGGCGCTGGAAAAATTCGGTCATCCGGGAATTCCCCAGCCTATCCAGGGACTTCAGATCACTTCAACAGTTTTTGCCGGCAATGCCAAGGCAATGTACCGATCAAGCGATAAGGACAGTCTGTGGGAGACGATCTGGCATGTCTATCCGACCTATGCAACCATGGAGGTCGTCAAGGCGGCCGGGCCATACTGGTTTGTTTACGAAGGAACACCCGGAGGCCAGTTCGATACCACGCACGATTATATCCTTTTACCCAACGGTTCCAAACGATATTTCACCAAAACATGGGTTGAAGATATTGCCTCAGCCGATTCCCGGACCGAATGGATGGCCATCACCGGCGATTCGCTGACACGATCGTTCCTGATGCTCAACCACGCCGACGACACGCTGCCGGACTTCGGCCGCCAGATGTACCCCATGGCAGTTGCGGGGTTCGGGCGGGGAGGAGCCGAGCAGAACTGGTATCATACTCCCTATTTGCAGGGGACCGGAAAGAAGTTCTCCATCGCCTTCGTCGAATCCAGGGACACGGGCAAAATCCGGGAGTTCGTGCGCACCATCATCGAGCCGGCGCGCGCCACGGTGGGCAAACCCGAATTGCGTCCCGCATCATTGGCAAAAAGCAATCCCCCCGGGGTCAATGCCCTTACGGTTGTCGTCAAGAGCGGCAAGGACCATCCGTATGGCGGTATGGGATTCAATGCATTGAAGCTTGACACGCTGGATTGCACCCCCCAGGTGCGCGAGGCAGTGTGGAAAAAGTTCTTCGTGGAGGCGAAGTTCAACACGATGCGCCTCTTTGCGAGTCCGGACAACGTCAAATGGTTCATCGACAACAACATTCTTTCCGACGCTGCAAAGCATGGCGTGAGCACGATCCTCGTGGCCGGGCTCGGTTCGGCCTCAAGCCGGGTGCATGCCGACACTTCGGCGTTTGCCCTTAAAAAACTCCACGATGCCGGGGTCCCGATCAATGTCATGGGATTATGGAACAAGCCCAACACCAACGGAAGCGGAACCAGATACCGCACTCCGGAAACGGTGGTCACGGACATCAAGTTGCTTCATGAGAAAATGGTCGCACTCGGTATCCAGGATTATTTCAAGCTCATCGCTCCCGAAACCGTCGAGTGGTGGCCGCTTGCCGCTCTGGAGCAGCAGGAAAAATACGATTATCATAAAGGGGACGATGAAAACTACATTCGTGCGATCATGGCCGATTCAGAGGCGCTTGCAAGTCTTTCCTGCTTTGCGATCCAATCGTACGGCAAGGGAATGACCAGGGAGCTGCGGGACCTGGTGCGCCCCACGGGCAAGGAAATATGGACGACGCTCAGCGCCACCGACGCCGTCGATCATGACAGCGATTATATCGATCCGGTCATCGGGCCGGTGCGCTGCGCGATCATGCTGTCGGACCTTAATCTCGGCGCGTCGCGGTGTATTTCGTGGACATGGCAGCAGATGATAGCCCTTGGCTACCTCAAGGGCTGTTCGCCCGACTCTTTGCCTTTGGAGCCGACCTATCATTTCCTGGCCAATCTCTCCTCAGCCCTTGACTCGGGGGCATGGTTGCGGCAATGCATCAGCGATCCGCCGCGGCCGTCGCCCGAGATGGACTTTAACTACTCCCGCGAGCCCGACATTGTGGCGGCTTCGGCGCAGAACCCCGATGGTTCATGGACAATCGCGCTGCTTAACCTGACGGGCGTCCACGCGCAACATTATGCATCGTATTTCGATCCGGAGGAAGGAAGGCCGTATCATGTCACCGTGCGCATCGAGGAGCTTGCGACCCAATCGAAGGTCCCCTTCTCGGTCCGGCGCACGCGGGCCGTTGCCGATCGCATTGCAAAGGACCCGGAAATTACCATGAGCAAAGGGACGCTGAAGATCGAGGTCCAGCCGCTGGAGCTGGCCGTTTTGCGTTCCTTGCCTCAGGGAAAATGATGAACAATAGGCAGGCCGGGTCACGCATGCCTTGCCATAGCGGTTTCGCGAAGGCAGGTGACCCGGCTTGCTATAGGATACCATCATGAAATTCAAGAACGTGCCGCTGATTAAAGAGCCGATCTCCGCCATCGGGTTCGGCTGCTGGGCCACGGGCGGAAGCAGCGCCTGGAACAATTCGGATGACGCCGCGTCCGTGCGCGCCATCCGGAAAGCAATCGCCCTGGGCGTCACTTTCTTCGATGTCGCGCCGATCTACGGCGCCGGGCATGCGGAAACCGTTCTCGGCGAGGCGCTTGGCCCCGATCGCCAGAAGGTTTTCATTGCTTCCAAAGTCGGCATTCCCTGGGACGAACCGAAAGGATGCAGAATAGACCTGAGCCCCCAGAGCGTGATGAACGAGATCGACCTCAGCCTTTCCCGTTTGAAAACCGATCGTATCGATCTCTATCAGCTTCACTGGCCCGATCCGCAGACGCCGATCGAAGATACGATGGGGGCGCTTTGCCGGATCAAAGACGCCGGGAAAATCCGCTATATCGGGTTGTCCAATCATTCGATTGCGTTGATGCAGAGAGCGCGGCGCTGTGCGCCGATCGCATCGTTTCAGGGCTTGTACAACCTGCTGGAACGCAACCCGACGTACTATCACAAAATGACACTGGAGTATCTTACCGAAAAGGAAATCCTTCCCTATTGCAAAGAACATGGAATCGCGTTTCTTCCCTATAGCCCGCTGTTTCAGGGCCTGCTCACGGGCTCGTTCAAGGAAGCGGACAATTTTGATGCCGGGGATGTTCGCGCGGATAATCCCAAGCTTAACGGAGAACTGTTCAAACGGTATTTTGCCGTGGTGCGGGAGCTGAATGCCTTTGCCCGGGAAATCGGCAGGCCGCTCAACCAGATCGCCATCAACTGGCTGGTGAACCAGGCGGTCGTCACTTCGGTCATCGCCGGCGCGCAGAACGAAAGACACGTCGAGACAAATATGGCCAGTCTGGACTGGGAGCTGACCGCCGAGCATGAGCGAAGGATCGAGAGGATCCTGGCGGCGGGCGCTATTTTTTAAATCGAAAACAAATCCACATGATCGTATTTACCACCTATCAACGAAAGGATTGTAATGATGCGCCTGAAACCTGTTGTGTTTTCCGCCCTTATGCTGCTGTTTGCCGCCGCGCCCCTAATGCTTGACGCAAAGGAGTTTGATCCCATGACCATACCCCTGGACAAGTATGTCACGATCAGTCCCGACGGCCACCTTTCGCTCGAAGGCAAGCGGGTGCGGTTCTGGGGATGGATCGGGCATTTCTGGATGGAAGGAAAGCTCAAGGAATTCGAAGTGAAGAACGGAGACTCGCCGGAAGTCCGAAAAATGAAGATCGAAAAAACGTACCGTGTATACGACGCGCTGGCGCAGCGGATTTCCGATCTGGGGTTCAACATGGTGCGCTGCTGGAACCGGCCCGATTGGGGCGCGGAATACGAACCTGGCGACGGATCGTCGTCGGATTTCTTTGCATTCACGATGAATGCCCTGGACAAAAGGGGTATCAAGGTATGGATGACCGGTCTGGGCGGCATGCGCGGCGCGAAACCCGACGATGCCGGCATCATCAAGGACACGGCGACCGAAGCGGCATGGCGCGCCGCGGTCGGGGAAAAAGGAGGGCGGAGCGCGGGCAGGGCCTATGCCTGGGACAAACGGCTCCTTGCTGTTTCGATCAAGAATATGCAGCGGATCGCCGACTGGAAAAACAAATACAAGGGCGGACTGCGCATCGGGGACGATCCGCAGATCGCGGTATGGGAGTTTACCAACGAAGAGTGGTTCATCAGCTATATGGTCAACGGCCAGTGGCAGGAACTGCCCGCGTTCTTCCAGGATGAACTTCGTGCCCGGTGGTGCGCATGGCTGACAGCGAAATACAAAGACGACGCGGGGTTGATGAAAGCCTGGAGTTTCCTGCTGCCCGGCGAATCGCTGACAAAAGCCTCCGTGGCGCTGGCCCCGCTTGCTTCCGCGGTCGATCTCACAAAAATGGTCTCTGATGCGAACCCCGGCGCTCTCGATGCCTTGACAGCACGCAAACAGCAGTACGGGCGCGGCGACTTTGTGCGGCAGCGCGGGGCCGATGTTCTGGAGTTCCTCGTCGGCCTTCATATCAACTACAAGACCGCGCAGCGTGACGCGGCCCGGAAAATGGGGCGGGGACTCGGGCATGTTCCGATTCTATTCGACACCGGGGACCATTTCAACATTCAGACGCTATACCTCAATCAACACGCCGACGCCGTTGCCAAATGCACCTACTCCTGGGCGTTCGCTCCCGACCGCCAGAGTCCGCGCTTTCCGTGGCTAAGCGGGCTTGATGAATATCCGCGAACAAGCCAGGGCGAAATCCCCTGGGCCGAAGAGGGACGCATACCCGGCAAACCGTTCTTTATTTATGAAACGCAAATCAACAACCCGTCCAAGTACCGCTGCGAATATCCCTACCGCCTTGCCGCGCTTGCCGCGATCCAGGACATGGACATCGTGTGCTGGCACCTGTTCGGCCGGCCAAACGACCCGGACGAGGAACGGCCATATGAAAAGCCGATTGCCTATTCGACCAAAGGCCTGGAGGTGGAGGGCGTGCACTATAAAAACGACGAAATTTACAGCTCGGTCATGCGCGCGGCAGGATACCTGTTCCGCAACGGCGCGCTTGACCCGGTGAAAAAGCCGACGGTCATGACCTTCGGCAAAAACAGCCTGTACGATCCGGCGAGCATGGATTACGGCGCATCATACGGCAATCGCGGCAAGTACATCGGCGGCACGGTCTACCGTTACGGCCTTGCCATGCGGGTGGACACGTCGCTTGCGCGGGACAAGACGGATGGAGAAACGGCCCAGAGGGGCTTCTTTGATGCGTGTCCTGTCAAGCCGACATCCCAGATCGCCTTCGACTGGAAAAAGGGCAATCTCATCTTCGATGCGCCTTCCGCGGTCGCGTTCACGGGTTTTTATGCCGACTACGGCGGGCCGGTTCTGTTTTCCAACGGGATCAAGCTCGATACGGTGACCATTGTCAACCCCAAAGACATCGCCTATCCGATGAAGGAGAATGAGAAATTCATTTCGTTCGGCATTGTCGCGATCGACGGGAAGTCCCTGGACAAATCACGAAAGGTCATGGTTTCGCTCGTCAGCACCAGCTTCAACACCGGATTCAAAATCAATGAGGACAGCATAGCGGCGGGCAAGCCCTATAACGGTCTGGTTGTAAGCGACACGACCCATGCCTCGCCGCCCGTGCAGATCGCCCGTGTTTCCGCGACCCTGCGGGTCCCGATGCTTGACGGAATGAAGTACGAGTTCAAGGACTGGCATTTTCGGACCGTGGGCAAAGGCACGATCAGCAAAGGGCAGTTGCGGATACCCGCGGATGCGCCGGTGTTTTATGCCGAGTTGACGCGGTAGAACGATCGATGGAATAGCTATTCGTCGATGCGCGGCGCCTGCCGATACTTGATACCTTGGTTCGCGCCTTGCGCCGCGGGGCTGCTCTGCTTTCAATACGCCGGTCCTGAAATCGGCGGCGTTCCGACCGCCGCGCCCGGTTTATTTTACAATTGTGGCCAAATCCGCTCTAGTAAACCTGTCTCTCCGGTATCCCGGCGGCTATGACGAGCGCTGCGAGCGTTTGCTGGCGGCCGCGCTTGATGGCGTGGATGCGTATGCGGCATTGCGCGGGCTCGATCCCGGTCCCCGCTATCATATCTTCGACCGGTTTGCCGCCCTGCCCGCATTAACAAAAAGAGAGCTCAGGGCCTTTTTCCCGAAAGGACTGGTCTGCCGGGGCATGGATATCGGCGCGGGTATTGCCCGAGAGGAAATTGAGTTCGTGGAAACCAGCGGCAGCACCGGAGATCGGTGCGCCAATATCTGGAACCAGGAGTGGTGGGATGCGTCGGAACGCGCCTCGTGGGAACTCAACAGCCATACCCGCGATACCCTCCTATCGGGAAAGACACACCGGGAAGCAATTCTCACGCACCCGCTTTGCACCGGGGTTCCCTGCAAAAACGGTTATGTGCCGATGCGCCGGCGCAGGCAGGGCCGTTTTCTCTATCTCAACGAACGATTCGATCCCGCGGCATGGACCCCGCGACTCTGCGATCGGATGGTCCATGAACTCGATACCTTCCGGCCCAAGGTGCTCGAAGCCAACCCCTCGTTTCTTTCGCGCCTGGGCCGCCATATTCTGCGAAATAAGAACCATTTCGCCCAACCGAAACTGATTATATTGACTTATGAATGTCCATCGGCGATCCAGGTGCGGCGGATCCGCTCCGCATTCGACGCCCCGGTCATCAGCTCGTACGGATCGACCGAGGCCGGCTATGTTTTCATGGAATGCGAATGCGGCCGTCTGCACCAGAACACCGCGTTCTGCCATGTTGACTTTCTGCCTTTCGCCGCGCGCCATGGCGGCCCGGCATCAGGGAAAATCCTGGTCACCACCTTCGACAATCCATGGTCGGTCTTTTTGCGATTTGACATTGGAGACATCGTGCGCATTGCCCGGGGGCCGTGTCCGTGCGGAAGGCGCAGCGGGCTTGCGCTCGAGGCGATCGAAGGGCGCATGGCAAACCTGACGCTTTCGACCTCGGGCCGCGCGGTGACCCAGGAGACGGTCGACGCCGTTCTCGCGGCGATTGAAGGCATTGAGGAATACGAGCTGCGTCAGCGCGGCCCTGCGTCATATACCATCCGTTTTGTCGCGGGCGGCAGGGACGCCGCGCCGGTTTCCCGGGACATCCGGGATGGTCTGGCCGCGGTCTATGGCGCCAACGCGGAAATCCTCGCCGTGCCGGTCCCGCGGATTTCCATCGGCGATGCGGTGAAATACCAGTTGACAAAAGCAGATTTTCCAATCGACGGGGACGCGTTGCTGGACCGGCAATTCGTATCCCGGCGCTAGCCGATACTTCGTGCCGGGCGGAGAACAACACCATGACAAAAGCAAAACCATATCCCATCCATCTCATGGCCGGCGGCCCGGGATCGCTGAAAAAAGCCGCCGATCCGGCGCTGGTCCGCGCTATCGAATCCACGGGCGTCAGGAATCCTTCCATCGCCTACATCGGCGCGGCATCGGGCGATGACCGGCGGTTCTTCGGCCTGATAGCGGAATATCTGAAAAATGCCGGGGCGGGCGAAATTCTGCTTGCGCCGCTGGCGGGCCGCGCGAACATCAAAAGGGCCGAAACGATCATCGGGTCCGCGGACCTGATCTTCGTATCCGGCGGCGACGTGGAGGCAGGCATGGATATACTTGACAAAACAGGTATTTCCGCGTTCCTGCGCTCGATGCGCGCGGCGGGGCGTCGCATCATGGGCGTGTCGGCGGGCAGCATTATGCTCGCGCGTCAATGGGTCCGATGGCGTGATCCGGACGACGACGGCACCGCCGAAGTCTTCCCCTGCCTTGGCCTTGCCCCGATCCTTTGCGATACGCACGGCGAGGGAGACGCGTGGGAGGAGCTGCGCGCTTTGATCGGCCTGCTTCCAGATGGTGAAAAGGGATACGGCCTTCGGACCGGCGCAACAATCAGCGTGGATTGGACGGGGAGAATCGAACTCGTGGCGGGAACCGCGGATGTTTTCACAAAAAAGAAGGGGGAAATCCGACACGCCGTTCTTTGATGTTCCGGGCCGGGCCACAAGGCGGCCCATCTTTTCATTGGGGATATACCCGCACGGACCTATCCCTTGACCGACCCGGTGGAAAGTCCCGATACGAAATACTTCTGCCCCGCCAGAAAGAGAACAATCACCGGGACCGACGACACCAGCGCGGCGGCCATGAGATAGGGCCACTGGGTCATCATGGTGCCGCCGCCGCCGGAGGCGAGGGTCGCGTTGGCGATGACCTTCTGCAGCACGTCAAAACGGCTCTGGGGATCGGTGATGATCATGGGCCAGAGGAATGATTCCCATCCGCCAAGAAAGCTCAGCACCGCGATGGTGGCGATGGCCGGGGTCGCCAGCGGCATGGCGATTTTGAACAGGATGGCGCCCCAATCGGCGCCGTCGATGATCGCCGCCTCGATGATTTCGTCGGGCACCGTGGCGAAAAACCGCCACATCAGGATGATGCCGAACGCGCCGGCCGACATGGGGAAAATGATGCCTGCCAGGGTGTTGGCAAGCCCCGCGTTTGTAATGATGAGATAGAGCGAAATCATCATGGATTCCATGGGCACCATGAGCGTTATGAATAATGCCGGCAGAATGATATTCTTGCCGGGAAACCTCATTTTTGCCAGGGCGAAACCGGCCATGCAGTTGTACATGACATTGAGCGCGGAAGTCAACAGTGCGATGAGCAGCGTGTTCAGCAACACCGTGGCCATGCGGAATTCGGTGCTTGCAAAGATCTGGCGAAATGCGTCGAGAGAAAGGTCATTAAGCGAAGGCACCCACACCAGGGGGACCTTGAGCCAGAGCGCCTGGCTGATCAGCGCTCCGCGCACCATCCAGAAAAGCGGGAAACCGAAAATGACCACGCCGGCGGCCACGACCGCAAGATACAGCCCTTTTTGGATCAGAGCTGCCGGAGAATGCCGCCATCCTGCGCTCATTGCCGCTCCTCGCCGAAGGTATTCAAGACCCACGTGACCCCCAGGATTACCACAAGCAAAGCGAAGCCGATGGCATTCGCATACCCGATCTCTCCGTCCTGAAACGCGGCATTATAGGCAAGCAGCGCAACGGTCTGGGTGGAATCGGCCGGGCCGCCGCGCGTAAGCACGAACATGGGCTCGAACACGCGAAACGCGCCGATTGACGAAAGCATTACCACCGTTATCACGGTCCCCCGGATCGACGGCAGGGTCACATGGAAAAACCGCGCGATGGGTCCCGCGCCGTCCACCGTGGCCGCCTCCAGAAGCTCGCGCGGCACATGCTGCAGCGCCGCCAGCAGGATAATGGCAAAAAAGGCCGTGCCTTTCCACAGCGACATGAAAATGATCGCGCCCATGGCATACTGCGGATCGCCCAGCCACGCCACCGGCTCAAAGCCCAGCACGCCCAGCACCGCATTAAGGGGCCCGTTGGTCGGGTCAAAAAGAAAGCGGAAGATGCTTGCCGTGACCACGCCCGAAACCGCGACCGGAACAAAGTAGACGGAACGGATAAAGCGTATGCCGGGAAATTCGCGGTTCAAAATAAGCGCAACCGCCAGCGAGCAAACGAGCGTTGCCGGCACGGATGTTATGGTGTAAAGGAGGGTGTTGGCGATGGCGCCCGAGGCCTTGGGATCGGAAAAAAGCCGCGCATAGTTGCTGAATCCGGCCCAGCGGACCGACAGAAACTGCGAGCAGTGGGTGAACGACAACACCAGGGCGATGGCCATGGGTATGAACACGCATATCGAAATCACCGAAACGCCGGGCAGCACGAAACTGAGGGCGGCAAGCGCCTCCCCGGTTTTTGCCCGGCGCGTACTACTCATTAACCCGCCCTTGAATAAAATAGGGATTGTTTTTCCAATAGATATCGACCACGCCCTGCATCTGGCGGGCCGCTTCACAAACGGCTTTTTTAATGTCGGCGTTCGGGTCGGGCATTACTTTGTCAATCGCCACATTCTGGAAACGGCCGTACCAGATTTCCGAAAAGAACGGACAGAGCCCGCCCACGCCGGTCATCATTACCGATTTCATGCGCGCGAAGTCGGGATGCTTTGCGCGAAACGATGCGGCGTCCATGGTGCGAAGATTGGCCGGCGGCGCGCCCACGATGTCGCTCCAGAGTTCCTGCATTTCAGGCGACGTGGCCAACGACATGAATTTCCATGCCAGGTTCGGGTGCCGCGTTTTTTTTGTCATCACCAGGTCCTGGCCCCCATAGCTGCATGCCTGCACGCGTCCCGCGGGCAAAGGAATGGCCGACCATTTTCCTTTCCATTGCGGATAGCTCTGGTCAAGCGTCCCCAGAGCCCACGATCCGTCGACCAGCATGGCTGTTGCTCCGGACGACCAGAGGCTGTTTGCCTGCGTGCCTTTGGCAATGCCGGGATCCATGAGCTTATAGCGATAGATCAGATCATGGATGAACTGCATTCCCAGAACGGCGGAGTCGGAACAGACCTGTATGGTGCGCTGGTCGGGCGAAAGGATGCTTCCTTTGGCCTGCCAGATGAAATTCTGGACCATGTAGGCGTGCAGCGGCATGGCAAAGGGATACGCAAGACCGGCCTTTTCCCGAAGCAACTTTCCCGCTGCGACAAGGTCATCCCAGGTCTGCGGGGGCCGCGCGCCCGCCCGCGCAAACAGGTCGGTGCGATAGAGCAGTATCGGATAGCCCCCGTACCAGGGGACCGCGTACCGGACCCCGCCCACATACGTTTCGTCAACCATGCCGGGCGGGAAGTCGTCGGTATGATACGTGGTGTCTTGGGCGATGAAGCTTTCCAGCGGCATCAGGACCTTGTCGCGGTTAAGCAGCGGGCACATCCATCCGTCAATAATCAGCACATCGGGCGGATTGCCGCCCACCACGCGGGAACCCAGGACCTGGACGTAATTGCCCTGGTCGATATCGGCGATAATACGCACCTTCGTTCCGGGGTTCTGCCGCTCAAATCGCCGGGCGACCGTGTTCCAGAACCGGACGGTATTGTCGACCGATCCGCTGCTTTTATAGGTCCAGAAAACGAGCGCGGGGCCGTCCGGGGCCGCTTTTCCTGTTTTGCCAAGCACCACCAGGCCCCAGAACAGGGCGATGGATACGGCGATGATGAGGAGCGAGTAGCGCATGGGATGGCACTTTCGGAAAACCGACGATCGTCCGGATTTACGGTTTCTTGCCCGCTCGGGCATTTGTGCGCGAAGGCGCAAGCGTTACGGCCGATGCGGAGCGCAAGACCACGAGGTCCAGCGGATTAAGGATGATCCGCAGCGATTTTTTCCGCATCATCACGACGCCTTCATCTTTGGCTTCAAGTCTTGTTCCGTGGCATCGTTTTGCGACAAACGGGATCGAATCCTTCCCTGAAACTTCATCAACCACGACCGTTACCGTGCAGGACGCGGCGGTTGCCGGATCATAGACGGATGCATAGTGTTGCGCATGGACCCCGCGCAAATTTACCAACGCGATGCATAGGGTGGAATCGAGGTTCTGCCCCGCCGCGGCGATCACGGACGGTTCCTGCCCGACGTTGAAGCGCATGTCCGCGCCGGGAGAAGCGGGCCGGCGTACGCATCTGCGCATCAGGGCCCCGGGATCGAACCCTTCGGCAACCGCCCTTATAAAATAATACCGCGGCTTGACCCCGGTCGACTGACTGTCGTCGATGTCAATATAATTCGACCATGCCCAGCCGAACCAGCGGGTCATGCCATGGTTAAGGTCGGAAAGACATTGCGCCGCCGTGACCGGTGAGATAAGCGAATCGAGATAGTTAAGGTCGGGAGCTTTGGCTTTTTCCAGAGAATCGCCGGGCGCGGGCACGGTATCGGCGCCGATTACCTTCGGGTCAAGCGCGCAGATGGTGACCCAGTATCCTTTATTAAACGGCCGCGCAAGGTTCTGCATCCAGGCGGTTATGCCCTTGCCGTAGGTCTGGGTGCCAAAGGCGGCAATTGACCGTAGCGCCGCCGGATCGTTGACCAATGCTCTCAGGTAGAGCGAATCGTCGCCCGGTTCGTAATTGTATTTCTCGGCGTGGCTGTCCGCCGGCCGCGGAAACCACTCAACGGTTTCGGGGGCGACGATCTTGACATCTGCGCAACCGAGGCTATCGAGCTTTTTCCGCAGGAGCTTGACGCCTTCAACAACCTCGGCGGGCGACCAGCGGCACCTGCCCGAGGAACCCGTGGTGTTGGGCTTATTGCGGAACCCGATGCCGTTGATCACGATCCCTTTGGCTTTCATGTCGCGCACCTTGTTCGCATAATACTCGGTGTGGCTCTGCACGGTGCCGCATCCGTTTGTTTCGAGCACCACGAAATTGACGCCGTTGTCAAGAGCGTCCCCGATAATATGCGTTTCAACATACGCCTGCATGTCTCGGGCGATCGGCACGGAATCGGTTTCGCCGCGCCAGCTCCGCTGGTCCCACAGCCGCAGGCAATTGAAATGCCCCTCTTTCCATAGTTTGCGCGCCAGCGTCCGGCGGTTTTCTTCGCTGTACTTTACATACGAAGGATGGCGGATCACATTGAGCCCGAACCCCTCCATGGTCTGCATCCGCTCATTGGTCACGGCAACGGTCACCGGGTCTGCGGCCGATGCATACGCGGGAAGAGCGACCAGGGCATAAAGCACGCACATCCGGAAAATCAACATGGTCATAATCCTTTCGACAGTCCATAGAGACGGACCGGGTTATCATGCAACACATTCTTCGCGATTTCGATCGCGTCATCCTCGGTGAGAAATCCGTCCTCGATCTCCTCCGCCAATGCCCGCGCAAGGCAGGTCCTGGTCAGCGCCAGCTTTCCATACACCCACTCGATGAGATACCCGTCCGAAAAGTAGGCGTTCCAGGCAGTATGCGGCAGCATCTCCAGGCGGTCCTTGAAGAACCGGACCAGGGTCGCTGGTGTAAACCCATGCCACCACCCGCCGCTTATCGAGACATTGTTGCAGATCCGGGAAATCGCGGCGGCCTCATGGCTGGGGATGGCCGTGCCCAGGAAAATGTCGATCTTCGCCTCCGGGCAGCGCGACGCAAACAGCGGAAGACTTCGCAGAAACGCCGGGTTCCAGTGTGAGCCCCATCCGCCGAATCGCTCTGCGCTGGGGTAGCAGTTCATGCCGTGGAATATCTGAAGGACAATGCCGAGTTTGCCGGCTTCCTCGGCAAGAACGCCCGCCGTATAGCTTGACAGACAGTTGATCTCATCGGTGGAAATCGGGCCGAGATGGGCCTGATGAAAAAGCGCCCGCGCCTGGGACCTGCCGCATTCCTGGAAGGACCAGGAATCGCCGATCCAGATGTGCAGCGCGTGGATGGATGCATTGGCCTTGAGCGTCTGTACCTGCTTCCGGATCGCCTCCTCCAGTTCGTCAAGCGAATGGATCCGCATGCCCGTCTGTTCGCGCACTTCATTGAGCTTGCCCACCACGGCGGGGCCGAGAAGATGTTCGCCGTATTCGTAGGGATAGAAATGATTCGAGCCTTCGGGGATTCCGTCGCTGAATTTGACGGCCACTTTTTTTATTCTGGCCTTGTCGCATACCTCCGCAAGCCACGTGGTTTTGGCCGCGGATTGGCGGACCTTGGTATCCACGCCGCGCCATGTCTGGGGAGTGAGCGTCCTTCCATCATAGCCGTACAGATCGCGGAGGATGCTCATGAACACGAAGTGATTGGAGGTATTGCGGATGTGGGGGAAGAAGGGGATGACGGCCTCCATATACGCTTCGGGGTTCTCGCGGGCAAGGCCCGGCTGTACCGAGGCGCCGGCGCGCTGCAGTTCGGAATGCAGCCAGTGATAGCTTGCGATATCCGCCAGCGATTGCGCCTGACGCGGGCCGCGCGTGCCCAGGTGCGTGTGGATGTCGATCGCCGGCAAGGTACACAGCTGCGCGCGAATACGATTCTGTAAATCGGGCATGGGGTCCCTTTCATGAAAGAGCATTAATTCATATAAGAGAATTAGCCGCAAAAAAGCGCAAAAGTCGCAAAAAAATAACCGGAAAAAATCTCCGAACATTTATTTGACTGGATGGATAATTGATCCTTCCGGCAAAAACTCATATCAGTTCTTTCTTGCGCTTATTGCGCCTTTTTGCGGCGATATTGCTTTCCTCTTTTTCCCAGAATTCTCCTGATATTCCCCGATAATATAGGTTTCAACATCTCATCCGGCAAATCCAGCGAAAGCAACCGCCCCAGTTCCCATGCCTGATCGTGCAGGATGCTGTCTGAGCCAAAGACGACGCGGTCATTGCCCACGAGCTTTATCGTTTCTTCCCATGTTTTGCGCGTGCAGAAGCTGCCGCAGAAATCCAGATACACATTCTTATTCGCCAATGCCAGCTCCTCCGCTTCCCTTCTTCCCTTGTCGGTCCCGCCGGAGTGTCCCAGAATGAACGTGGCGTTGCGATACTTTGGAATAACATCCTTGAGAATCGCCGGCGAATCATAGGCGCCTTCCCAGGTATGGATAAGTATCGGCAGGGCGTTTCGGTCCGCGTATTCCCACACCGGCTTGAAGCCCGGATCCGTAAGCGGGATTTTCCAGTAGTCGCACAGGAGCTTGAAGCCGATGAAGAAATCATCGGCAAAATATTCGTCGAACAGAGGCGTGAGCTCTTTCGCGAAGTAGGGATTGAATACAACGTATCCGGAAAACCGGTCCCGGTGGCCCGCAAGTGCATTCAGCAGGATGCGGTTCCCTTCAACCGGGTCGCTGTAGAGCGCATGTTCGCCCGAAACAAACATTCTGGAGATTCCGGTCTTGTCCATCCATCGGATTGCCTCCGGAATCTGCTCATCCATGTTCCGGTCCTGCAGCACCCACTTGGCTACCGGACCGATATGGCCGTGGGCATCGATGATTTCGATACCCGATTTCTCTTTGCGCATATACCTGGACCAGAGGCTGCCATTTGGCATAGGACGATGCGCAGTGGACCGCGGAAGGGAGTCCAGTCCGAGGATGCGTTCCAGGTTTTCGTGGGCAATCAGGGATTGTTGCTTTTCGGTAATATCCGCATAGATCAATCCGGCGATGCTGGCGCCGTTGGCGGATTTTGATCCCGCGCCAAAGATGAGCCGCTCGGGCCCGAAGCGGTCGACCATCATGGCAATCGTGTCGCGCGTATGCAGATAGGAGGTATCGCATACGATGTTCGTGCGCTGCCGCATCAGATCGAGCACTATAGGCAGGTGCACCCACATGGGTTCCATGCAGGCGAAGGTGATGTCCGGATAGTTCCCGCTCGCATCAAGCAGATCGTTAATGAGCGCGGGGCCCATGACGCACTGGACCATGAGCAGCGGCTTGAACCGCGATATGCGGTCCAGCAAGGGTCCCAATTGACCGAGGGTGAATGAACCCACGGAGCTTTGAAAGTAGCGCAGCGCGCGGACCCGCCGCGCCTCCATGGCGTTGATCAGTTCGTCAAGCGCGCCATTTGCATACAGCATGGTTGGCGCGATGATAAAGGCCGGTATCAGCCGGTCCCCATGGAGGGCATCGATCTCCCGCAGCAGTATGCGGTTGCCCAGCGTCTGGTTCAGCTCCTCCGCCGGCAGGTACCAGACCAGAGAACGCTCCATGCCCAGCCGGTCCATGTGGTCCAGCAGGTCCGATGCCGCGGGGAATTCGGTTGGCGACGAACAGGTTTTCCCGTAGCAGCCGTTTGCATTGAAGAATGATAACTCCATAGGATGTCCTTCCTGGTATTTCAGCGCTAAAACTTAGAAAATATGCCGAAATGTCATTGCGAGAAGCGTAGCGACGAAGCAATCTCTCTTTCCTATATGAAAAACGCGAGATTGCTTCTCCCGCCATCGGCGGGATCGCAATGACAGACGCGTTTTTCGATTCATAATAAGGAATCCTATTGCCATTAAAGAGCCAATCCTAAACCTTTTTCGCCCAGTGGTTTGCGATTCCCGCATCAAGCAGCAATTGAAGAAAATGAAAAATCACGGCCGGGATGATAGAAAGCGGGTATTGGGCCGCGAATGCGGCCGACCATATCGGTATGGCCATGGCAATGCTCTTCTGCGAGCATACCACCGCAACCGAGCGGCTTTTAAACATATCGATGCGCACGCCATAGCGTGATGCGTAATATCCCGCGAACAGCACGGTCAGGTGCACCGTACCCGAAAGCAGTATCAGGACCGCAATCGCGCCAAGGGAAATGCCGGCCATCCGGCCGGATTGGGCGGAAATTGACAGATATACAATCAATCCGAGGAGCGCCACGGGCGTGTGTTTGAAAAATGCCGCATATCGACGCATCACCATCGGGAGAAAGTGCCGCATCACCTGCCCCCCGCATGCGGGGAGCAGCATGAAAAAGAGGATCTTTTTCAGGAGTGCAAGCCGGTCTACGACCGCTGCCGTTCGCAACGTCCAGCCCAGGTTGAAGGGGATCGCGAACAATCCGATGCAACTCAGCACTACGGTCAGCAGAATGGCCGTGTCCCGTTCTCCGCCGGCCTTTGACGCCATGACAATACCCGAAACTATAGTGGGCGTCATGGAACACATAAGAATGAAACCGATCGAGTCGCTGGCGTTAAGGCCCGCGGCGCGGCCCAGCCAATAGCCCATGACCGGGGCCAGAACATAAGCGCCCGCCAATGCCACCAGGGTGGTCTTGACATGACTTCGATAATCCAGAAGCCGGCGAATTTCCAGAAGGGCGCCCTGGCAGATAAAAATGATGATGATACAAATTCCCTCAAGGCCGAACTTCTTCATCGCAAGGCCGGCTTGAGGCGCCAGGAACGCGAGTGCCATGGCCATGGCGATGGTGATTATCAGCAGATTGTTCAGGATGAATTTTTTCATGAGATGTGCTTTCCCAATCGGCCAACCGGACAGCAAAATACCATTATACCTGCAATCAAACGATTGATATTGCTGCAAAAATCATGCAGAAAATTGCAGCTCGCTGCCAACCGGATTCAGTGCACCGGATCAGCCGATGGCCGGATCTTCGATAAAAACACCAACGCCGCCAGGGCCATCAGCGCTGCGCCGGCGGCCGGAATCGCCATTTCGCCTGACAAGGATTTGCCGAACGTGGCCACCGCCCAGGCAATGCAGAGCCCCGGCAGCGAAGCAAAGGAAATGATGGTCAGATACGCGATTCGCTTGTCAATCGGGCATAGCTGCATGGTCAGCGGCATCATCCCCACAAAGCTGAACGCATTGGCGGCGCCATAGAGAAAAAAGATCGCCGAGAACTCAAAGTTCGTGCCGGCCACGGCAAACCAGAACGCAAGTACGATAAAGATGGTAAAACAGAGCGAAAGAACGGGTTTCCCGCCTTTTTTATCGCCAAGAACGCCGCCAATCGCATAGCCGGACAATGATCCAAGCATCTGCATGGAGACAAAAAAGCCCAGCGCGCTATCGGGCAAATGCAGCACGCGCAAAGCCTGTATCCCTAAAAACGGCGAGACGATGAAAATCCCCGCGGCAAAAATGCGCACCATGACCATAAAAAACAGACGCCGATCGTTTCGGATCATGGGGATGATCAGGCGCAGAAAATCGTGTACGGTATAATCCGGGTCCGTGCGCTTGGGCGGCAGCGGCGGCTCGATGGAGAAGCCGATAAGCACGATCGAAACGCACGACATGAGGAACATGAGACAATAGAGAACGCCGAATCCAGTGATGCCGGGATAGCGCGCCAGTATCACGTTAACCACGCTTCCCATTGCGGCCCCGATCAATGAGCCGATAAACAACCGTATTCCGAACGCCGAGGAAAGGCGCTTTTGCGGTATTGTCTTGGCCACCAGTTCCTGCCATGCGCTGAGATGCGCCCCGGAAAAAAGGCCTGAAATAAACGGGGCTGATGCAACGGCAACCAGCAGATATAAAGGCGAGACAAATGGGAATAGCAGAATAACCAGCCCCGGCACCAGATAGGCGCATCGCTGAAGCGTCCCCATGACCATAATGAGCGGCTTCATGCGCGGCAGTTTTTCAATCCAGTGCGCGATGATCAATTGGGGAATTGCCATGCCGATGAATCCCGCCAGGGGCATGAGCGCGATCAGCCAGTTGGGGCCGCCGAGTTTTTCGATGAGCCTGGGCATCACGGCGGTGGGATCGATCATGGCCATGCCGCCGGCGAACATCGCGCCTTCGGTAATGATGATCGCGTAATTGCGCGGCAGGTGCCTGCGCATCTCAACCGCATGAAGGTCCAGCTGCTCCCGGGACGCGCCTGCGCGGTCCGGCGCCGGGGGCGGGTCGACCGGCGATTGCAGAGAAGTCGATGCCGTTGCCATGATTCACGTCCGGGGATAGAATACCAGCAAAGCCGCAATCAGCCGGCGTCGGGCCGCATCGGCCCCGCGATCTCGACCCTTTTGTCAATGTCACCGTCGGGTATCACCACCGCGATCCAGGGAGAGCGCCGTTCGCGCAGCGTGCACTGCCACGTAACGGCCCCCTGTTCGCCGGGCGCCTTATCGCGAATGTCAATATCCAGATTGGCCGACCGAAGTTCGCAGCGCGTCAACGCTTTGCCGGCGGGACGGGCGGCTATTTCAATCCGGCCGGGGGACACTTCCCTGGAGACCGCATGCACATTCCGTTCCGCGCAGATGCCGGAACGCGCCAGCACGTATGCGTCCGCCATGAGGGCCAGCCACCGCGCGGAGGCATGCACCCAGACCTCTTTGAAGTTGTAGCAATTGGTGGCGGGCCAGTATGGTTCATCCCCGTTTCCCCGGGTCTGGATGCCCACGGGAAGCGCCCCCACGATATCGCCGCACATCGCCGAATATTGCGGCGCGAAATCATATCCTTCGCCGTACATCATGCTCTGCGCAAAAGGGTTCCTGCCCATGACCCATTCCAGTTGCGCATGGAAAAGAGCGCCAAGATCGCGGTCCTGGCGCAGAAGCATCGCCGCCGAGAGCGTTTTGGCCTGCGCGAACTGCATCGAATGGTTGCCGCGCGCGGAATACCAGACCGGAAAGAGCCGCAGATAGTGCATCTCGTCAAGCTTGATACCCGCGAGCGTCTGTTCGCGATAATCGGGCTGTTGGGAGCCGTCCAGACGATAGATCCCCGCCGACAGCATGCGATACGGTTCGGTAAAGCGCGAAACCGACCGGAGAAATTCCGCGTGCAGTGCAACGGCCGTGTACCATCGTATCCAGTCGGGATGGGTGGGAAAATCAAGGCACAACTCCGCCAGCGCGACAACCGGCATATCATATCTGGTCAAATGCGGGTCCGCAAGGAGTTTCTCTTTGCGCTGATCGGCATAGAAAAAGCCGCAGAACGGGACCTGCCAATTCGTGTAGGTCAATTGCTGGCTGTCGAGTATCTTTCCGCCGAATTCGAATGCCGTTGTGCAATACCGGCTTTCGCGTGTGGCCCTGTAGAGTTCCAGGGAAGCCAGAACGCATGCGGCCGCCACCACGATCTCGTGGGGCATTCTGCCCTTGTATTTCCCGAATTCGCCCAGACCGAACCGCCAGTCTTCGGCCGCCTCGCTGCGGCAGCGATCGGCGAGTTGCGGATCGCTTTCGCGAACGGCCAGGGCCGCGCGCGCCTCGACCATGGCGCCCAGAAAATTGTCAAAAGGCGAATTGGTCGCTTCGAAGGTGATGTCGTCCCTGGTCCCGATAATGCCGTCGGTCCAGAAATCCATGAATGCCCAGCCGCAGCGATAGCCGTCCCCGAACCGCGTCTTCCGGACCCATGCCAATCCCCACTGCGCCTCTTCCATCAACCGTTTGCCAAGGACCGGCGAGTCGGCCTGGGTCAATTGGGCCAGACGAAACATCCAGTAGGCGGCATCGGCCGTATTATAAATGCCCTGGGAAAGATCGCCGGCATCATGCCATCCGCCGTTGATCACAATGCGCTTGTCACCATGGCTGCACTGCCAGTCACCGTGACAGACATCATGGCCTCCGGGGACCGGATATCCGCACCGCTCACAGTAGAGAAAATTCAGCGTCTTCCAGATCGTCCGGTCCCAGATGTCGCGACCGATGCGGAAAATGCCCGTGGACCCGGCGCCAAAACGCAGGCGATAATTTCCCGGGTCGTCAACTTCGGCAAAATCGAGGACAGCAAACGTTCCCCGCGCCGTGGCCACGGTCCGCACGTTCTTTTGAAGGCGGACCCGCCCGGTGTCCGCGTCGATCAGCTCGAAAGCGGCGGCTTCAGCCGGACCCGGGGCGATCGCGATCTTAGGCATGCCGGGCAGGTATCCCGTATGACAGAATGCGATTTTACCGGGCGCGACATTCCATCCTTCGTACTGGTCCGCGTCAACCCGCTGCAGTTCCAGAAGATCAATATCAAAGCAGACCGTTTCAGCTGCGCCCGGCTCGCTGCCCTGGAGACGGTAGATGAAATCCAGGGCCGTCACATGATCGCGGGCCAGGTGGGGAATTTCCCAGACCACGTGGTTCCACGTGCAGGGTTCGAGCAGAAAGTAGTCGAGACCTTCGCGTTCGTATTTGTCGGGAACGGCGACCTCCCCGCCATTGTGCAGCTCAACCAGCATCGAAATGGTGTGGAACCCCGGGCATGTCGGATACACCCAGAACGAGAGCCGGTTGAAGGCGCTCCAATCCTCGCCCGGGAAAATCCGTCGCGCGGTGGCCCTGCCGTAGGGACGGCCGTTGATTACCTTGTTGACAACCGCCGAGGAGGTCGGCGAGGTCAGACGAAGGCTCCGGATCCCGACCTTGCAGCGTTCGTGAGTGAAAAGCATCTCTCCATAGCCGGTTTTCGTGCCTTCGCCGTCCCGCTCCTGAGGAGGGCCCAGGGGATGCTGCCAATGGCCGGGAGACTCCATATCGTCCAGCAGCCGCGATTCGTGCACGGTCTTTTCCAGCCATCGATGAAGAGCGGAGTGTTCCATTTCCGCGCGCATGGGAATATCGGTTGGGGAATTTTTCTGATTTTTCATCACTGCATCCATATGTTGTTGCTCCCGGGTACTGCGTGGGAATCAGGCAAAGAAATTCCTGATATTTGGAATATCCTGAGACATAAAAGATAATGAACTAAAATAATGGATTCGGCCGCCGAATTGCATGTTCTTATTGCTAATGACTTAATCAGCTACTCGGTTTAAGCGGAAATGTTGAGGAAAAACCGGAGCAACGGACCTAGTCCTCTATTTCACCTGCGCTTTTCATCGGCGACCTTGACGACGGTGTAGCACAGCCGCGATCGCCGGCGCCGCTATTCGATGATTATTTTCCGCGATGTCGTCTGCAATGCGGTTGTGGCATTGACAATATAAGACCCTCTTGGAAAACCCGAAAGCCGCAGCGGACCATGTGACGCGGGCCGACTTCGCATCATCATGCGGCCGCACACGTCAAAAACCGAAACGGCGACCGGAATGCCGGCGCTGAATCGAATGGAGCGAATTCCGTTATCATTTGCAAAGTCAATCGAAAAACCGTTTGACGGCTTTACGACCGGCATATATTCCGCGGCCGTGGGCACGTATCCCGGCACCGAATGCCACACCCCGTTGCCGTCCTCATATTTCCCGATGTTTTCCGCGCCGCCGTCGATCCACATATCGCCCGTGCAATTGCCGTGATAGATCGTTCCGTCACCTCCGGCGCTGGTGCTTTTTGCGATCTTGGGATTGGCCGAAATCCGAATCGCCACCATGTCGGACCAGTTGCATGCCACCTGGTTGGTGCCGAACCCCATGTTGCCTGCATGGCCGTACCAGCCTACCTGCTGTAATACCCATTTGTCTGAATTCACGGCCCAGCGGATCAATTCGCAACCGATCCCGATCGGATCGGCGCAGACTTGCTGCCACTCCGTCAGGTAAACCCGCGAAGGAGGCGCTTTCGTACTGCCGCTCCGGGCGCCGAAATCGATAAATTCGTGTCCTGTCCCGTAGTAGTATGCGGTGTAGCCTCCGCCGGCGGAAATCGAGATGTTGCAGTTGCCCCCGCCAGCGCCAACATCGCAGCCGCCCGGGAACGGTACGACATTGTTGCAGAACCACTCCGGATCGGTGCACAGGTATTTCTGCAAGGCCTGGACGGCCATATAATCGGCAGTGAGATTCAGGCTGAATCTGCGGAAATAGGTGCACGTGGGCATGTCCCGTCCCTGGCCTTTGTATTTGCAAATCTTGACGTTCTCTTTGGTGAGATAATTGACTTTCCAGACCTCGTTGTTCTGGGTCATCGGGCGCGGATCCGATGAAAAGCGCACGCAATTCGGATAGATATAATAGATCCAATTGCCCACGGGCCAGTCCAGTCCGCCCGAGGGGATCTCGCACGGAAGATCGCAAAGGTTTGTGATATTTCGACCGCTGATGTCCATCACCGATACGCTGTTTTTGCCGCCATTGGCAGTGGCGCACGATATGCTGTTTGCCTTTCCCTGGTTCGAGCGATAAAACGCGATTTTAATCCCGTCGAGATTGAATGCCGGATAATACGCGAATCCCTGGGTGCCGTCGTATATCGTGTCGTTTCGCACCGCGCTTCCGTTCTGTATTGTAAAGAGACTTACCAGGCCTTTTTCACCCTCAGAACACCCGCAGCAGGCGGAACCCCAATCAAGGCTTCCGGAACGCCAATGAACGGAAACAGCACGGCCGTTAATATGCTTGCCGTCAACGGCAAAGGCATTGTTGAATGAGAATGCGCCTGCTATCGCCAGAATGCATATCATCGCTCGTTTCATGCAGTACCCCCCCCCTTTTTTTAATACCCTTTATAAGGAATTGATTTGAAGCTATGCACAAAATAAGCAGGCAGACACAATTATGCATGTCCAAATATCAAATAACCTAACCAGCTATTTAATTATTATGCAGGAATTTATGGAATTTTCCCTGCATTTCCCAGTATAACCACAAGGGCATTGCTTTTCTTGCAAAAAACATGCATATTATTGCAAACTGATCTTCGGAGCCCATGCATGCAGCCTTTAATCACCAGCCACCAGTGGCATGAAAAGAACGGCATTTGTCCTGCGATCAAGGCCGTAGTCATGATTGCCGGTCCGTATCCGTCGTCTCTGGTCCGTTGCGGTGAGAATTGCTGGGTGCTCGATTATGAGTTCAACAGTTTTGGCCATGTGCGCGTGCAGGCCCCGCATTCACAATGGAGAACACGGCCGCCGCATACGGCGCATCTCTATCCGCCGGCAGCCAGGTTCTGGGAGGATACTCGCAAGGAGAAGGGATTTCGCCACAGCGCATGGATCCATTTCATTGGCGGCCGGGAAATCGGGCTGGAAAATCTCATCCCCGGGGAACGCGGGCATGCGCGATTTCTTGACGATGGAGAGCATATCGGATTATTGATGAATGCGATCGCAAAAGCCGGGACGGAGTATGGCGAAGCGGGGTTCTGGAAAGCCCAGGCCGACTTCTGCGCCGTCATCAACCTGCTTTTTTCCGCCATCAAGATCGAAGATGCTGATTACCGGATATCCCCGGACATCGCCCATCCCCGCAGCAGCGAACTCATTCAAACCGTTGCCGCCTATCTCACCGGCCATATAGCGGAAAAAATCTCGCTCAGGGAAATCGCCCGTTCGCTCAATGTGAGCGTCTCGACGCTCGCGCACCGGTATCCGCACGAAGCGGGCGAAACCGTGATGGCCACGCTTATCCGCATGCGCGTTGAACGGGCTACGTTGCTGCTGACAAAAGGGAATCGCCTGAAAAACATCGCGGACATGCTCGGTTTCTCCGACGCTTTCCATTTCTCGCGCACCTTCAAACGGGTGCAGGGAGTGTCGCCAAGGGAATATATTGCCAGGCATTCATAAAGGCGCCTCTAAAAATTGCTGACAATGTCATTGCGAGAATCCCGCCTTGGCGGGAGACGAAGCAATCTTCTTATTCCATACGAAAAACGCGAAATTGCTTCGCTCCGCTCGCAATGACAGACGCGTTTTTCGAATTTTTAGAGGCGCCCATAATTAATATCCCAGCCCTCCCCGGTTTCCCTTGACCTAAAAATCCGCAGAATCCCCTTCCGCCTTCCGCATATCAGCAATTGCAATATTATTCATGTTATATGCAATGCGAGCAATGGGGATTCGGTGAGATCGGCGTATTTTATGCTATAGAGTTGCTGATGTTCGCCGATTCACCCGTGATTTTCGCGTTGCAGCATTTTTCATAATATAATAACTATTCCTTTAAGCGTTTATGCAATCGATTGGACAGCGGTTTCCATTCAGCCGCCAGTTGTGTAGCCAGTTCCGGAAGGAGTCGAGACCAATGAAAACCATTTTCATGTGCATTCTATCCTGCGCGTTGTCTTTTCCCGCATGGAGCACGGACGGTTTTTCAGTAACCACCGTCAGCCGCTGGACCTGCGGGGGGAATATCCCGGAAAACGCCTTCGGCTATCAATGGAAGGGCGACGACACCGATAATGATCTGCCCGGCCATATCCTGCGCGCGACCATTAAATCCGATGCAGTTGCGTCTCTTGATACGATCTACAATCAAACCTATGCCAAGTACCCCGTCATAAATTTGAGCGGCACGAAGGTGGCGATGTATCGATATGAAGCGCGGCTGCAAAACGGCGCGGTGGTCGACCTTGATAAGCCGCGTCATATCTCGGTGATGAACATAGACGGCAGCAACCTGCGCGATCTGGTCACCTTCAGCGCCTCCGATGTGGCCGGCGGCAACGAATCTTTCGTCATTCTCGACTGGACCGCGGGCGATTGGATCTACTATACAAAGCCCCGCCATGCCTACCCCAATGACAGCTGCCCGATCTGGCGCGTGCAGGCCGACAATGCATCAACCAACCAGCATGTGTATACGTACAATCCGCAGGGGTGGGCAAACTTAGCACGGTGGGACATAACCGCGGATGGCAAGCGCTCCACGCTCATGGGAAATTGGACCTCTGGCTATTCGAATACCTGCACCGATTTTCCTCCAACGCATCCCCCGGTGCCTGCCGGCATGACCGGCGGATATTACGCCAATGTCTGCTGCTGCAACATTTCCTGTTCCGCGAGCGGACGATACGTGGCTCGTTTTATTGATGGGGGGCATGTCAATGTCTTCCTGGGCCGCTGGGACCCCAATGACGTGCTGTCGGTGAAGGACCTGAACACGGTCCCGCTTGCCAGCATCAGCGCCTGGGCCAAAGAAAATGTGGGCGCCGGCATGGGCATGACCCGCTGGTCGACCAACTCCGACAAATGGTACTGCGTCATGCCCGCGGGCTGCCGCGAAGCCACATGCGGCGGAAACCAGGTCCTGGTGAATCATCTCGATAAAAAGGCGATCATGACCACGCACAACCCTAATTTACCCGCCGCAAATTGCCAATCGGCAACCGTGGTGGCCGCCACGGCGGGCGATTTCTGGGTCAAGCCGCCGGCGGGGTCCGAAGGCAAAATCGAAGATACGCTCGGTAACTGGATAGCCGTCAGCACGAATACGGTGATTCAAAGAGGTCCGGGAGGCGGCTTGATATCGGCGAATTCCCGTCCGCGCCTATGCATATTGGCAGACAGAACGATCGTCTTCGCTCCCGGCGAGCGGGAGGAATACCAAATCGAGCTCTGCACGGCGGACGGCAGGCGCCTGCAAAGCTTCCGAGGAACCGGCGGACGGTCGACCATTCCGCAATCGGTGATGCGGCCGGGGATCGTATTCGCCCGCATCGTAGCGGAGAACACCGGGAAAACGGAGACCATTCCGCTATGCGTACCATGAGGTGAATACTTGACAATCAGGAATGTTCCGTCGGGACCAGGGATCCCGCAAATTCATAACTATTGGAGGACTGTATGAAGCGAAGAACACGGTATTTTCTTTTCCTGTTAAGCGGTATAGCCGCCCTGTGCGCTGTGTCCGTCCAGGCCCAGACCACTTACTACGTGTCAACCACCGGCAGTGACGGAAGCGACGGCAAGTCGCTCGATCACCCCTTTGCCACCATCGGCAAAGCCGCCGCGGTGATGAAGGCCGGCGACCGCTGTCAGATCCGTCAGGGCATTTACCGGGAAACCGTCAAGCCCGCCGCATCCGGCGCCGCGGCCGCACCAATGACCTTTGAGGCCTACGGAAACGACCTGGTCTACATCAGCGGCGCCGACCCCGTCATCGGCTGGACGCAGCACCAGGGCGGCATTTATAAAGCATCGATGCCGTGGAACCTGGGCGAATACAAGAACCAGATCATTGTCGACGGGAAAATGGCATGGAACGCGCGGTCTCCCAATGTGGATGCCGCGTATGTACCTGATCAATATCTCGATTTTTTCGGCATTTTTGACCGACGACGGTTTCAGCCGCTTACCGAACCGATCGCTGTGCCCCAGCTCGTTTTCTTTGGCGACAACGGTGGGAGCGGTTCATCATTCAATTTCTCGGTTGGCGCCGGCAGCGGCGCCAGCAAACTGCCGGCGGACCTTTTCAACCATTCGAATGATTTCTTCAAAGGCGGACTTCTCACCGTTCACGGTATCTACTGGATAGGGACCGGGATCATTTCCGGTTCCAGTTCGAGCGCAACCAATACGAGCATTCAATCCACCAAGGTAAACTCAATGGCAATGGGGGGAGAGGGGGCCGGTTTCATTTCCCATGTTTTCGGGCTCCTCGATGCGCCCAACGAGTGGTTCCGCGACAACGGCACGCAAATGCTCTACCTGTGGGCGCCGGACGGCGCGAACCCGTCAAATCATCTGGTTGAAGCAAAGCGCAGGGGCCTGGGGTTTGACCTTACCGGAAAGCAATATGTT
>Ga0315279_10001892_pt1 | contig 33138 bp, 31 predicted proteins | sample YL17G06_20_MG_FD_203694 | JGI IMG/M metagenome (GOLD analysis project Ga0315279, IMG submission 203694) | Sediment microbial communities from Yellowstone Lake, YNP, Wyoming, USA - YL17G06_20 | ecosystem: Environmental > Aquatic > Freshwater > Lake > Sediment | place: USA: Wyoming | collected...
AGGTCCGAAAGCCCGTTTTCAAACGGGTACTTTACATACCTGCCCTTGAAGAAGACCTTGGTGTTCCTCTTTCTCTTGAGGACATTGCCCCGAAGCTTTGTGAGTATGAAATCCACGAGTTTCTTGTCCCTCGAGAAGATGATGTGCCCGCCGCCGTAGTCGAATGTGAAACCGTCCTCCTGCAAACTCCTGCACAACCCGCCACACACGGCATTTTTTTCAAACACTTCAGAATCGTGCTTCAGCAGGCTGGCGACAGTCAGGCCAGCGAGGCCGCCTCCGAGAATTCCAACCTTCATTTTTCTCACGCAATCACCTGACTGGCACGAACTTGTACTTGTCTGACGGGGTCTGGCCGGTTCTCATGTAATAGATGGTCGACCCCAGGTACATCTTGAGAGTGCTCAGGTAGCCGGCCTTCCTCCACCGCCGCAACGAGGTGAAAACTGGCACCTTGAGGTACATGAATTTTCCATAAGCTTTCGAACGGATTGCCAGGTCATGCGTCTCGTTCAGGGCCAGGTCCTCCCGGAAGCCGTGCAGCTTTTTGAAAACTTCCTTCCTGTAGAAGAAGCAGTACCCTGGGTCCTGGGGGGTTCCAGATTTGATTAGCACCCTGGCCGCGGCGTTTGTCATCATGTAAATGAACCAGTCATAGATTTTTCCCTCCGCCGGGTAGAACTGGCATGTCCCTCCTATCACTTTCTCCCTTGTCTTCAGAGCTCTGTCCACGCTTGACAAAAGGTTGGGGGATGGGGTTGTGTCTGCATCTATGAAGACCAAAATATCCCCCTTCGCGGCTTTCGCCCCCTCGTTTCTCCCGTGTGCCGGGCCCTTCCGCTCGGAGACCACGACCCTGGCGCCGTACTTCTTTGCGACATCTTGGGTGTCATCATCGGAGTAGCTGTCGGAAACTATTACCTCGAAATCCTTGTGGTCCTGCGCCTTCAGGGCCCTCAGAAGCTTGCCCAGATATTCGCCTTCGTTCAGAGTGGGGGTGATTAGGCTTATCACAAACGCACCTATGTTCCTGACTGATTAAAATTATCGGGTAAGAATCTCCGCATAATCTTGAAACAGAGATGGCAATGATGTTGCGGCGTATTCATCTGATTTTCACCTGACGGGCTCAAACACAAACTTCTCCTTCGGCACCTGCTTGCTATTGAAGTATAACACGGCCGCTTTGATGTAAATCAGAATTGTTTTCATGTACCCGTCTTTCTTGTACCTGCGCAGAGAAGTGAAACCAGGGACCTTGATGTAAACGAATTTCCCGTAAGGTCTCGTCCTTATCGCCAGGTCCTGGGTCTCGTTGAGCTTGAGGTCCTCCCTTATCCCGCCCAGCTTCTCGAAAACTTCCCTCCTGTAAAAGCCACAACAGCCCGGGTCCTGTGGGGTGCCACCCAGGATCATCAACCTGGCGGCTCCGTTTGCCAGGGCAAAAACAAGCCAACCCACGATCCCTGCCTCTGATGGGTAGAAAGCACACGTCCCCCCGACCACGTCCTTCCTCTCCTTCATTATTTTGTCGATCCCTTCCAGCATTCTTTTGGAGGGAACGGTGTCTGCATCCAAAACCAATAAAATATCTCCCTTGGCGACCGCCGCGCCACGGTTTCTCCCGACAGCTGGCCCAAGCCGGTCGGATAGTACCAATTTCGCCCCGTACTTCTTCGCGACCTCTTGGGTGTTGTCATCGGATTTACTGTCCGAGACGATTACCTCAAAATCCTGGTAGGTCTGGTCCTTGAGCGCCCTCATTGTTTTTTCAAGGTAGCTACCTTCGTTCAGCGTCGGGATTACTACGCTTATCACAGTAAAATCTATACGAGGAGAGGTTAATTGTTTTTTGATGAGAATCTCGGTGATAGTCCCGACCTTCAACGAGGGGAAGACCATAAGCAGGTGCCTAGAGTCCATCAAAAAGCAGACTTTCAATGACTACGAGCTCGTGGTTGTGGACGGCCATAGCAGGGACAACACGGTTGAGGTCGTCAAAAGGTACACGAACAAGATAATCTTCGACGAGGGGAAGGGAGCAACGGCGGCCAGGAACCTCGCCGTTCGACAGGTCAAGTCGGAAATCGTGGTTTTTGTGGACGGAGACACCACGGTCCCTGAAGATTACTTGGAAGTTGTGGACAAAGCTTTCAAAAAGGGTATAGTCGGGGTTGGCGGCCCACTGCTCCCGGAAGGTGGGAACTTCCTGGACAAAATAATATTCTTCTTCAGCGCGGACCTAATCAGGAGACTGTTCTCTTTCTTTGGCTCGCACCACTTCTCGGGAGCAAGCTGTGCATACCTCAGGGAGCCCTACCTGACAGCCGGGGGTTTCAGGGAAGACTTGGACATGCTGGACGACGTCGAACTCTCCACCCGCATGAGCAGATATGGAAAGGAAAAGTTCGAACCAAAAATGCTCGCAGTGACTTCCATAAGACGGACAAAGCAGAAGGGGCACACGTCAACTGTGAAGATGTATCTGCAAGGTTACCTCAGCCTGTTCAAGACTGGTCAAGTGAAAAAGAAGGGTTACCTGAGGGAAATCAAGAAATAGCGGGTCACTTCTTCCAGACCTTCACTCCTACGTACGACAAAGCGATTGCGCCGACTACGATTCCCAGGACAAAAGTTATCATCCGCTCTACAAGGATTGCGCTCAGCGCTGTACTTTGTGGGACACCGAAAAGCGTGAAGATGGAGTAGTATGTGAAATCTACGGTCCCCAGCCCGCCGGGCAGAAGCGGGATGAGCCCGACAATCGCCGGCAGGGTCAGGGTCATAAGCAGCATTGGTATGGGGGGGTGAACGCCCAACGCCTCGAATATCAGCAGGTACCTCATCGTGATCACCATCCATATCATGATGGAGATGAACGCCACCGGGAGCGTGAACCTGTTCCTGACTATCATGCGCAGTGGCTTGATGAAACGGTCCAGTGTATGACGTACCTCGGCCTTGCTCTTCGGCTTTTTAATGGCTTTCAGGACCCGGTAGATCAAGTGTGCTATCTTTGGGTGGTTAAGCCTGCAAAAGGCGCGGGGGGCCAGCGACATGAAGACGAAGAGCACACACATCCACGCGACAAACATGACAATCAACATTGGTGCCGAGAGCGTCCCGAGACCGAGCACCAGCCCGAGGATCAGGAACGAGAAGAATATCGGGAAATCCATGACGAACTCCCCGATCATCGTCGCAAGACCGCACGAGTAGGGTACTTTCATTGTCTTGCGCAGGAGGTAGGTCCTTGCTATGGGATCCCCTCCGCTGTACGTGAACGGGGTGACGTTGTTTATGAAAACGCCGCTCAGTTGTATGGGGTAAAGTTTGGAGAGCCGCGTCTTATGGCCCGCAGACGCCAATATCATCTTCCAACGGGTTGACCAGAGAGCAAGGCCAAAGAAATAAATCCCGATAGCAGAGAGGACAAAGACGTAGTTCGCGCTGAGAATCGCGTTCACCATCCCGGCGAGGTTCTCTTTTGAAAGGAGGAGCAGGGCGAGCACTATGAGGACTGCGCCCACCAGAACTGAAACGACCAACCGTTTCAGGTTCACCTTAATCTCCTTTTCTGGCATCAAATCACAGTATCCCGGGACGGCAAAAAGAATTCGGTTTATAAGCTTTTCACGCAATCAGCACTTGATGGCAGTAGGGGTAGATCTCAGGGCCTGGGCGCGAAAGAACGCCCACTACATCGCGGCTTGGCTAATCATGGGAGGGATTTTGTTCGTCCTCGTCCTGAAGGAACTCGGGATTTACTCGCTGGTGCTGTTCGCGCCGTTCTTCCCTTACCTCGCCATAACACTGGCAAGAATACATCAGGAGATGAAAAAACGCTACTCGCCCACATAACCGTGCCGTTGATAATCTACGGGGCGCTCCATGGCCTGAACCCCACCGCGCTCCTCGCGCTTCTGGTAGGCGCCAACATCTCCAGCCTGGACGTCCTCCCGACCTTGATAAGAAAAGAGCCTCCAAAAGAGTCAACGGAAGAAAAACACGCTGCCACCATCCTGCACACCCTGTTTTTCTTTGCCGTGTCCTTCGTACCCCTCTACTTCATATTCAACCTCCCTATAGCCACCTCGTTCATGATAGGCGGGTTCACTCACATCCTCATAGACGCGCTCGACGAGAAGGGGCGGATGCTGCTTTACCCGTTCAGCAAGAAATTTTACGGGCCCAACCTTTTCACTTACGACTTCTGGACGTACACCACCAACAGGAAGATATTCGCGCTGGAGACGGCTCTTTTCTTTGCGGCCTTCTTCCTGATGATCTTCAGGTGAAGCTGACATGCCGAAAGAGACAATCAGCAGGGAACTTCTGGAGATACTGGCATGCCCCGCGTGCAAGGGTGACCTGAAGCTTAAGGGGGACGAGATTTCCTGTGTCAAGTGCGGTCGGCGCTACCCGATAGTTGACGGCATCCCCCATCTGCTGCCGCCCGAGCTCATGCCTCAGAAAAAGCCTTGAATCTAAGACTCGCACACGGTTATAGAAATCTTAACTTCTGTTTTTGGGTCCCTCAAACTTCTGACGATTGCTGGCGAGAAGTCCGCGGCTGCCTTGTCGGCCAAGATTGCCAGAGTGCGCCCGCATGTGAACGAACTCTTCCTGACGACAAGGTCCCCGGGATAATCCAACGTGAGGGAAGGGTGACCACGAGCCCGGACTTTCTCCGTCACTCCGCTTGCCTCAATGGTGATAAAAATCTCTTTGCCCGACCTTATCGCGCGCTTCAGCTCCGGCGGCAGGTCGGAGACGGCCTTGTCTGAACCGACAGATATTATACAATCGCCCTTGGGGCCGACCTCTAGGTCCTTTGTGATCATGAATGTGGTCCCGTGCCTCGCCGTAATCCCGGGGTGCCCCCTCGCTCTGATGACATGGCTCAACATACGTCACAAATAAGCCCGAAACCAGATATTGTTTTGGTCGCATGCTCAAAGAGCGGGAAAACTTGGTCTATAACCTGATCCACTGGGGCTACCTGAAGAAGCCAGAAATCATCACCGCCTTCAGGAAGGTCCCACGGGAGGAGTTCATCCCTAAAGAAATCAGGGAGTATGCATACGCTGACCAACCCCTCCATATAGGCCACAGCCAGACGATATCCGCTCCAAGCATGATCGCGATAATGATGGAGAGCTTGGGCCTTGCCAAAGGGATGAAAGTTCTGGAAATCGGGGCCGGGTCTGGGTACAACGCTGCCATCACTGCCGAGATTGTTGGGTCTGGTGGGATGGTGGTGACCGTGGAGAGGGTCCAGGAGCTGGTGAAATTCGCCAAACAAAATCTGAAGAAAGCGGGCTACGGATGGGTCGAGGTTGTTGAAGGCGATGGGACACTCGGCTACAATGAAAAGGCGCCATGGGACAGGATACTCGTCACTGCCTGCGCGCCTGATATTCCTAAACCGCTCCTGCAGCAGTTGAAAGTCGGCGGGAAGCTAGGCGCCCCGGTTGGAAAGCACTACATGTACCAGACGTGGACGGTTGCCGAGAAGCTGGGTGATGACAAAATCAAAATCACTGAACACGGCGGGTGCTCATTCGTGCCGCTCGTCGGGAAACACGGGTGGGGAGAAGAGGACTAACCAAACCACTTCTCAATCTGTGCCTGTCCGCGCTCCGCCTTCCCCTTCATCAGCTTGTCAATCCCGCTCTGCACCCGTTCATCCGAGAAACCGTGCTCCCCGCAAAGGAAGCTCTTGATCTTCTCCGGGTCGGGGTCTCCCCACTTGAGCCCATACTTGTCGGTCACGTCCGGCTTCAGAAAGATTTCCCGTACATCCATGGGGTTAACCTCAAACTTCCCGCCCAGCTCCGTCTTAACTATCTCCGTCATCGAGCCGTGCTTCTTCACCAGCTCGAGCGCCTTCTTCGGCCCAATCCCCTTTATCCCCTCGTTGAAGTCCGTGCCTATTAGAATCCCAACGTCCACGAGCTGCTCCCGCGTCACGCCGAGCTCACCCAGCACCTTCTCAAGCTCAATCACCTCGGGGACCACCTCAATGTAAACATCCTTCCCCGGAAGCTTCCTCCTTCCTGTTATCGCGAGATTTCTGACGAGCGTCGGCGCGCCGAAAAGCAGGCTATCGAAGTCCTGGCTTGCAGCCGCCCAAGCGTCACCCCGCTGGACGAGCCGCGCCGCCTGGGCCTCTCCCTCCCCGGGAGCCTGAACCCAAGGGACACCAATGACGTCAAGGAGTGTCTTGGCCTGGTCTATCATCTCCGTGTCTACCCGGCCGGCCCTCTGAGCGAATTTCCTAGCATCCTCAACCCTCCCCGCCTCAAGGGCCCTCTTCCACTCGACCTCCGCCTCCGCCCTGACCACCTTGCGCTGCTCGACTGTCTTTCTCTTCAAAATCGGATATCTCCCGTCAAAAACGTAAACGGGCTTCACTCCCGCCTCGACAAAGTTGGCCGTCCTGTAAAAGAGCCCGGAGAGGTGGGAGGTTATCCTCCCCTTCGAGTCCCGCAGGAACTCTCCGTCCCTCTGCCTGATTATCGAGAGGAACTGGTAGAGCGAGTTCAGGGCATCTATAGCGACGACCTGTCCACGGAGCTGCTCAAGCCCGATTGCCCGCTTCGCCACAACGTCCCCAAGCTGCACGCCCATCTGAAACCCAATTGAACTAAGCCACAGCGCTTATTTTAGGTGAACTAAAGCAGGACAAAATCAGGCGAGAGCTGCCCTCTTCTGGCCGGGGAGCCTTCTGACCACTGTTATCGGGACCGCGTCCGCCTCGAACTCATGAAGGGCGATGCTGATGGGGTCTGTCATATTCTCTGGAATATCAATCAGCACAGGAGCTCCCATCGATATCTGGAGTGCCCTCGCGCCTATAACTCGGGCCTTCTCATAGCGGGTATATTTTTTCGAGAAAATGCGTTGCCCCCCGTCAGAACCCCATTCCACCCTCAGGACCCATGGGGGCCGCTTCCCCTTTTCCCAGCTTGGTCGCCGCGATGACATCGTCAATCCTGAGTATCATCTCCGCGACCTCGCTCGCTGATTTTATTGCCTGAATTTTGACCCTGAGCGGTTCCACTATCCCTTTTTCCAATGTGTTGAGGACCTTGCCGCTTATCACGTCAAGACCAACGTTCTCGTTCCCCTTCTTCTCGTGCTCGGACCTTAGACGGACGAGGATGTCTATTGGGTCAAGCCCCGCGTTTTCTGCCAGTGTCCTCGGGATAGCTTCTATTGCGTCCGCGAACAAGTTCACGGCCAGAGCTTCTCTGCCACCGACCGTGTCCGCATACTCCCTCAACCCTTTCGCCACTTCCACCTCGGGAGCGCCCCCTCCCCCGACCACCTTCCCATCTTCCAAAGCGGCGGAAATCACTGAAACTGCATCGTGCACGGCTCTTTCTACCTCATCCACCACGTGCTCGGTCCCTCCTCTTACAAGTAGACTGACGGCCTTCGGGTTCTTGCACCCCTCTACGAACATCATCTCTTCCCCGGCGATCTTGCGCTCCTCCACCAGGTCGGCTGCGCCGAGGTCTTTGGGAGTGAGGTCCTTCAGGTTCGTCACCAGCTTCCCGCCGGTCGCCTTTGCCAGCTTCTCCATGTCGGACTCCTTGACCCTCCTGGCGGCCAGGACCCCTGCCTTTGCAAGGTAGTGCTGGGCAACGTCATCTATGCCTTTCTGGCAGAGCACAACGTTGGCGCCGGATTTCTTTACCTGATCTACCATCTCCTTGAGCATGCGCCTCTCTTCCTCCAAGAAGCTCTTTAGCTGCTCTGGGTCCGTGATGTTGATCTTGGCGGACGTCTCGGTTCCTTTTACCTCAAGGGCCAAGTTCAGCAGGGCTATCTTTGCCTTCTCAACCCGCCTAGGCATCCCCGCGTGGACAACCTCCTTGTCCAAAATCACGCCGTTAATGAGCTGGGAATCCGAAGAACTTCCACCGCTCTTCTTCTCGACCTTTATGTTGTCTATGTCCGCCTCGATTTTCCCGTCAACCTTCTCCACAATCTGCTGTGCGGCCTTGACGCAGAGTTCCGCCAGCTTGCTCCCAAGGGCCTCGGAACCCTTGCTGCTCATGGCAGTCTGCGCGATCTGCTTCAGTATTTTGTCGTCTTCCTCAGAAACTGGCGTTGCCATCTTCTCGAGTATCTTGAAAGCCCGCTCGGCTGCAAGCTCGTACCCGCTGGTTATGTGGGCCGAATGAATTTCCTGATCGAGTAGCTCCTCCGCCTTCTTTAGAAGCTCGCCTGCGAGGATGACCGCGCTGGTGGTGCCGTCCCCAACCTCGTCCTCCTGGGCCTTCGCGACCTCAACCATCATCTTCGCGGCTGGGTGCTCCACGTCCATTTCTTCTAAAATCGTGACCCCGTCGTTTGTTATCGTGATGTCCCCCATGCTGTCGACGAGCATCTTGTCCATGCCGCGGGGACCCAAGGTGGTGCGGACTGCCTCGGCTATCGCTCTGGCGGCCATTATGTTCATGCGCTGAGCGTCCCGCCCCATGTACCTCTGGGCATTTTCCGACAGTATCAGCACCGGTTGTCCACCCAATTGACTTGACATTCAATCAAACCATCCTACAGACTGCGCCATCAATAATCAGCAAAACTGGGCCTTAAAAACTTTACTGAAAAGCGGTTCGACGCCTCCGGTGTTGCTCACGAGCACGTATTTTTAGCCTGGGAGTGGATTCTGTTTGGTCAAAATGAAGATAGAACTGAAGGAAGGTATCGGGTTCTCGGCGGCCCACTTTGTGATCGGGCACAAGAAGTGCGAGCACCTCCACGGCCACAACTGGCGGGTCGGGGCGACTGTGGAAGGAGAAGAGGACGAGCGCGGGCTTGTGGTGGACTTCTTGGAACTCGGACAGCTGATGAGAAAAATATGCGAGACCTATGACCATCGCCTCCTCCTCCCTGAGAAAAACCGGGGCATGAGACACTCCCAAAAAGGGAAACTGACCGTGGTGTCCGCATGCGACCGCGAGTACGAGTTCCCGACGGAGGACATCGTCTGGCTGCCCGTGCTCAACATAACCGTGGAGGAGCTGGTAAGGGTCATAGTGGACGAGGTCGCCAAGGAACTATCAAAATACCCGAACGTGAGGAAGATAACTGTCTTTGTAGAGGAGTCTCCCGGAGAAAGCGCGACTGAAGAGCGGAAGATAAGGGGTTGACGGCCGAATGAAGGGCACATACGTCCTCTTCGTCCAGGTGCCTTACGAGTTCTCGCTGAAGATATCTGACGAGGATGTGACATTCAAGCCTGGATACTACGCATACGTTGGCTCGGCACTGGGGGGCGTTGAAAAGAGGGTGGGTCGCCATTTCTCTGATGACAAGAAGTTGCACTGGCACATAGACCATCTCCTCCTCCACGCGAAGGCGGTCGATTACTTGGCGGCGAAAACCGAGGAAAGGAAGGAATGCACCGTGGCGGAGGGCCTAGCGAAACAGTTCCCCGGGGTTAAAAAGTTCGGCTCGAGCGACTGCCGCTGCGAGACTCACCTGTTCTACGGCCCCGACCTTCACGGGCTGCTCAGGCAGACGCTGGGAGTGTTCAAGGAGCTGGGTCTCAAGCCTGAAAAGGGGATTGTAAATGAGTAGAAGAGAAGAGAGGAAAACGGACTTCTACTATAGGAGCGCGAAGCAGGAGGGACTGCGGAGCCGGGCAGCTTACAAGCTCTCGCAGCTTGACGAGAGGTACCGCCTGTTCAGGAAAGGGGACGTAGTCGTGGACCTGGGGGCGGCCCCCGGCGGCTGGCTGCAGGCTTCCAGGGCGCGGGTGGGCGAAACTGGGTTCGTGCTCGGAGTCGACATCCAGCCAATCTCAAAACTGCCTCAAAAAAACGTGAAAACGATTGTGGCGGACATCACTGACCCGGCGACCCCGGAGCTCGTGGAGCAGAACCTGCCGCGTAGGCCAGACGTGGTCCTCTCGGACACCTCCCCCCAGATAACCGGGGTCTGGGACGTGGACCATGCCAAGTCCGTGGAGCTGGCCCAAACCGCCTTAAAATTCGCCGCACGCATGCTCACCCCCGGCGGGAAGTTCTTGGTGAAGGTGTTCCAGGGGGAGCTTTTCGAAGATTTCCTGAAAGAGGTCAAAGAAAGGTTCGATTTCGTGAAGGTCTCGAAACCGTCAGCTTCCAGAGGGAGAAGCGCCGAGACGTATGTTTTGGGGATGCGGTTCAGGTCTCGCGCTTGAGGGCTATCGCTACTTCCTCGAGAGCTCTTGTCGGGGCCAAAGCCAGCTTCTTCTCCAGGTCTTCGACAAACCTGCTGGCGGGCGCCCCTAGCTGCCATAGATCAACGTAAATCTGGACGAGGGGAGCCACGTTCCCCTTGCTCAGGCTCTTCAGGTGGTCGTCCGATGCCAGGACGAAGAGGTTGTACTTCTTCCTTTGCGTCGGCTTGTAGACGCGTCTAACGACATCCGGGTCCGCATAGACAAAAATCTGGGAGTAGTCGGCCGGAGTGGTGCTGAACTTTGCCCGATAGCCAGAGTAAGCAGTGAGAATCGACCCTGGTGGAAGCTCTGTCTCTACCTCCTCCAACTTTTTCGGGGCAAATGTTGCGTATTTCACGTCCTTCGGAAGATCTCTTGTGACGGCCCAGTAGAGAATCGCGCGCTTCGGGTCTATGAGGCGGAAACCGAGTGGCTTGCGCTCGATCGCCCCCATCTGTTCCAGACGGGTTATGATGGGGTTGACGGTACCGAGGGAGAGACCGCAGACCTCCGCGAGGTTTTTCTGACTGAAGAAGCGGTCACCGTGCTCGTGATGGCGATGCAGGATCTCCCGAAGCAGCCTGTCCACCTTTTTCATTGTTTTCCCGATTGAACTTCGTCCAATTCTCCTTATATTTGTTTCGCTTATAATCGAAACTTTACCCCCTCCAAAAACCCGTGAGAGCGGCCTCCAGCATAGGGCTATTGGGAATAGGGCATGGTGCGCACCAAACCCGTTCCGGGCCTTGAGAGCAGAGGGGATAGTGGACCCCTGTATTTTGTCGAGTCAGCGTGCTCGAGTAATGGGGATCTTCTCCCAAGGCCCATTCCCACTAATCAATCATTGCCGCATCGGCTTTGGGGATTGCTCTTCCATGGAAAGGCCCAAAAGACGATTGCCCTCTTTTTGAGCATTGTCATCTTGATCTCTCCGATTTCTCCATTGGTCTCCGCATCCTCGTTCACTGACACGGCGGACGCTGACTTCGCCTATGGGGCACACAACAACACGGAGAATGTGAACGACACGGTGAGGCTGACATCTGGGAATACCCAAGGAACGTTCACGTCGCAGGCCCTTGACGAAGGCAATGGCCTGATAAGAGGCTGGGAAAACCTCATCTGGACTGAAGACGAACCAACCTCATTCCATCAGGAGAATGACAACGCGGGGAGCGAGCCCGACCCTCTTATCGATGGGGCAGGGAGAAAAGGCGCTGTGGTCGGCGGCTCTCTGGCAAGCACCTGTACTGACGACGGAGTTTACGAAGAGATCGGGGAAGACGTCACGGACAACACGCTCAACTGGGCGGAAAACATCGAAAACGTCACCGCCGGTTTTGACAACTACACCGTCAAAATAAAGGGCTACACTAGCGTGGACGCAGAGAACGTCGGCGTCTACATCTGGGAGAACCAGGATGGCGCGTGGGGGTGGAGGTTCCTGGACAACCTCACGGACACTGAAAGAACGATTGCATTCACGGTCTCCGGAGATAACATCGAAAACTACTTGGTCGGGGAAAACATCGGCGTCAGATATCTGGAAGACACTGCGGATTTGGACCAGACAATTGTTCACATCGACCTCTGCATCGTTGAGGAAAATGTCACCTACGAGTCCGAGGTCAAGCTGCAGGTCCGCACGAGCGCCGACAACTCCACATGGGGCGACTGGAAAGGACCCGACAACACCTCCGGCAGCTACTTCACCAACGGGGCCGGCATGGGATATTCGACAGTGACCGTTGGAATGGAGAACATCCCAGACAACCGCTACATCCAGTACATCGCCTACTTCTCAAGCGGTACCGCCGCGCTGAGCGGGGCGGATGGACCGATCCTTTACGACGTGACTGTAAACTACACAAACATCCAACCGACTCTCCAGACGCCTTCCAACGGCTCTTACGACAACGACAACACTCCGACATTCGACTGGGCGGATGTGGACGGGGTGACGAATTACTGGCTCTGGGTCGACAACGACTCCAACTTCCTGAGCTGCGAGATAAAAGAAAGCAGTCTGACGGCGAGCGAGTACACACCGACCACGGGACTTGCAGACAAGCTCTACTCCTGGAAGGTCAAGGCGAAGGTTTCCTCGGACCTCGTCTCTCTCTGGTCCGGCACGTGGACGTTCACGATAGACACCGTGACCCCGAGCGCCACCACCATCCTCTCTCCAGACAACAACGTGACGCTGGTTGACGACCAGCCGCTCTTCACCTGGACCACTGTCAGCGGCTCTGGCCTCACTTACAAGTTTGAGATAGACAATGACAGCGACTTCTCGTCCCCAATCTACTTCAAGACTGGCATAACTGAGAACTACTGCGAAATCGAAAACAAACTTCCTGAGAACTTCCAACCTTACTACTGGAAGGTGGCCGCCGCCGATAACGCCGGCAACGAGAACTGGTCTGGCTGGTACAAGTTCTTGCTCAGGGTTCCACCGTACTCAAGCGTGAGCGCCCTCTCTCCGTACTGGGACAACGACGCCCCGCGAACGATTACCGTCACGGCAGGCGACAATGATGGCCTGGTCGACAACGTGGAGCTTTGGTACCGCTACTCTGCCGACAACGCCGGCTGGGGCAACTGGATAAAGTTCGAAAACAAAAAGACCTCCCCGTACACTTTCAACTTCACTTTCGACAACGGAAATGGGTACTACGAGTTCTACTCCCGGACCTGGGATGACCGCGGAAACTATGAAAATGCACCGTCGGCTGCTGACGCGATATGCGGGCACGACAACGCGGTGCCAAACATCCCGACGCTGTTGACGCCTGAAAACAACATGATCGTTCAGACTCAAACACTGACCTTCACCTGGACATCCGTAAGCAGCCTCTCGCCAGTTAGATACGATCTGGCCGTGGACAACGAGAACAGCTTCACGGCACCGTACGTTTATTATAAGACTGGGATTTCCGGGAACTCGCACTTGACTGAGAACTCTTTTGGGATCGGGACATATTACTGGAAAGTGAAAACCAATGACAACGCTGGAAACGAGAACATCTGGTCTGAAAACTTCACTTTGACAATAAGCGTCTGGCACTCCATAGAAACTTGGACAGGACCCGTAAGCTCTCCTCCCGCGACCGGTTGGTACAAAATAGAAAATTGGGCCGGGACGACCGTTGCTCCTAACAGATGGAACCTGATAAACAGCTGGATAGGATATGGGAGCTCTGGCGGCGTCTGGACGAAGTTTGAGACATGGGTTGGAGCTGTGGCCGTTCCAGCGGTCGGATGGCACGTTATAGAAACCTGGAACGGAACTGCCTTCACGACAGTTCAGTGGCGCACTGTTGAACTATGGAGTGGAACCGCTGCCGCTAACGTCCAGTGGAGGACCATCGAAATGTGGACTGGAGCCGCAAACGCTGCCGTTGTTTGGCATAAGGTAGAAACTTGGGCAGGAACAGTCACGAGCCCGACGACAATCGGGTGGTACTCGGTTGAAAAATGGTTCGGTAGTGTCGGGGCTCAAATCCCGACGCCAACGCTTGTCTCGCCAACTGATGGAACAAACACCAGCGACACCACCCCGTTCCTCGACTGGGACAACGCCCAAGCGGCCGACAACTTCCAGATCCAGATCGACAACGAGTCGAGCTTCACCTCGCCTTACATCTACTTCAAGAGCGGCGTCACGACCGACAACCACGAGGTGGAGAACGCGCTGGCTGACAACCAGTACTACTGGCGGGTGAGAGCTTTCAGGAACAACGAGAACTCCGCCTGGTCTGAGAACTGGAGGGTCAGGGTCGACACTGTGATCCCTGCCAAACCCACTCTCGCTTGGCCAGCTGATGGTGAAAACGTCAACGATAACACCCTGAACTTCGACTGGGATGCGACCCCTGAGAACTCCTACCCGCTGATGTACAACGTTCAGATAGCCACAGACAAGTACTTTGAAAATATTGTCCAAACTGCATGGGTGGCTGACGACAATTGGAACCTCACCACTTCCCTCGCTGACAACTCTTACTACTGGAGAGTCCGGGTTAGAGACAACGCAGGCAACTCAGGCCAGTATTCTGACAGACGAGCGTTCCGCATAGATATACTGCCCCCAGTTGCACCTTCGCTCGCTTCTCCTGAAAACAACGGCTGGACGGGCGAAAACGCAACGTTGACGTGGGGCACTGTTTCGGAGAACTCGCTGCCGGTTCTTTACAACCTTGTGGTGGCTGAAAGCAGTGACTTCACTTCTGTCGTGGTAAACGTTTGGACTGAGAATACAAGCTGGACTGGCACTCTCGAAGAGTATTCCTACTGGTGGCATGTAAGGGCCAAGGACAACGCCGGGAACGTTGGCGACAACTCTGCAAACAGAAAGTTTACCATTGACAACGTTCTCCCCGCCACGGTGGTTCTCTACGCGCCAGAAAACAACGCCCGCTGCCAGACTGGCGCCATCGCTTTTGAATGGCACAATGCGACTGATGGGGACTCGGGGATTGCGCGATACTGGATCCAGATTGACGACGAAAGCAACTTCTCTGACCCGCGGATTTACGAAAACACAAATGTTATGGAAAACACTTGCACATACACCATTTCTGACAATGTCATCTATTACTGGCGAGTTCTGGCGGTGGACAATGCTGGCAACCTCGGAGTCTGGTCAGGGAACTACCGGCTGATAACTTGTAGATGGCAGACCATCGAAACATGGGGTGGCACAATAACTGCGCCTCTGAGCACAAGATGGATTGCCGTCGAAAGTTGGGCTGGGACAATAACCACAACCGCTGGCTGGCATGCTGTGGAAGGATGGGCTGGAAATGTTTCATTCTCGGGCATCGTTTGGCGGACGGTGGAGAGCTGGACCGGCAACGTCGGCACTGCTCCTGCTTGGCGGTCAATCGAGAGCTGGACTGGAACTGTGAATGTGACTTCTCAGGCTTGGACGAGGATAGAGAGCTGGACTGGAACTGTGAATGTGACTTCTCAGGCTTGGACGAGGATAGAGAGCTGGACTGGAACTGTGAATGTGACTTCTCAGGCTTGGACGAGGATAGAGAGCTGGACTAGCGGAACTGTTAATGTGACTTCTCAGGCTTGGACTAAGATTGAGGGCTGGACTGGAACTGTGAATGTGACTTCTCAGGCTTGGACTAAGATTGAGGGCTGGACTGGAACTGTGAACGCCACCACTTCAATCTGGAGAAGCATCGAGAGCTGGAGTGGGGCCGTGAGCACTACTGCTCCTGCTTGGAGAACGATTGAGGGCTGGACTAGCGGGACTGTCGGCGTTACTCCTACGCTGTGGAGAAAGATCGAGGGCTGGACTGGAACTGTGAACGCCACCACTTCAATCTGGAGAAGCATCGAGAGCTGGAGTGGGGCCGTGAGCACTACTGCTCCTGCTTGGAGGACAATCGAGAGCTGGACTGGAACTGTGAATGTGACCGCTTCGGTGTGGAAATCAATTGAAAGCTGGAATGGGACAGTTGGCACTGCGACTCTCGCTTGGATGGTAATTGAGGGCTGGAGCGGGGTCATGAGTGCTTCACTTCTGAAGGGATGGTATGTCGTGGAAAGCCGAACCGGGACGATTACGGCTGCCGTTCAGTGGAGGTTTGTTGAAACTTGGAGTGGCACGGTAACGACTAGCGCTCAGTGGAGGTTTGTTGAAACTTGGAGTGGCACGGTAACGACTAGCGCTCAGTGGAGGTTTGTTGAAACTTGGAGTGCCACTGCAAATGCGCCCTCCACCTCCGGATGGAGGGCAATCGAGAGCTGGAGCGACACAGTAACAAGCCCAGCAAAAGCGGGGTGGATTACAATAGAAACTTGGACTGGCACAGCCAGCGCCCCGACCACAACTCCGACCCTCGTCTCGCCCGCAAACGGGACAAACACCAGCGACACCACCCCGTTCCTCGACTGGGACAACGCCCAAGCGGCCGACAACTTCCAGATCCAGATCGACAACGAGTCGAGCTTCACCTCGCCTTACATTTACTTCAAGAGCGGCGTCACGACCGATAACCACGATGTGGAAAACGCGCTGGCTGACAATCAGTACTACTGGCGGGTGAGAGCTTTCAGAAACAACGAGAACTCCGCCTGGTCTGAGAACTGGAGGGTCAGGGTCGACACGGTTGCCCCTGCCAACCCAACCGCTGTCTCCCCAGCCAACGGGGAAAACATCAACGACAACACTCCGCTCCTGAAGTGGCAGGCCCCGACCGAGAACTCCTACCCGCTGCTTTACTGGGTCCAGGTTGACAACGAGGACGCGTTCAACGTCCCATACGTTGCCGAAAGCGACTGGGTATCAAACGAAAACTGGGAAGTAACGCCATCACTTGCGGACAATGTCTACTACTGGAGAGTGAAGACAAAGGACAACGCCGGGAACCTCAGCGTCGGATGGTGCAGCTCCCGAAGCTTCAGGGTGGATACCTTGGTCCCAGCGGTGCCTACCCCTCTGTCACCCATCGGAGGGACGTGGACCACAAACAGCCCGAACCTGGACTGGGCGTCCGTCAGCGACAACTCGCTTCCGGTGAGATATCGCGTTTGGGCCTGCGAGAGTTCCGGTTTTGCCGGACCTTACACCTTGTACGACTCGGGATGGATAACGAGCGACAATTGGGTGGTCTCCCTGCCCGCCACCACCGGGAAGATCTACTACTGGAAGGTGGGATCCAAAGACAACGCCGGGAACTTGAGCGAGAATTCTTCAACAGAAAACTTCAGGGTTGACGTGACCTATCCGCTTGGAGTACAGCTCCTTACGCCCGAAAACAACTCCTGCTTCCAGCCGACCGCCGTCACATTCGAGTGGGAAAACTCCGTGGAGTCCGGCTCCGGGGTCGCCCACTACCATCTCCAGATTGATAACGAAGACAACTTCTCCGCCCCGCTGATTTATGAAAATGAGAACATCACTGAAAACACTTACACTTACTCCATCCCCAACACCGGGACCTACTATTGGCGGGTCATGGCAACAGACAACGTGGGCTACCAGAGCGACTGGTCAGACACATATCAGTTCACGCGCTGTGTATGGAGGACCATAGAGACCTGGACCGGGAGCGCTTCGTCCTCGGCCCACTGGAGGGTTATCGAATCTTGGACAACTGACAACTACGTCTCGTCTTATGTGGCTACGAAAGGTACGGTCAGGAACTTTGCCAACGAGCAAAGCGCGGGCGACGACGCCTACTCGATTCTGTACGAACGGGGCAGGGAATTGATCAAGGCGTACGACAACCGGAACACCACGACCGAAAGCACGGCGAGCACCACCTTCACGGACCTGACGGGATCCTCCGTAACGGTGAGCGCCAGCGAAAACTCATACTTGCTCATCGACTTCCACGCGGCTTTGAGCTCGAACTCCACGGGGGACAACGTGGAGTTCAGGGTGCTGGTCGGAAGCACGGAAGTGGCCAAGGGGAAAATCACCGAACCCGGCGCCAACTTAGACACCACGGTTTCCCTGACGCGGGCGTACAGGGTGGCCTCCGGGAACTACACGGTGAAGGCTCAGTGGAGACGAGCTTACGGCTTGGGAACGCTGAGCTGCTGGGAGAAGAGCATAAACGTCGCTGTCGTGCCTGAAACACTGATGTCCGTGTATGACAACATGGACAACACGACAAACAGCACGACAAGCACGGCCTTCATAGACATGACTGGGCCTTTCCTCTCCGTGAACGCGGACGAAAGCTCATACCTTCTCATAGACTTTGACTCAACGTTCAACTCGAACACTACCGGCGACAACGTGGAGTTCAGGGTGCTGGTTGACGGCGCGGAGGTGGCCAAAGGAAGAAGCACTTTGTCGAGCGCCAACCTGGGAATCCACCCGTCCCTCACGAGGGCCTACAGGGTGGATTCAGGGACCCACGTAGTGAAGGCTCAGTGGAGAGTGATAGGCTGGGGACCCATCAACAGCTGGGAGAAGAGCCTGAACGTCGCGGTAGTGCCCGAGCGTCTGTTCCCAGTGTATGACAACAGGGACAACACGACCGAGAATACAACGAGCACCACGTTCGTTGACCTGACCGGCCCGTCCCTTTCCGTGACGACGAACGAAAACGCTTACCTATTCATAGATTTCCACGCCGTGTTTGACTCCAGCACCAGCGGGGACGCGACCGAGTTCAAGATCCTCGTGGACGGCACAGAAGTGGCAAAAGGCTACACGGAAATGCCGGCCGCCGGGGTGGACACGACCATCTCTCTGACGAGGGAGTACAGAGTGACTACCACAGGGACCCACACGGTGAAGGTCCAGTGGAGAAGCGCTGGAGGCTCTGGCACGCCGAGCTGCTGGGAGAAGAGCCTGAACGTCGCTGTCGTCAGCAACTTCTACGATATGGAGATAGCAGAGAACATAAACAGCTTGCCATTCGGGCACGAGTACTACCTCGAAACACGCTACATGCTCAGCAACGAGAACGACCAGTTCAGAATCCAAGTCTGGGATGGCGCGACATGGGATAACTGTGGAGATAACCTCAGACAGACAAGCTGGACGGATTGGAGCTACCAGCTGCAGTCCGATGAGGTGATTGGCGGAGAAAACGTGCGCGTGAAGTTCATCGACGTGAACCCGAACACCGACAACTCCTGCGACCTGTATGTTGACTACCTGAAGGTCAGGATTGTGAAATCGGGTTGGACATGTAACGTTAGCACTGCTCCTGTTTGGAGGAAGGTCGAGGGCTGGACCGTTACAGTCGGTGCTCCGTCTCTCACAGGCTGGGTCAAAATCGAGAACTGGGGCGGGTCGGTCTCTGCCCCACGTCACTGGTTCATCATTGAAAGCCGGACCGGCACGGTCGGAGCACCAGTTCCAAAGCCGGTCCTCAGCTCGCCCGGCAACGGCACCGGCTCCACAAGCAGCACCCCGACGTTCAGCTGGGAAAACGCCCAAGTGGCCGACAACTACCAGATCCAGATCGACAACAACAGCGACTTCAGCTCACCCGAAAACGAATGTTACCTGACCGAGAACCAATACACTCCGCCAGCGCTGCCCGACAACCTGTACTACTGGAGGGTAATAGCGTGGAGGAACGGGGAAAACAGCGGGTGGTCGGAGAACTGGACCGTCCTCATAGACACCTTGCCACCGGGTGCACCGACCGTGGTATCGCCAGACAACGGGGTCTGGACTGACACAAGACCAAACCTCGACTGGAACCCTGTTTCGGAGAACTCTCTGCCGGTGGTCTACTACGTTGCGATAAGTGATAATGAGAACTTCCCGTACGAGAACGAGAACTCAGGGTGGATAACGAGCGACAACTGGCTGGTCCGCCCCCTGAGCGAGAACGTCGACAACTACTTCTGGCGAGTGAAGGCCAAAGATGCGCTCAACCAGTCGAGCGCCTGGTCAGAAAACCGCTGGTTCAAGGTCGACAACACGCCGACGACAAAAGTCGAGAACCTCTCGCCAGAAAACAACATCTACCATCCGGTGGGTGTAGCGTTCTCATTCACGTGGGACAACGCGACCGACACAAAGTCAGGGGTGGCCCGCTACCATATCCAGATCGACAACGAGAACAGCTTCTCGGCGCCGCTTGTCCATGAGAACGACAACATCACTGAAAACACCTACACTTACACGCTGGCTGTGGGAACCTATTACTGGAGGGTCAGTGCAATCGACAACGTGGGCAACCAGGGGGCCTGGTCTGACAACTTCTGCCTCACAATCAGCACTTGGAGAAAGATCGAGGGCTGGACCGGCACTGTAGGCGCCCCAATTCCCGCGCCAGTTCTTCTCTTGCCTGAGAACGGAACGAACACCACCAACACCACGCCGCTCTTCGACTGGGAAAACACCCAAGCAGCCGACGACTTCACGTTCCAGCTCGACAACGACAACAACTTCTCCCCTGTGGTGCTCGAGGTCACGATTGCGGACAGCGACTACACCCCCGCACCGCTCGGGGACAACCTCTACTACTGGCGCGTGCGGATGACCCGCGGCGGACAGATAGGCTCCTGGTCTGAAAAGCGGACGGTCAGGATTGACACACTGAACCCATCCGCTCCGACATTGACCTCGCCTGAAAACGGAATCTGGACTACAGCGACACCAAACCTCGACTGGAGCGCGGTTTCTGAGAACTCGCAACCCGTGAGCTACTATGTCGCGATAAGTGACAACTCGGAATTCCCGTACGAGAACGAGAACTCAGGGTGGATAACGAGCGACAACTGGGTAGTGTCCCCGGCGCTTCCGGACGGAATCTGGTACTGGAGGGTGACGGACAAAGACAACGCCGGGAACCCCGACGGCTGGTCAGAAAACCGCGCGATTAGGGTAGACGGCACTCCGCCGACACCGATAACTCTCCTCTCCCCAGAAAACAACACTGAAAACACCATAGGGTCCTCGACCACAGTCACGTTCAGGTGGGCCTCCGCAACAGACTCGGGATCAGGGCTCGCCCGTTACTGGATCCAGTTGGACAACGACAACGACTTCAGCTCGGCCAGTCTGGAAAACCTGACCGACAACAGCCGCCCGTGGACACTGACCCCTGGAACATACTACTGGAGGGTCATGGCAACAGACAACGTCGGCAACCAGGACAACTGGTCAGACGGGTTCAAACTCATACTGCGCAGGTGGGTGAAGATTGAGGGCTGGACTAGCGGGCTGGTGAGGGCGCCTGCAACCGGATGGCGTAAGATCGAGGGCTGGACTAGCGGGACAACGAGAGCACTTGCATCTTGGAGAACTGTGGACACATGGCAGGTGACGACCGTCGGATACGCGACATGGAGATTGGTCCAAAGCTGGACAGGCACCGTTCAACACACTGCCTCTTGGAGACTCATAGAAACGAGGACAGGGACAGTCAAAGACTTGGTCACGAGGCTGTGGTACAAAATAGATGCACGGTCGGGCTCCGCTAATTCACCTCACGGATGGGCGAAAGTGGAGCGGTGGGGCGCATCTGGCGGGGCTGGTTGGCCTGGCGAGCCCAGCGGGCCCAGTACGCCTGTCGAGAATAACGAGCCCACTGTTCAAGCTGGAACAGTTGGCTGGTTCACCGCGGTGGAAGGCGAGGCTCGGCCTTTTGAGTGGGGACTTGTGGATAGCTTGAGAGGCACGGCGAGGGCTGTGCAGACGCTGGCTGGAACTGTTGTGACCATTGGACATATGGTCCCGGGCGCCAGCAGCACCGCGGACTTCTCAGCCGAAAACCTGTCTGTCGTCGGCGTCAGCTTTGCGATAAAATCGGATGCTTCCGCGGGGACCATCGGAACGGTGATGATTTCCGTTGACGAAAACACAACGATCCCTGATGGAACGCAGGCGCCTTCCGGCGTAATCTACAGATACTTCGGAGTGGACACGTCGGGAGTTCCGAGCCAAAACATCTCCCAAGCGGTGATTACCATCAAAGTCGAGAAATCTTGGGTGGAGAGCGAGAAAATAGACCTGAACACCATACGCGTGCTGAGGCTGGGCGTGGACTGGGGTGAGCTCACCACTGAAAAGTCCAGCGAGGACGAGACCTACTACTACTTCAACGCGTACTCGCCCGGCTTTTCCCTGTTCGCGGTGATTGGCCAGCTTAAGGTAGAGACGCCGGCAATAGTGACTCCTATACAGATAGTTCCGCCGGCCGTCACAACTGGGCCTACCCAGATGCGGCCACCGGTTGAGCTGTTCGCAGCCATTGGAGCAGTTGGAGTGGCTGTGGGATTCATGGCTTACAGGAGAAGCTCATCGTTCAGGTACAACTCAATGCTCAAACAGTTCAAGTCTGTCTCGAGCGAGCCAATGTACAGCCGCCTGCAGCCGAAGCTCGCGAAAATCCGCAGGAAGGTGAAAGGATCCGGAAAGGCCTCCCTGATGAGAACCGCCAGCTCGCTCTGGAAACCAACCGTCCCAGGGATGGTGCCTGTACGCGAGCGCCTCACCGGGCCGGAGCTGCTTGCCGTGAGGAGGCTCGAGAAGTTCATAGAGCAGAGGAGAGGAAAGGCACCGACCGTCCTTCCTGTGAAAAAGAAAAAGCTGGAGAAAATCAGAAGGCGGATGGTAACAGATGAGGTTGCGCTAAAGAGGCTGGAGAAATTCGTGGAACAAAGGAGAGCGGTCGCGAAAATACCGAAGCGGAAGAAGCCAAAGAAGTGATTAACCCTTTTTTATATGATTCACTATGTAATCGCCAAGCCGCTTGAGCTCCAGCGCCGCGGGAGAGCGCGGGGAGTAGCGGACCACAGGAATCCCGGCCGCGGTCGACTCCCTGACCTTCTTGTCCTCCGGGATCACCGCTATGATCGGCCAACCAAGCGCCTTCCTTATCTCCTTCATCGGTAGCTCGAATGGCTCCTTCGCCACCCTGTTGACCACGACGCCGAGAATTGGGACTTTGTATCGTTCTGCCGCTCGGAATGTCTTGAGTGTGCTCGCCACAGTGGGAACGTATGGATTTGTGACGATCACTATGTCGTCACATGCCTTCAGGGCGGCCACGACCTCGCTGCCTATCCCTGGGGCGGAGTCTAGGATGATCAATTTGAACTTTGACTTGAGTGGCGCCAACACCTCCCTCAAGTCAACCAGACGGACCTCGTCCTCGTAAGCTATGGAACCGAAAATCGCGCGGACGCCCTGGTTTTCTATTATCGCTTTTTCAATAGGGAGGTCGTTCGCTATGACGTCGTGGATGGTAACCTTTGGCGTGAGCTCCCCGAAGTGGAGGCCGAGGTTTGGGGCCCCGAGGTTGGCATCAACCGTCAAAACATCCGCGCCCATTTTCTCCGCGAGAACTGTGCTGAGGTTCGACACCGTGGTGGTCTTGCCGACGCCTCCCTTACAGGAAAAAACGCCGATGATTCTTGCGCGCTTCTGTCTTATCCTTATCCCTCTCTCCTTTTCCTGCTTTATGAGGGAAGAAATCTTACTGTGCTCTCCTGCAACTTTCGGCATGCTGTCACGTCAATATAGTTTACATGATTTATAACTTGAAGCCATGCTGATTCCAACTCTGGCCATCAGGGCGCCCTGTAGTAAACGACCCCAATCACTATGCCACTGGGCTCTTCCACCCAGTAGCTGTCCTCCTGGGAGGCGGCGTCTCCCTTGGCCTTGAACGTGTAGCCCGCGGAGTTGTCAATCTCGACTATCCTGTGCGCGATGAGGCTGCCCGGGTTTGATGGGTTGGGGTAAATTATGATGTCCCCCACCGCGAGTTCGGATGGGCTCGCCTGCACCCACATGGCGGAGTCGTTGTCGTTCAAAGTTCTCTCCATGTCCCAACCCTGAACGTTCTCGAAGTTTACCTCTCGGTCGAAAAACGCATCATACCCGTTAAACATTGCCGTCCTGTTCTCGATGCCTTCTGAACCTTGGTTGTAAGAGTAGATGGCCAAGGCCCTGACGCTGGTGAAGGTGAGCGCGCCGAGAAGCACTATTATCGCCGTATTTTTCAATATCCTCGTGGAAACCACTTCATCACCTAAGAGACGTCCCACAGCTCCAGCACCAGGTTGTCGATGAAAAGGTCTGTGTTGTCTTGCAACAGGTAACCTTCCCCGCCATTGTCCCAGACCACGTTAACGCGCATGTATGATGAGGAATCTGCTGCCACGGCATCGTACCCATATCCGCTGTTCTCGAAAACATGCTCATCCCAGTCCGACGCGTAATCGTTGGGGATCGTGAAGGCGCCGGTCGCTGATAACCAGACGCGCATGTTCTCTTTATTTACGTAAGCAATGTTCTCTCGCGCCCTTGCCCTGACTGTGACCACGATGTCAAAGATTTGCCCGCTGTTTAAGACTTCTCCGTTTTCGGAAACCCACATGGCCAAGACATCCACGACCTGCCCGCTCTGAGCGATCTTGGCCGCCCATAGCGCAGAGTTCTCTTCTGGGTTTCTATTCGGGTCGTACTGTCCGCTCTTCATGAGGTAGATGGCCTCAATGCCCGTGTACTGGCCCTTCGGGATGGCCAAGGGAGAAGTCGTCCTTCTTGTGGCCATTTCGAAGACCGGGCCGTGCACCCTAGCCGTTGGAGTGTAAGGGACTGGCTGCGGAGGAATAAGGTACACCGCGGCCGCAACTACTACAGATATCACGACTGCGGCCACCATCACTGGCCATTTTCTCGTCCTCAGCCACTTTTTCTGCTTCCAGAGCTTTTCCATCTGGAACTCCGCCATCGCCGAGAAGCCTGACCTGCCAATGTAATCTTTTGACATCCACATAACTATCGACTGATGATTTTAATCTGCTGGCCACGTCGTCAGGAACGCCATCCCGAAGACGACGTGAAAAGGACCCCTATGACAAGCCCGTGATAATCTTCATTTGTGATGATGCTCCTGTCCGGTTCGGGGTTGGCGTCGCCTCGGGTCAGTACTCCGTTCACGCCCTCTGGATTGACTGAGACTATCCTGTGGATTACAAGCGGCTTGTCAGGCAAGTTGTTAAGTATCCCGAGTATGATATCTCCAAGCCTAAGGTTCCCGAATGTGAGGTCAACAGTCAGGGCTGAATCACCCTCACGAATAGCTGACGCCATGCTTGATCCAATGACCGAAACGATGGATATCCTATTGTCCAAGAAAGCATCCAAACCTCCAAAAGCGCTGGTTAAGTTTTCCAACCCCGATGGGAGAACTGGCTGAGCAACCGAGGTGGGCTGGAAGAGCAGGCTGCCCGCGAGCAGTACCAACATCCCGACTATCACCGGGTTCTTCGGATCCATTGCTATCAACTAACGTTAATATCTCAACCTTTATTACACTAATTCAGAAAAAATAAATAAAAAAAGAGAATTGTGGAGCTTCGTCCACTTTCCTTACTTCCAAGCGTAGAAGTTGTCGTATATGGTTATGCTGCCGCCGGCCTTCAATACGTAACCAGCGCCGGCATTATCACAGCGGTGGTTCATCATAACGTAGCCGGAAAGGTTCGTTGCAGCGGGCGTCTTGTCTGCGAAGTTGTTACCGAATACGGTCTCGTCGTTTGTTCCATCATCGGAGTTCTCTTTCCACTCTAACCCACCGTACCAGAACGACATGACGTTCTGCATGTTGTCCTTGGTCAGGTAAGCGATGTTCTCTGCCTGGATTCTCACTGCTACAACTATGTCAAAGGTGTTTTCGTACGGGATTTCGGCAGTGTCGCCACTGCAGTAAATTATAGACTTGTCGTTGTCGTTCGGAACGATCCAGTTTTCGCCCTGGTTCCTGAAGTTCTTGGTGTTGTCTCCTCTCTCGTGGTCAATTATGTATATGTTCTCGATACCGTTACCGGAGTTGTTGTCTGCGTAGGTGTTTTCAAGCAATCCAATCGCAAACTGGCCTCCGCTTATTCCGGTCGCTGTTCCGGCTCCGCCGGTAGATGGATTCACTGTCGTCGATGGCGTGGAAAGAGCCCAAGCTCCGAGCCCTGCTGCGACCACTATAATCACGGTCGCGGCAACCCACGGAAGTTTACTAGACATCTCTTTTTTCACCTCCCGTTCAATTTTTAGTTTTGGTGCTCCCACTGGCCCTGGGACATAATCAAGCCTCACCTTGCAGCGAGGACATTCCTTTGGGTTGGGAACTTTCGGTTCCCATTGGTATTCACAGCGAGGGCACTTCATACGGATAAAGTTCATTTTCCGGCCTTTATAAAGCTTCTCTGGAACCTACTATTATGATGAAAAATAGGTATTTTTTGCTCCCCAATTCTACTATGATGAAAAATCCGTTACAACGGTGTAAATTTCTCTGCTGCGACATGGCGCGAAATGCTACTATGATGAAAAGAACGAAAATTCACATCATAGTAGAAGCAAAAAACGTTTAGAAACCTGTCTGACTTGACTAAACCTTATTAATTCCCAAGGAGACTCTGTGCGGAACAATGAAAACACAGCTGGCTGTCGAAGGCCGAACTGAGCTTGAGGTGCCGGAACTCTCGTCATTCAGGGCTCCGGCCGGGGATTACGTCCCTTCCCTGACGCCGGTGTTCTACAACCCAAAAATGGAACTCTGCCGCGACATCTCTGTGGCGGCGGCGCAGGCCGTGGTCGGCAAACTTGGCAAAATTTTGGCCTGCGACCCACTTGCCGGGGTGGGAGTAAGGGGAATCCGCTACGCCAAGGAGGTTAACGGCGTCTCAAAAGTGGTGATTAACGACCGCTCTCCCCTGTCCTACGAGCTGATCCTGCACAACCTGAAGCTCAACAACGTTGGGGATATCGCCGAGGCCAGCAAAGGAGATGCCAACGCCCTCCTGTGGGCAAACCAGGGAAGGTTCAACTTCATCGACGTGGACCCGTTTGGCTCTCCCGCCCCATTCTTGGACGCCGCCTGTGCATCAATGGGCAGACAGGGGATGCTGGCAATCACTGCCACTGACACCGCCCCGCTGTGCGGTTCTGGAGTTCGGGCCTGCCTTAGGAAATACGGGGCCCAGCCGCTCAGGACAGAGTACTGCAAAGAGATCGGCGTGCGCATTCTCACTGGGTTCGCCCAGCGGGCGGCGGGAAAACATGAACTTTCCCTTGTCCCCATTCTTTCCCACGCCACCCAGCACTACTTCCGGTTGTACATGTGGGCTGAGAAAGGAACCACAAAAGTCGATGAAACATTGAAAAACCAGGGATACATTTCCCACTGCTTCAGGTGCGGGCGGAGGGTTGCCACGTCTGGGCCTGTCCCAAGGCTGCCTGCCGTGTGCAGCTGCGGAGAGAGACTTTCTCACGCTGGGCCACTATGGCTCGGGCCTCTGGTGAAGAGGGAATTCGCGGAGAATGTCGTGAAGGAGCTGGAGCATAGAAGCTTCAAGCAGGTGCCACGCGAAATCTCTTTGATTGCTAGATGTGCGGAAGAGGCCGATGGCCCGCCGACTTTTTACGAAGTCAACGAAGTCGCCAGGCGGGAGAGACGCCAGCCACCAAAAATCGTCAAAGTCATTGAACGGTTGAAAACCAACGGGCGCTTCGCTTCGAGAACCCACTTCTCCGATACCGGGTTCAAGACCGACGCATCCATCGAAGAAATCGCTGAAATTTTCAAGAGCGGTTGAGCGCTGCGGCCACCATCTCCGCCAGCTGCTCTGGCAGCCTCGTCCGCGTTTCCATGGTAACCTCCAGGATCTTCACGTCCGGGCGGGCCTTCACAGAGCCTATGAATCCGGCTGTCGTCCGCTGGTGAATGGCCGCGAGCAGTGGTTTTGGGGAATCAAGAGCTGACTGTACGGCCCTTCTGAACCCATCGCTGTAGATTTCCATCGGCGCTATTTCATCTATCACGACAAAGTCCGCCTCCTTAATGGCCCTCCCGACCGCCACCCCACTTAGCTCGTCGACGCTTTTGAGGTTCACCCTGTATTTGCTTACCTGTGGTCCCTCTGGCTGGTTCACGTGCGCGAGAATCCTCTTCTCACCAGTCATCACGTCGATTATCTCAAAACCGATCCTGACACCTCCCTGCCTGATTTCGGGACAGTAAATCCCTCCAGCCACAAGACCGCGCCCTTGCAGGATTTCAACCGCCTTCTTGATTACCGAGGTCTTCCCGCTGCCGGGCAAACCAGTCACCAAGAAGTTGTTTGGCATCAGGCTCCCGCCCGAGTGCTAAATTTCAAAACTACACGATTGGGACCAAGATCACGTCTTTAGAGTCAGTGTTCTGGAACTCGGCTTTTACGATCTCCTCGCCGATGGGGTCCGAGACCTCCACAACGTAAAGAACCTGAGCTGAATAGTTGCCCACGCCCGCTTGCATGGCCCGTGTCATGACGTCAGACACGTAGGCGTTCCACCCAACATTGGCCGCGTCGGCGTTCCCTGCGGCTGCGGCCTTGATTGTCTCCCAAATGTTAGTAGTATATGACGCAGTGGTCGAGACCCCGCCAGTATCGGTCGTGGAGGTCCATGAGATTGAGCCCAAATCGGAATAAGAGTACACTACCTGTCTGACGATGGCGTTCGTGAACTTTAACGCGAGGTTGTCCGTGTCCATGTCATAAATGTACACTCTGATTACTGACCCGACCGCCAGCGTCGGGGTCCTTTCGTAGGTGTCTTTAACAGGGACCTGAACTGTGGCATCCTCGAGCTTCAGCGCTCTGAGGTCCTGCCAGGTCAGGCTCGTGTTGTCCACGTATAGCAGGGCATTGTCTGTCGAAATGAAAGACCCGATGGGTGGGATCCCAATCGTCATGCTCATGCGGGTGTCCGTGGCTGAATTAATGATGTTCTCCAAGACAGACCTCCACGTTGCGGTGGCCTGTGTGTCCATCGTCGACTCGTAAGCGTCTATTTCACTCAGCGAGTTCTGGCTGTTCACCCCGGACGTCAGGGCGGTTTCCAGGTCCACCAGTGCTTGGACAGCTGTTGTTCCTGAACTCCCTGTGGCTGAGTAATAGTCCCCAGTTGTGATCGTGCTTACCGCGGTGAGAAGATCCTTCCTCGCCTGCTCCCGCTGGATCGCTGAGCTTACCTCGGATGATATTGAGTCTACATCTGTCTGGGAACCGGCTGCCTGGATTCTTGTGGTGAAAGAGGACGCGTCACTTACTGCCTTGGAAGTCCCGATTGAGTTGAGGCTGCTGACCTGCGAAAGCGCGGATGTCTTGGACGTCGCGAGGGCATTTGCCGCGGGGCTCGCTATCCCAAAATAATATATCCCGAAGACTATCGCGCCGATGATGAGAAAAATCACTGCCGCACCGATTATCGGCTTAGTGTCCCTCTTTTTCTTCGCGATAAGACCACCAGAGAAAAAGTGAAGTTCAAAGCCTATATAAGCTTAGGTTTGCGTAAAGAGCAGACCATCCAAAACACAACGTAGGATATTAACCCAGACATCGCATTTTGAATTGGGGCCGGTAGTTCAGTGGCATGAACGCTCGCTTCGCAAGCGAGAGGTCGCGGGTTCAAATCCCGCCCGGTCCACCATCATTTTTTCTTGCACATTTTCAGGAAATGCTCGTGGAGCCTCGTGTCAGGCGTGAGCTCCGGGTGGAAAGCCACCGCGATGAAGTTCCGCTGGCGCACCCCGACTGTCTTCCCTTGGAATTCCGCAATGACCTCCGCGCCGCCCCGGACCGCCTTTGCCGCGGGGGCCCGGATGAACACGCACGGGAAAGGCTTCTTTCCCAAAAGCTGGATGTCCAGGTCGGCCTCGAAAGACTCACGCTGCCTGCCGAAAGCGTTCCTGACCACGTCCATGTCCATCAACCCTAAGATTGGCTGCCCCGTGCGCTTGACCTGCTCATCCCCGTGCTTGGCGAGCAAAATCATCCCCGCGCATGTCCCCAATATCGGGAGGCCATCTTCTCCAAGCCTCTTGATCCTGTCAAAAATCTCGGAGACCTTCATCAGACGCCCGATGGTGGTGCTCTCGCCGCCGGGGATTACCACCCCGCTCACCCCATCCAGGTGCTCCAGCCTGCTGATCCAGACTGCCTCTCCGGCCACCCCCATCTTTTTCATCGCCCGCTGCACCGCTTCGAGATGCTCGCTCACGGCCCCCTGAAGCCCGACCACGCCGACTTTCATTTTACGCCCTCCTCGTTAAACTCTGAATTTCCACGTGGAGCCGCTTGAACCTCCCGACTGCCGGATGCTCTGCCCCCAAATCCAACTTTAACTCGTTCAAAGCACGCCCGTAAGGGATCCTGTGCCTGCCCATCACCAGCTTGTCGGCATAAGTGACGACTTTTTCCTCGACTGTGTGGGGGACAAGGTCCTTCTCCGGCAGCCCGAGCTTCCTCGCCTCACTGGTCGGAATTCCTGCACCAACGTGACGTTCCGCCGCGCGCGCAAATCTTTCCAACCCGAGGTCGTGCAAGATTTTTCCCCCCTCCACCCCGTGTTCGACGCCGTGGCTGCGCGCCCGTCCTATGTCGTGCAACAGTGCCGCCCTGCTCACGAAATCCAAGTCGACCGCGCGCCCGTTCGTGCGTATTTTTTTCGCTATTGAAATGGAGACTTTTTCAACTGTGAGACAGTGCCTGACGACTTCCTCAGAACACCCTGCTTGGCGCAGGGCCTGAACGGCTTCCTCCCGAGTTATCATCGGATTACCCTTGGGCCAATCAACCCGGTGCTTTTAATTTCTGCCGAATTGTAAAAATCCCGTTTTACGTCAGCTGCTCTTGAGTTGCTGGCGGAGGGACTGGACCCGCCCCTCCATAGTCGTTATCGTGCTCGAGTTGTCGTACTGCTCAAGCTTGTTCCCACATGCTGGACACTTGAAATCGTTCTCCACCGCCATCTCAAGGGAGACCTTCGGGCACCCGCCGTTGTTGCAGCTGAAGAAGATGGTGTTTCTCTCCTGCTCCAGCTTTTCCTCTAGCCTCTGCAGGAGCTGGCGCTTGTGGATGTTGAGGTAATCCAGGGCCCGCGAAGGCTCGAACCTCCAGTAGTAGATGTACCAGCCGCTGTCTTCGTCCCTGACCCTGCGGTAGCCCACGACCCTGTTGTCGTAGAGATCGTAGAGGATCCGCCTGACCAGGTTGACGGAGATGCTCGTCCTCTTGGCGAGCTCCTCGTCCGTGAGTTCTTTACCGAAAAGGGACTTTGCCACGACTACGCCGTGCTCCCCTGCCACCTGATTCAGCAAATCTACCAGGAGCGGGTCGTCCGGAAACTTTAGCTGCGGCGCCTTCACTTCTTTAACAGCCGCTTTTTTAACGGCGCTCGAAGCACCCTTGCGTTTTGCCACAGGTTTTTTCTTCGATACTTTGGACTTCTTCTGAGACTTCTTTTTGACCATTTAACTCCCCTAACTTTCAATTATATGCCAAAAACTTGTAAATAAAGCTAACGGAGGGGAGAAACAATAGAAAAGTGTTTTTAAGATACTTTTTCTACTTTTTTGCCTTTTTCAGCTGGGATTATCTTCAACTTGGCTTTTTTAAAATCTTTTTTCAATTCGGACCCCATAAAAAGCCTGTCCAGAAAAACCGCCAGAGCCGCGACCTCTGAGTGGGGCTGAGAACCGATGGCCACGTTGAAGTCCGCCAATTCAAATGCCTTCCCCGGCACCTTCTCGGCCCCGATCACCACCATGACGTCCTTCTTCCTTACTTTCTCGATGACCTCGTCCAGCGGCTGGCCATACATGCTGAGGTGCACCACCGAGCCGCCATCCGCGCGCCACTTTTTGACCCAGTCCTCCCACCTGCCTCCTGACTGAACCGAGAAAGGGCCCCCCCAGTTCTCCACGACTTTTTTTATGCTCGCCTCCACTTCCGGATCTCTTATCCCTGAAAGTATCACCCCGTCTGCCCCGAAAGCTCTGGCCACCAGCCCAACATGAGTGGTCACGCGCGTGTCCCTGACTGGCCTGTGCCCCATCCGGAGGACGACTATTTTTGTCATCTTAAAGCTTCTCGCCGCACTGAGAGCAAAATTTTGTTCCTGCCGGGTGTTCCTTCTTGCACTTGGGGCACTTGACGCCTTTTTTGTAAGCTATTGTGACTTTACCCTTTGTCTTGCTTCCCACATCATCACTCGCTTTTTTAATCTTGTCCAGAAACCCCATCCTATCTCCACCCAAGCCTCACTTGTTGTGTTTAAAACCCTTCGCTGGAGCACTGACTCAGACGTTCGACCTTATCACGTCCACCAGCCCCTCCAGATTTGTGCCTTTCAGCGCCGAGATCTGGACCACGCTGGAAGACAACCTGCTGAGGACTTCCATCTTCTGCTGGAGTTCCTGCTTTGACACCAGATCCACCTTGTTGATGGCGACCACGGTCTTGACGGGGTACTCCTGAAGCACGTCCTTTGATGTACTGTACTTCCTCAAAATTTCTGGAATTGGGTCAGAACCATCCACAACCAGGACCACGAGGTCTGCCAGGTAGATTTCTTCCAGCGTCGCCTTGAACGCCTCCACCAGCCAGTGCGGGAGGCCGTCTATAAACCCGACCGTGTCCGTGAGCAAAACCGTCTGGCTGGACTTGATCGCTCTCGTCCTTGGGGTGAGGGTTGTGAAATACATGTTGTCCACCTCTGCCCCGGCCGCGGTCAAAGCATTCAGGAGGGTCGATTTCCCAGAGTTGGTGTAGCCAGCAAGCGCGACCAGCTTGAACCCCCTTTTCCTTCTGAGCATCCTCCTCTGCTCCCTGGACTTCGATATGTCCTTCAGTTTCCTCCTCAGGTTGGCGAGCTTCCGCTTGATCATGTCGTATTGAACGTCAACCTCGTATTCCCCGCCGCCCCTGAACCCTGGCTGCTCGACCGACAGGAGCGCCCTGACCCGCTCGCGGACTCTTGGGAGCTCGTATTTCAGCCTCGCGTACTCCACCTGAAGCTTGGCCTCCGGGGAGCTGGCCCTCTTCGCGAAGATCTCGAGGATGAGCTGGAAACGGTCGATGACCTCCTTCCCAGCCAGCTTGCTCAGCTTGAACGCCTGGGATGGAGTGAGCTGGTTTGAAAAAATCACGCGCTCGGCACCTGTCTCCTTCACGAGCCCCGTCAGCTCCTGGGCCTTTCCTTTTCCGACTTGGTATGCGGGGTCCGGCTCCTTCACCTGCTTGAGAAAACCAACGACCTCATAGTCCATCGTCTTCGCCAAGGCCTCGAGCTCATTCAGATGGGACTGCTCGCTTGGAGAAACGCGCTCTGCCAGCACCACTCTCATGAAACCAATTTATGTAGCTATGGCGAAGTCAAAAAGATGCATGTAATCAAGCTCTGGTCGGCCGCATTGTCCCTGTTCATGCTCCTGACGTTTCTGCCGCTGGGTGAAGCCGCCCGACCGTCCCACACGTCCGGGTACTATGAGAGCTACACCATAGAATACGATGTCGGGACTGACAAGGGCCTGGATGTCTTGGAAACTCTGGTCTACGTCAACAACTCTTCCTTAAGCATCGGGCTCACCATAACCAAGAGGATTCCGAACACCCAACTGGAGAACCTGAGCGTCAGGGACAGCTCCGGC
>Ga0315279_10001893_pt1 | contig 33118 bp, 26 predicted proteins | sample YL17G06_20_MG_FD_203694 | JGI IMG/M metagenome (GOLD analysis project Ga0315279, IMG submission 203694) | Sediment microbial communities from Yellowstone Lake, YNP, Wyoming, USA - YL17G06_20 | ecosystem: Environmental > Aquatic > Freshwater > Lake > Sediment | place: USA: Wyoming | collected...
GGATTCGATCGCCGGCTTCCAGCCGGTCCTTGCGCACGAGCCGGTCCTTCTCGACCTCGCCGAGCATCTGCCCGACGACGATGGGCCGGTCCAGCCCGGTCGTCACCTCGGTGTGCCCGCCGCACAGCGCGATGTCGAGCGCGCGGCAGGTCCGGGCGATGTCGGCGGTAATCGCCTCGGCCTGGCCCGTCGTCGCGCGGCCTTCGGGCAGCAGCAGGACCGCGAAGAACCAGCGCGGGCAGGCGCCGAGCACCGCGATGTCGTTCGCGTTGACGTGGACGCTGTACCAGCCGATGCAGTCGGACGCGAAGGTGATGGGATCGGTTGTCGCGACGAGGTATCGATCGCCGACATCGAGGACGGCCGCGTCTTCTCCCAGGCGGGGGCCGATGATCACGCGAGGATCGCCGCGCGGCAGGCGCGCGAGCATCCTCTCGAGCGCGTCGGCAGGCAGTTTCCCGGCAGCGAGCAGGGGGTCTTCGCGAGTCATCGTCGTCCGGTGTCCGGTGTCCGGCGTCCGCGTCGGGTGTCCGGTGTCGATTTCGGGCGCCAGTGCCCAAACGCCAGCCGCCATGATACCCGGTCGAGACATCTTCCAAGGCCAGAATCGGGGTCTCCGGTCTCGGCGGGTTGGGGCGCAGCTGCGCGCTGGCGGCTGTCATGACACTTCGCTCCGTTGCGCGGCAAATCAGGAACACAGAGCGGTTGGCTGGTCGGGCGGATAGAATAGGCGGGGAGATGAACAGTCCGCGTGACCACTCCGCTGGTTGATTCGGACGTCCTCGCCGAGGCGATGCGGGCGTACCAGTCGGGCGATGCCAGCGCCTTCGACCGTTTGTACGCGGGGCTCGGGCCCGTCCTGCGTCGTTACCTGCACTCGGTGGCGCGAGACGCCACCCGCGTGGACGACCTGGTGCAGGAGACGTTCCTCCAGCTTCACCGCGCGCGGCGCACCTACGACCCCGAGCGGCCGGTCATCCCGTGGGTGCTCGCGATTGCCCGGCACGTCTTCCTGATGGACTGCCGGACGCGCAAGCGGAAGGGCGACACCGCCAGCGTCGAGTTCGACGAGACGATCGACGCGGGCGAACTCGGGCTGGAGCGCTCCCCGGACGAGGCGGTGATTGCCCGGGACCGGTTGCGCCGGGGCCTGGCGACGTTGACGCCGGGGACGCGGCGCGTCGTGTTGCTGCACCACGTGCAGGGATGGAGCTTCCGCGAGATCGCCGCGCGGCTCGGCATCAACAGCGCCGCCGCCAAGCTGCGCGCCAGCCGGGGCGTGAACGCACTGCGGACCCGTCTCGAGGACGAGCGTGACGACGATGAGCACCAGTGATGACGGCGTACCGTCCGCGTTGAGAGACCGCGTCTTCGCCGACCTGCGGCCGGTCCGGCCGCTCGCGGACCCGTGGAAGCGCGCGCTGGTGCTCGCGCCGCTGGGGCTCGCGCTGCTCGGGCTGGTCCACCTGCGATACGGCACGCGCGGTGATCTCGGCGGGCTGTTGCTCTGGGGGCTCTCGCTCCTGCAGATCGCCGTCGGCGTGGGCCTGGTTGTCGCCGCGCTGCGCGAGGTGATTCCCGATCGCGCCCTGTCGATACCCGTTCAGATTGTGCTCTTTGCGGCCGGCTTTGCGCTCGCCCTCGGCGTGACCTACCTCGCCTGGCACGCGAGCGGCACCGTGGCGCCTCCGCAGATGCGCTATCCGTACTGGAAGGGCTGCTTTCGCGGCACCATCGAGGTGGGACTGCCCGCGCTGCTGCTCATCCTGCTGCTCGCAGCGCGCGGCATGATGTGGCGGCCAAGCCTGGTCGGCGGGCTTGCGGGTCTGGCCGCCGGCCTGATTGCCGACGCCGCCTGGCGCACCTTCTGCAACGTCGCCGAGCCGACGCACGTCCTCTCGGCGCACTTCGCGGGCATCGTCGCGTTGGTCGTCATCGGTGCGTTCGCGGCAAAGCTGTACGCGTGGCTGGCCCGCGTGGGGTGACGTGCCGCAGACGGTGCTACGTGCTGAGTGCTGGACCGTGGGCAGCGCGCACTCAGCCCCCCGCTCCACATGGCACCAACCCCCAGCACCGGCACCCAGCACCCAGCACTATTTCCAATCTGCGGCCCTGTAACCATCACCCACGTCCCGGCAAATCCCAAATGGAGGCGGGTATGGGTGCCCGGTCGCTTGCGCGCTGCGCCCTGGTCGTCACGATCGTCGCCTGGGCGCTGGCCGCGCGGCCCGTGACCGGGCAATCGTCGCCTCCGGCAGATGGCATCGCGCGGTTGCTCGCACAGTTCGAACAGGCGCTGCTGACCGGCGATCCGAATCGGTACCTGAGCCTCCTCACGCCGGAAGCCGATCGCGGGGAGGCGGCCACCGCCGCCGCGTCGGTGTTCGGCGGCCCTCCGGTCCGCGCCGTCGTCCGCGAACAGGACCGCGCCTCGATCGACCCCGCCAAGTACCGCCTGGTCGTGGACATCTTCACGGACGCCGGCGTCCAGGCGCACGTCGCGACCTGGCGCGTGGACGTCCGCCGCTCCGCCACCGACCTGGACACCTGGCAGATCGCCTCGCAGCAGGTCCTGACGACGCTCAACGGACTTTACAAGTTGTCGTTGGACCGGTCGAAGGCGTACGCGGCGCGGGGCGTGTCGATCGAGGCCGAGGACTTCCATTTGCAGATGACCGACGGCTCGGCATTCGTGGTGGATGCGGCCGGGCGGCCGACCGGGCTCGTGCTGGTCGGCAAGGGCGAGGTGACGTTCCGGCCGTCCCCGGCCGCCGAGCGCGGCCAGATGAAGATCTTCGCGGGCGCCGACCAGTTGCAGACGCCGGTTGACGCGGCGTTCATCCGCCTGAACCCCAACGACATGGACGAACACGTGAGGGGTTTCGGCCAGCCGCAAGGCGATCCACGCGACGTGAAGCGGGCCGAGGACGTGTTTCGCGAGCACAACGGCCGGTCGTTTGCACTCGATCTCGGCGATCTCAGCCCCGACGCCTGGTCGCTGCTGCCGTACGCGGGCGACGTGCTGGTGGAGATGTCGACCCGGCGCTTCGGCGCGCTCACCTACGCGCGATCGCGCGACGAACCCGAGGACATCGCGTTCTTCGACCGGAAGGCGCGCCGGAGCATCGCCGGGTACGCGTCGCGCGAGCACCTGACGAGCCGCGGCCCGTTCTACGACGAGGACGCGTACGCCGGGTACGACATCGTCGACTACGACGTTGACGCGCGGTTTGCGCCCGAGAGCGGGTTGATCGACGCGCGCGCCAGGATGACGCTGGTCGTCCGCGCCGAGAGCGTCGCCAACCTCACCGTGCGCCTGGCCGATGCCCTCAGCGTGCGCTCGGTCACCGCCGAGGGAATGGGCCGCGTACTCGCGCTTCGCGTCCGCGGCCGCAACTCGGTGATCGTCTCGTTGCCCGCGGTCGCGGTCAGAGGTACGCGGCTGACGCTGCTGTTCGACTATTCGGGCCCGCTGACCTCGCAGCGTCCCGACGCGGAGACGGTGACGGTCGGCGCGCAGCAGGACCCGCCGGACCAGGACCGTGAGCGGCCGATCCGGATCCCGGACTCGTACCTCTACAGCAACCGCGCGTTCTGGTACCCGCAGTCGACCGTCAGCGACTACGCCACCGCCACGCTGCGGCTGACCGTGCCCGCCCGATTCAGCGTCGTCGCGAGTGGCGAGCGCGTACGTACGCCGTCCGGCGACGGCGAGGCGCAAGCGCTCGAGCGCGAGGGCGTGCGCCGCGTCGTGTTTCGCGTGACCAGGCCGGTCCGATACCTCGCGTGCGTGATCACACCGCTCGTCCAGGCGGCGTCCGAACGGATTCGCCTCGACGTGTCCGCGGAGGCCACCTCCGCCGACCCGGCGCTTGCGGCGCCGGCCCCCGCACTGGATCTCACGGTCCACACGAATCCCGGGGAGAAGGGACGCGGCCGCGGTCTCGCGGCGCTGGCATCCGACGTCATGCGGTTCTACGCGGGCCTGATGGGCGACTGCCCGTACCCGAGCCTGGATCTCGCGCTGGTCGAGCGCCAGCTGCCCGGCGGGCACAGTCCCGCGTACTTCGCCGTCATCAATCACGTCGTCCCCGGGTCCGGCCTGTCCTGGCGCGGCGATCCCGCGAGCATCGACAACTTTCCCGAGTATTTCGTCGCGCACGAGCTGGCGCACCAATGGTGGGGCCAGGCGGTGGGATGGAAGAACTACCACGAGCAGTGGCTGAGCGAAGGGTTCGCGCAGTACTTCGCGGCGCTGTACGCCGAGCACGTGCGCGGTCCGCAGCTCTTCCAGGACATCCTGCGGCGCTGGCAACGATGGACGGTCGACAATTCCGACCAGGGCCCGGTGTATCTGGGGTACCGCGTCGGGCACATCAGGGGCGACGCGCGCGTCTTCCGCGCGGTCGTCTACAACAAGAGCGCGACGGTGCTCCACATGCTCCGGCGCCTGATCGGCGACGAGGCGTTCTTCGGCGGCCTGCGCCGCTTCTACCGCGACTTCCGCTTCCGCAAGGCGGGCACCGACGACCTGCAGCGGGCGCTCGAGGCGGCGTCGCGCGTGTCGCTGCAGCGGTTCTTCGACCGCTGGATCTACGGCGACACGCTGCCGCACGTGCGCGCGGTCGCGCGGACCGAGACGGCCGCGGGCTGCCAGGAACTGGTCATCAGGCTGGAGCAGGCAGGCGAGGTGTTCGACGTTCCCGTCGCCGTGACCCTCGATTACGCCGATCGTCCGCCCGTGGAGATCACGGTCAGGCTCGGCGAGGCGCAGCAGGAATTCCGGATCCCGCTCGCCGGCCCCCTGCGTCGCCTGGATCTGAACCGCGTGGATGCCGTGCCGTTCTCCGACTTCGTCCTCACGGCCCCGGTGCCGGCCGGCGGCCCGGCGCGGCCCGGGCCGCGCGCCGTCCGCAACCGTTAGACCTTTCCGCCTTCCCTGCTCTGGTTCTGTGGGACCGCCGGTCTTCAGCGGAGCCCCCCAGCGCGGTTCGGCGCTGCTCACCACGCCCTGAGCTTGTCGAAGGACGCGGCAGCCGCACCCCGAAACCGGTGGCACAGCAGGCTGCCGGCGAGGCCCTGTGGACCGCCGCCGTCCAGCCCGATGGCCCAGCAATGTGCTAAGTTAAGGAGGAAGCCTGTCGGAGCTCATCCGACTTCCGTGGCCGGCCACGACGGCCCGGCGTTTCTGCAACATGTGACCGCGCGCCCCGTCAATGGGCGCAGGTATTGAGCGGGGAGGACGGCATGGCGGCGCCCGCCGCCGTGCCCGAGCACGACTGTGAGCGATGAACGATTGAAAATTGCCGTCTTCATCGATTTCGACAACATCGAGATCGGCGTGAAGACCACGCTCGGTGTGCACTTCGACATCGGCGCCATCCTCGAGGCGATCAAGGAACGCGGCGAAGTGATCACCAAGGTCGCCTACGGCGACTGGAAGCGCGCCGGCGATCACAGCCGGCTGCTGACGCAGCACGCCATCCGCATGGTGCAGCGCAACGTCACGCCGGGCGGCGACAAGAACGGCGCCGACATCAACCTGGCGCTCGACGCGCTGGAGATGGCGCTGACCCACAACCACATCAACGCGTACGTGATCGTCGGCGGCGACAGCGATTTCATCAGCCTCGTCGAGAAGCTCAAGCAGTACGACAAGAAGGTGTTCGTCGTCGGCGGACGCGCCTTCACCAGCATGATCATGCAGAAGAACTGCTACGAGTTCATCGCCTACGAGAACCTGATCGAACCGCCGCCGTCGAGCCGGCGATCCCATGGCCGCGCGGCCCAGGACAAGGAGCGCTCCGGGCCGCAGCCGCTCGGCAACGCGGTGCCGCTGGTCGAACGCGCGCTGCAGGTCCTGTCGGACCGCGAGGTGTCGCCGCAGCTCGGCCTGCTCAAGAGCACGCTGCTGCAGCTGGACTCCGCCTTCAGCGAGCGCAATTACGGCGCGGGCAGCTTCCGCGACTTCGTCGAGAAGCTGGCGAAGGCCGGGTACGTGAACCTCAAGCAGGCCGGCCGCAGCCTGCTCGTCGAAACGAGCGAGGGCGACGGCAAGGCGGCGCCGGAGATCGCGGAGGCTGCGATACCCGAGGGCAATGGCCAGCCGGAGCATATCGAGCCGCGCGCCGCGGTGGCACCCGTGCCGGTCGAGCCCGCGCGCGCGCCCGCCGAGGCGGCACCAGTCCCGCCGCCGTCCGCCATCGCGCCAGCCGAGGGGGTGCAGACGGTCCGCCGCATGTTCGAGGACGGGCTCAACCGTGTCCGCTGGCCGATGTACGTGCGCAACGTCAAGCAGTTCCTCCGCGGGATGGAGTCGAGCTTCGACGAGCGGCGCTTCGGCTTCAGCGGCATCCTGGACCTGCTGCGCGCGTGCCAGCGCGAGGGCATCTTCAGGCTCGAGCGCGATCGCCAGGGTGTGCTGCGCGTGTTTCCCGGAGCAGTGCTCCAGCGACCGGTGAGCGAGCCGCAGCCGGAAGTTCCGCCCGCCACCGAGCCGGCGATTGTCCCCGAAGTCGTCGCGGAGCCGGAGTCGGCCCCCGTCGTGGTGGAAGCCGAGGTGCTGGCCGCGTCGGTGACGGTTGAGGAACCCGGCGCGCAGGGCGCATCAGTCGAGACGATGGCAGCGGAACAGCCCATCGAAGGACCAGCCGGGCAGGCGGGAACCAAACCGCGGCGGCGCAGGGCGGCAGCCGGGACGCGCAAGACCGTGGGGGCGCCGAAGAAGCCGAGGACGACCCGTACCCGCGCCAGGGCGCGGTAGGAGAGATGGCGGGGGCCGAGCTTGCCTCGGCCCTTCGGCATCGCATCGGTCCCTCGTTGTCTGAGGCTCATGGCGCCCGTGCGACGGCGCCGTGAGCCCGTCGAACTGCGAACTGCCAACCGCGAACCGCCGACTGCCAACGACCAACTGCGAACTGCCAACTATGACTCATGCCTGAACGAATCGGCTTCATCGGCCTCGGCGTGATGGGCCGGCCGATGGCGCGCAACCTCCTGAAAGCCGGCTTTCCGCTGGTCGTGCACGGCCGCACGCGCGCGTCGGTGGACGACCTTGCCGCCGCCGGTGCGTCACCCGCCCGTTCGCCGGCCGATGTCGCCGCCCGCACTGACATCGTCATCACGATGCTCCCCGATTCGCCGGACGTGCGGCTGGTGCTGGCCGGACCGGACGGCGTCTTCGAGGGGCTGCGGCCGGGCATGGTGATCGTCGACATGAGCACCATCTCGCCGGCGGTGGCGCGCGAGCTGGCTGCCGAAGCTTCGCGCCGGGGCGCGCAGATGCTGGACGCGCCGGTCAGCGGCGGCGAAATCGGCGCGATCAACGGGACGTTGTCGATCATGGTGGGCGGCGACCCGCACGCGCTCGAGCGCGTGCGTCCCGTTCTGAACGCGATGGGCAATCCCGAGCGCGTCGTGCACATCGGATCGTCAGGCGCGGGGCAGGTCTGCAAGGCGTGCAACCAGCTGGCGATCGGCGGCGCGCTGGCGACCGTGGGCGAGGTCTTCGCGCTGGCGCGCAAGGCGGGAGTCGATCCGGCGAAGGTCCGCGAGGCGCTGCTCGGCGGCTTTGCGGCGAGCCGCGTGCTCGAGGTGCACGGCGAGCGCATCCTGAAGGGCAACTACACGCCCGGATTCCGCACGCGCCTCTATCACAAGGACATGGGGATCGCGCTCGAGACGGCGCGCGCGCACGACGTCCCCCTGCCGGTCTCGGCCGCCGTCCAGCAGCTCGTCAACGCGATGATGGCCGCCGGCAAAGGGGATCTCGATTACTCGGCGCTGGCCACCGTGCTGTTCGAGCTCGCGGGACTCGCAGAATAGGGATCGGAACGTTCCCCTGATCCCCGATCCCTACTTCGCGTCCTCCCTCAAGCAAACGAGTACTCGACCCCCGCCTTCTGCTTCAGCGCCATCTGGTAGACCATGTGCGCGGTGGAGGCGTCCTGCAGCGCCAGGCCGACCGACTTGAAGAGCGTGATCTCGGCATCGGTTTCGCGCCCCGGCTTCATCCCGGCCGCGACCTCGCCGATGCCCCCGCGGATGTGCGTCTTGTCGATGGCGCCTTCCTTTATCGGGATGAGCAGGTCACCCGCCTCGACCAGGCAGGCATCGATCGAATCGACGAAGACCTTCGACCGCACGATCGTCTTCGTGTCCAGTTCACGTGTGTGCGGCGCGTGCGACCCGACGCCGTTGATGTGCTGGCCGGGTTCGAGCCACGAGCCGTCGAAGATCGGCTCGGACGCACTCGACGCCGCGACGATCACGTCCATCCCCTGGACGGCTTCACGGGCCGTGGCCACGGCGACCACCGGGAGGCTGAGCGTCTTCGTCATCTGCTCGGCGTAGGACTTCGCCTTCGCCCCGTCGCTGTCGTACACCCACGCCCCTTCGAGCTTGCGCACGCAGGCAATCGCCGACAGCTGCGTCTGGGCCTGCACGCCGGCGCCGAAGATGCCGACGCGCTTTGCGTCCAGGCGGGCGAGGTGCCTGGTGGCCACCCCGCTCACCGCGCCGGTCCGCATCGCCGTCAGGTAGCTTGCATCCATGACCGCGAGCGGCGCGCCGCTGCGCGGGTCGCTCAGCACGAGCAGGCCGATGGTCGTCGGCAGGTGGTACCGGGTCGGGTTCTGCGGATAGACGGTGACGACCTTGAGCGCGAGCGCGTCGATGTCACCGCCGATGTACGCGGGCATGCCGAGGTGCGTGCCGCCGTGCGCGGCGACGCGGATGGCCGTCCGCTGTGGCATGGTCACGTTGCCTCGCGCGAGCTGGCAGAACGCCTCCTCGACCGCCGTGATCGCGTCCTTCATCGTCAACAGCCGCGCCACGTCGTTTCGACTCAGAAGAAGGGTCATGGATGAGTCCTTTCTGTCTTGCGAAACGAAACAGTAGCGTGTCGTCCGGCCCGGATGCAACTCTTTCGCGAGCCGACCAAGGACCAGGGACCAGGGCCGGGACCGGGACCAGGGATCGGGGATCGGGGATCGGGGATCGGGGATCGGGGATCAAGAGCCAGCGACGGAGGGCGTTGCGCCTACAATAGGGCACCGGCCGGACACTCCGGCGCGGCGGCGGCCGCACCGGGGCACCTGCCGTGCGGAGCACCGGGAGAGGGCGCGTGACGAAGCCAAGGGTGATGATTGTCGGGCTCGGCGGTCTCGGCAGCGTCGTGCTCGAGTTCCTTGCACGCACCGAGGCCATCGGCGAGATCATCGTCGCCAGCCGCGACCGCGCCCGCGGCGAGACGCGGTGCAACCTCGCGCGCGTCGGGGCGTTGGCGCAGGGCGTCGCGCCGCAGATTCGGTTCGTGCCGCTCGATCTCGACGACGTGGGCCGTGCCGCCGAGGTGTTCGCGCGGCACTCGCCGGATCTCATCGTGTCCACGGCGAGCATGCAGACGTGGTGGCTGACCGAACTGCTGCCGCCTTCGGCCCGCGCCCGCCTGGGACGCGCGCCGTTCGGCGCGTGGTTGCCGGTCCACCTGGCGCTGGCGATGAAGTTCATGCAGGCCGTGCGACAGGCCGACTACCGCGGGCACACGCTCGTGGCCTCCTTCCCGGACGTCGTCAACGTCGTGCTGGCGCGGCTCGGTCTTGCGCCCACGTGCGGCCTGGGCAACCTGGACGAGATCGTGCCAAAGCTGCGTTACCTTGCCGGCCAGCGCCTCCACGTCTCGCCGCGCGCCGTGCGCGTCCTGCTCGTCGCGCACCACGCGCTCGAGCCGTTCGTGTTCGGCACGAAGGAACGCGACGCCCCGCCGCACTGGGTTCTCATCGAGTGCGACGGCCGCGACGTGACCGAGCGCGTCGAGGCGGCGCGCCTGCTCTTCGAGCCCTATCCGCTGCCGCCCGGGCCCGCGTGGCACTTCCTGACCGCGGCATCCGCCACGAGGTTGATCCGCGCGCTGGTGGGCGAGGGCGAGGGACTGCTGCACGTGCCGGCGCCGGGCGGCCTGCCAGGCGGATACCCGGTGGTGGCGAGTCGCGGCGGCGTTCATCTGTTCGAGTTGCCCGGGCTCTCGCGCGAGCAGGCCATCGCCATCAACGAGCGGTCGCACCCGTTCGATGGCATCGAACGCATCGACGCGGATGGCACCGTCCAGTTCACCGCTGAAACGGCCCAGGTCGTGAAGGAAGCCCTGGGCTACAATGGCGAGCGCCTGCGACCGTCCGAGAGCGAGGCGCGCGCGGCAGAACTCATCGCGCGCTTCCGCGAGTACGCCGCGCGGCACGGCGTCGATGTCGAAGCTGCGGAGGCCGCCAGCCGGGTGATGATCTGAGCCGCAGAGTCTCGCAGATGTTCCCGGCCCTTCCGCCCGGCTCGCGGCCTCCGGGCGTTCTGCGGGGGATCTGGGGTAATCTGCGTCATCTACGGATGAATGACGTCGGCATTGTCGGACTCGAGCGATGACCTACGACACCTCGAACTCGAAGGCCCTTTTCGAGCGCGCGACGCGCGTGATGATCGAGGGCGGCAGCTCGCCCTCGCGCGGGCCGGCCAACTACGGGCAGTATCCGCTCTTCATCGACCACGGGCGCGGGTCGCGCATCTGGGATGCGGACGGCAACCAGTACATCGACTGGATGATGGCCTACGGCGCGCTGCCGCTCGGGCACGCGCACCCGCGCATCGTCTCCGCTGTCACCGAAGCGGCGGCCACCGGGACGTTGTTCGCGGCCGCGACCGAGATCGAAGTCGAGGTCGCGGAGTTGCTGCAGCGGATGATCCCGGGCGCCGAGCGCGTGCGCTTTGCGAACACCGGGACCGAGGCGGCCATGGCCGCCATCCGCCTCGCCAGGGGCTACACCGGCCGGCCGAAGTTCCTCAAGTTCGAGGGGCATTATCACGGCTGGTACGACGACTTCCTCGTCAACGCGCACCCGCACCCGATCGCCTCGCTTGGCCACCGGCGCGACCCGATTCGCATTCCGGACAGCTCGGGCCTCAACCGCCAGGCCCTCGACGACACCATCGTCGTGCCCTGGAACGACCTCGACGCGGTCGAACGCGCGATCGACACCCATCGCGGGCAGATCGCGGCGATCATCACCGAGCCAATCATGGCCAACATCGGCGTGATTCTGCCGGAACCGAACTACCTCCAGCGGATGCGCGAGATGGCGCGGGCAAGCGGCATCCTGTTCGTGCTCGACGAAACGGTCACCGGGTTCCGTATTGCGCCCGGCGGCTGCCAGCAGTACTACGGCCTCGATCCGGACATCTCGACGTTTGGCAAGGCGCTCGGGTGCGGGTTCCCGGTTGCGGCCTTCGCCGGCCGCGCCGAGATCATGGAAGCGCTTGCGTGGGGCGGCGTGCTGCACTACGGCACCCAGAACTCCTCGCGCGTCGGGCTCTACGCCGCGCGCGCCAGCCTGCAGATCCTGACCGAGGACGGCGGGGCGGCGTTCCGCCACGTGTGGAGGATCGGCGAGCAGCTGGGCGCCGGGCTGCGGGAGGTGTTCGCCGAGACGCGGACGCCCGCCATCGTGCAGCAGGTCGGCCCGATGCTGCAGATCATGTTCACCGACCGGCCGGCGATTCGCGACTACCGCGAGTTCTGCGCGCACGTCGACCGCGAGGCCTATCGACGTCTCGCGTGGCAACTGTTCCACGCCGGCATCTACATGAGCCCGTCCGCGGCGCTGCACTCCGTCGCGTCGCTCGCGCACACGGACGAGGACGTGCGATGCACGGTGGACGCGGTGAGGAAGGCGCTCCGCCATGGCGACTGATTCTCGCTGCCCGCCGGCGCTCGACGGGCGGGCGGCCCTCGTGACCGGGGCCGCGTCGGGCATCGGCCGCGCGATCGCCGACACGCTCGCCCGCGCCGGGGCCGCCGTGGTGCTCGTCGACATCGACGAGGCATCGGCCACCGGCGCCGCCGAGGCAATCGAGCGCGAGGGCGGCCGCGCCGCTTTCATCCGGGGCGATGTGTCGCAGGCCTCCGACTGCCGCCGCGCAGTCGACGCCGTCGTCGAACGCTTCGGCCGTCTCGACGTGGTCGTCAACAACGCGGGCATCATCAGGCGCGCGGACGTCACCGAGCTGAGCGAGGAAGACTGGGACCGCGTGATGGCGGTCAACCTGAAATCGGTGTTCCTGATGTCGAAATTCGCCGTGCCGGTGATGACGAGAGCCGGGCGAGGCGCGATCGTGAACGTGTCGTCCGGCTGGGGCCTGGTGGGCGGACCGCGCGCGGTCGCCTACTGCGCGTCCAAGGGCGGCCTCGTGCTGCTGACCAGGGCGATGGCGATCGATCACGGGCCCGCCGGCATTCGCGTGAACTGTGTGTGCCCGGGCGACACCGACACGGCGATGCTGCGCAACGAGGCACGCCAGCTCGGCGAACCGATCGACAAGTTCCTGGCGGAATCCGCCGGCCGGCCGCTGGGACGAGTGGGACGTCCCACGGAGATCGCGCAGGCGGTGCTGTATCTCGCGAGCGATGCCGCATCGTTCGTGACGGGAACGACGCTGGTCGTGGACGGGGGAGGGCTGGCGTAGCGCGAGCACGTCGTCCGAAGTCCGAAGTCGGAGGTCCGAGAGTCTGACAGTCGCTGAACTCGCAGGGCCGCCCCACGCCCAAAGCCGAAAGTCCAGAGCCGAAAGCCCAACCCATGACCGGTCTGAAAGACAAGCGCGTCGTGATCACCGGCGGTGCGGGCGGCATCGGGGCCGCAACGGCCGCGCGCTTCGTGGACGAAGGATCGCGCGTCGTCGTGCTCGATCGAGACGAGGCGGGGTGCCGCCGCATCGAGCAGCGGCTGCCCGCGCTGGCCGGCACGCTGGTCGCGGACGTGTCGGACCCTGGCGCGGTGCGGGCCGCTTTCGATCGACTCGACACCTGGCTCGGCGGCCTGGACGTTCTCATCAACAACGCCGGGATCAGCGTCCGGCACCGGTTTCTCGACATCACCGAGCAGGAATGGCGCGACGTGATGGAGGTGAACCTGGCGGGCGTCTTCCGCGTCGCTCAGCAGGCGGCCCGGCGGATGATCGCGGCGGGCCGCGGCGTGATCCTGAACATGGGATCGACCAACGGCGTCATGGGCTATCCCCTCTACGCCGACTACAACGCCTCGAAGGCTGGCGTCATCGAGCTCACGCGGTCCATGGCACTCGAGCTTGCGCCGAAGGTGCGCGTGAACGTCGTCTGTCCAGGCTACATCATGACGCCGATGCAGGAGGCCGAGTACACGCCGGAGATGATCCGGGCGGCTAACGCGAAGATCCCGCTCGGGCGGCATGGTCGGCCCGAAGAGGTGGCGGCGCTGTTCGCCTTTCTCGCCTCCGACGAAGCGGCGTACCTGACCGGGCAGACGTACGTGATCGACGGGGGAGAGATCGCCGGAGGATTGGCGAGCGGTTAGGTGACGACGCCGTCCGAAGGTCCGAAGTCCGATGTCGACACCGGACACCGGACTCCGGACACCGGACGACGAGTATCCCTCTCACCGACCGGTCCTGCCACACGATCCGCCGAGAACCGACAGCACCACCGACGTGTCGGATTGGGTCACCCGCACGAGGTCGTAGCTCTCGCCGCCCCACCGCGAGACTTCCACGATCCAGATCGGGTCGCCACCCACGCGCATCACGCCGAGCGGTTTGCGGAATTCCACGTTCCACATCGAGCAATCCGTGACCTGCGCCTGCGTGTCGCGATCGAGCTGCCCCGCGCCGTCCGGCGTGCGATGGACCCAGCCGTGTGCGAACGTCACGACCCCGCACGGGTTCGGCACCGTCTTGTCCGCCGGTTCGTACCGCTTCGCCGCCTCGAAGTACGCGGTTGCTGTTCCGGGCGATAGCGCGTCGGCCAGGCACAGCACCTCGAGCTTGACGGGCGTGATCGCCCGCTCGGCGAGCGCGGACCATGGCAGCCGCGCCATCTGTCCCAGTTCCAGCCGATTGACGTGCTGCGCGATCATGCGTTCGAAGCTGCCCCACGTGGGGACGTCGGCCGTGACCACCTGGACGGCGCCGACGGGAATCGACCCGGTGGTCGCGATCCCGTCCTTCGGGTAGTGGTGCTGGTCCAGCGACGGGTGGGGGAGGCTCGTCCGGTAGTCGGTCCGCAGGCCGACGTTCATCAGGCAATGCGCACCGAACGCCAGCGGGCCGGTCACCTGCAGCGGCCGCGGCTTGCCGTCCGGCGTCCACAACGTCCACTTCGCGCCTGCGCCTTCGACGCCCCACCACTCCGGCGGCACGTCGCCCAGGCCGATGGGCACCTCACGCTCGGCCGATGGCAGCGGCCAGCGCCGGAACCAGTGGCCGTGGTCGTAGCTGGCGATTGGCACCAGGATGCCGTCGCGCCGGACGACGCCGATCGTGAAGCGACGATCGGGCTGCGGTTCGCGAATCGTGCGGGCGTACTCGCGCGCGGCGTCCAGGCCCGCACACAGGCGGACGTAGGCATCGATCCGTGCGACGAGCTGCTCGATGCCCGCCGTGTGCGGCACGGTCAGCAGCGTGACCACCTGCCCGCTGCGGTTGCGATCCGGTCGAGCGGCATCGACGACGATCGGGTGCGCGTCGACCGAGACCAGGCGCAGATCGACGTGGTCCTTCGCGTACTCCACGCGCTCGACCTTCATCACCTCGCCGAGCGCCAGGTTGCCGGCCGGCTTCGCGCGGAACATGGAGCCCGGGCCCTTCCAGTCGGTGTCGCCGGCCTCGATCGGAAACCCCGGCTCGCGCGCGCCCTTCAGCGGAATCGTGGGAAGGTCCTCGCGCACGACGACCGCATAGGTTCGATCGGGCGGGTACTGCTTTTCGAAGGGGACGCGGACCGCTTTCCCTCGCCCGTTCACCCCATCGATCCGCAGGGGCGACTGGGCTGGCAGGCTCATCAGGCCACAGAGCACGAAGGCACAGGTCGCAGCACGCTTCATCGAGGTCCTCGTGGTCACGGGCAGGCTCCACACCTCGGCCCGGGGCGGGCAGGGCAGGCATCGGCGCGGCCATTATACCGCTCGCGACTGCCACCGGTCTGAAGACCGGCGGTCCCACAGGTGATGGAGCTACCCTTCTGCGGACCGGCGGTCCCACAGGTGATGGAGCCACCCTTCTGCGGACCGGCGGTCCCACAGGTGATGGAGCCACCCTTCTGCGGAGCCGCGAGTCGGGCCGTGAGCCCAATCGGGCCCCGAGCCATGAGCCATGAGCCTTGGGCTGGACGGTTTTTTCACAAGCTCTCACTACTCACTGCTCGCGACTACTCGCTACTACTCACCAGTCACCCCCAGCATCTGCCGGAACTCCTCCAGCGACAGCAGCCGTTTCTCCCGCAGCGATCGCTCCTTCACGTCGGTCAGCAGCTGCTGCATCTGGTCGGGCGTCGCCGTGATGCCCATCTGTTCCAGGAAATACGCGATGCTGTCGACGCCGCTGCCCTTGCCCAGCACCGCGCGCGGGCCGCTGTTGCCGACCAGTTCCGGCCTGAACGGCGCGAGTTCGGTCGGGAACTCCTTCCCGCAGTTGCGCAGCCAGCTGACGATGATGCCGCTCTCGATGTCGAACAGCTGTTCGCCGACCACGCACCGGTTGGCGGGGATGCGCACGCCGGCCAGCTGCTGGACGAGCCGCGAGATCTCCACGAACCGCTCGGTCTTCAGCCCCAGGTCGACGTCGTAGAGCGTCTTCATCGCGAGGGCCAGTTCCTCGTACGCGCAGTTGCCCGCGCGCTCGCCGATGCCGGTGACCGACGTGTGGGCCACCTCGCAGCCGGAGGCGAGCGCGAGCAGCGTGTTGGCGACCGCCATGCCGAAATCGTCGTGGAAGTGCACCTCCAAGGGCGTCGTCGGAAAGACCTGGCGCATCCGGCCGATCAGGTAGGGCACCGTGTGCGGCGCGAGGCCGCCGAAGGTGTCCACGATCGCCAGCGCGTCCATGTGCCCCTCGGTCGCCACCGTCTTCAGCAGGTTCAGCGCCCAGTCGAGCGGTGCGCGGCTGAAATCGATTGGGAAAAAGACGACGTAGAGGCCGTTGTCCCTGGCGAACCGCGTGGCGTCCACGGAGGTCCTGATCGCCTTGGCCAGGTCCCAGCGATAGGCGCGCTCGATGATGTGCGTCGAGCTCGGCACCTCCATCACGATGCCCTTCACCCCGGTGTCCACCGATCGCTTCACATCGTCCACCATGCAGCGCGCGAAGCTGAACACCTCGGTCGTCGATCCTTCCAGGCGCCGGACGATCTCCCGGATCGCCGCCTCGTCTGATGCCGACACGACCGGCATGCCCGCCTCGAGGCGGTGCACGCCGGCCTCGGCCAGTTGCTCCGCGATGTGGATCTTGTCGTCTCTCGAAAAGACGATGCCTGCCTGCTGTTCGCCGTCGCGCAGCGTGACGTCGTGCAGGCGCGGCCGCGCGTGGAAGTGCAGGTCGTTGCGCACCGCGGCATCGAAGTTCCAGGGACTGGTGAACCACATCTCGGTGTTCCATGGGTCTGTCATATGCGCTCCGCGCTGGCAGGTGAAAGTCGAGAGTTGATAGTCAATCGTCGAGAGTCAATGGTCCATCGTTGCGTAACGGTCGACTGTCGACTATCAACTATCGACTATCAATGATCGACAACCGGTGCAACGCGATCCCCGTCGCCGTGCCGACGTTCAGCGAGTCCACGCCCGGTGCCATCGCGATGCGCACGTGGACGTCGGAGGCGCGCTGCGCCCCGGCCGACAGACCCTCGCCTTCGTTGCCGACGAGCAGCGCGATCTTGTCCGGGAGCGGTCCGCTCGCGAACGTGTCCAGATCGACGGCGTCGGCGGCCGGCGTCAACGCGACGATGGTAAAGCCGGCGCGCTCGAGTTCGAGAAGACCCGCCGGCCATGCGGTGGTGGCCCCTCGGTCTGCCACCGGGCTGAAGCCCGGCGGTCCCACATACGCGTACGGCACCTCCAGCGTGGCGCCGATCGACACGCGAATCGCCTTGCGGTAGAGCGGGTCGCAGCACCCGGGTCCGACGACGATCCCGTCGGCGCCGAAGGCGCGCGCATTCCGGAACACGGCGCCGACGTTGTCGGCGTTGGTGATGCCCTCGAGGATGATCAGACTGTTTGCATGCCCCAGAGCGGCGAGCAGATCCGACACGGACTGCGGGTCGGGCCGCACCCCGAGCGCCAGGCACCCCCGGTGGATGTTGTAGCCGGACACCGGCTCCATCAGCGACTTCGCGCACACGTAGATGGGCAGGGTCGACTCGAACGGCGCGAGGTCGCCGCGCAGCGCCGTGTACGCGGCGTCGGTGACGAGCACCGACAGCGCGCGGAACCGGGCGGACGCGAGCAGCGGACGCACGACGAGCCGGTTCTCGGCGACGAACAGGCCGCGGCGCCGGAGCAGGTCGGGGTCCGGCACGTTGCGATAGTCGGCGATGCGTGGGTCGGCCGCGTCGTCTATGCGGATGATGGACATGCGGGGAAGGCTCCAGGCTCCGGGCTCCTGGCTCCAGTCCACGATGAGACTTCAGGCTGGAGCCGGCTCCCGGCCCGGAGCCCAGACATGACCGAAGCCTGGAGCCCGGAGCCTGGAGCCGGCGCGAAGCGCCCTAGTTCGTTCCCGGCCTGCGCGCGCCGCGGATTTCCTCCACCAGCGCTTTCGCGTCGTACATCTTCGCCAGCGCCTCCAGGATGCCGGCGCTGTGCACGCCAACCGCGCGGCTGCCCTCCGCCTCGTCTATGTACGCGTAGCGGTTCGGCAGCTTCTGCAGGTTGCTGTCGAAGTTGATGCCGACGATCTCGGCGTTGCGGTTGATGACCGGGCTCCCCGAATTCCCGCCGATGGTGTCGGCGGTGTAGACGAAGTTCAGCGGGGTTGCCAGGTCGAGCGCGGCCCTGCGGTCCTTCCACCGTTTCGGCAGACCGAACGGCGCGGCGTCGTTGAAGCTGGCCGCCCGGTCGTAGAGCCCGTGGAAGGTCGTCTTGAAGGGGACCAGCGTCGAGCCTTCCTCGTAGCCGAGCACCGTGCCGAACTCGATCCGCAGGTTCGAGTTCGCGTCGGGATACACGTTCTTGCCGTACACGGCGAAGCGCGCCTCTGCGATCCGCTGGCCCGCGCCGGCTTCGACGCTCGCGATCTTCTGCTCCTGCCACGCGCGCAGCTCGCGCATAATCGGATCCACCTTGCGCGCCAGCGCGATCATCGGGTCGTCCGACTTCGCGATGGCCGCGGGCCCGCCGTCGACCAGCGCCTTGCGCACGGCCACGTCCGCCAGCTTCGTCGCGCCGACCACCGCCCGGGCGACGGCGGCGGGCGTCGATGAGCCGAGGGCGGCCTGGATGAACGGATCGGCCGGGCCGAGCGTCTTGCGCGCTTCCTCGAGCGACGCGGCCAGGAGCGCTTCCTCCATGTCCGCGTACACGGGCGCCGGCGACAGGAGGTTGCGCCTGGTGGCTTCCAGCCGCGAGTCGCGGAACTCGTCGTAGCGCGCGCTGTTCGGCTTCTGGATCTCCTCGGCGTAGCGGACGAGCGTCGTGGCGAAGCCCCCGAGCGCGGACGGCGCGAGCGTGGAGAACGCCAGCCGCCTGGCGTACGGCGGGAACGCGCGGTAGGCGGCGGCGATGTCGTCCCACGCGCTCGCGTATTTCTGGCGCAGCTCGGCGCTGGCTGCCACCTTGCCGCGCAGGTCCTTCTCCTCGGCCTCCTTGCGCCCCATGATCGACGCGCCCATCAGGCCCGCCTGCTGGCCGACCAGTCGCTTGATCGAGTTCTCGAGCGAGCGCCGAGGCTCGGACGCCCGCCGCGCGGCCTCGGGGCCGGTGGTGGCGTATTTCGCCAGCGCGTCCCGGCGCGAGGTCCACACCTGCATCTGCAGGGAATTGCCGACATCGCGCTGGTACTGCAGCTGCGCAATCGTGAGCAGCCGCGAGGTCGAGCCGGGGTTGCCGGGCACGAAGATCAGTTCCTTCTCCCCGGGCCCCGCCGCCGACCACTTGAAGTACTCGGTCTGCGCCGGCTTCCCGTTCTCGTACACGCGCAGGAACGAGATGTCGAGGTCGTAGCGCGGGTACGTGAAGTTGTCGTAGTCGCCGCCGAAGAACCCGATCGATTCCTCCACCGCAAACACCGCGCGCACGTCCGTGTACCGCTTGAAGCGATAGAGCCAGTACTCGCCGCCGCTGTAGAGCGTCACCATCTGGCAGAGCAAACCGGTCTTCTCGGTCGCCTCCTTCTCGATCGCCGCCATCTCCGCACGGCGCTGGGTGTTGGCGTCCTGGTCCGACGCGCCTGGCTTGACGGCGGCCTGCACGCGCCTGGTCACGTCCTCGAACGACAGCAGCACGTCCGCTGTCATGTCGGGACACTTCAACTCCTGATCAAGTGTGGCGGCGTAGAAGCCATCTCGGATATAGTTGCGCTCCGGCGTTGACAGCCGCTGCAGCTGGCCGCTGGCGATGTGCTGGTTCGTCATGATCAGCCCGTCGGGCGAGACGAACGAGCCCGTGCCGCCGCCAAGCCGGACGGTGGCCAGGCGCATGTGATCGAGCCAGGCATCGGGGGGATCGAAGTTGTAGCGTTCCTTCCAGATCTTCCGCGGTGGATTGTCGAACGTCCACATGCCTTCGTCGGCCCGTGGCACCGACGTGGACACGAGCCCGACGAAGAGGACGGCCAAAAGAAGCAGTCGTTTCATGGCAACCCCTGCCGCCTGCAAGGAAGCGGATCGGGCGCAGGCGCGCCTAGCTTACTTCAAAACGGATGATTCATCGCATGCCGACGAGCCGCCTTCGTACCGGACCCGCCGTGCTGGGCCTCCTGCTGTTCCTGCCCCCGATTGCGTGGGCGCAAACGCCTGCCTCGCCCCCCGCGGCGAAGCCGGTGCCCGCCGTCCGCGCCGTGCGCAGTGCTGCGCCGATAGTGCTCGATGGCCGCCTCGACGAGCCCGCGTGGCGCGAGGCGCCCCCCGCGACCGGCTTCACCCAGTCCGACCCGCAGGAAGGGCAGGCGGCGACCGAGCGGACCGAGATCCGCGTGGTCTACGACGATGCGGCGCTCTATGTCGGGGCGCGCATGTTCGATTCGGAGCCGTCGAAGATCCGCCGACGCCTGTCGCGGCGCGACGATTACCACATCGATGCGGACTACCTCATCGTCTACCTCGATCCGCACCACGATCACCTGACCGGCGCGCGGTTCCAGGTGACCGCCGCCGGCTCGCTCGGCGATGCCGCGCTCTACAACGACACGAACGAGGACGAATCGTGGGACGGCGTCTGGGACGCGAAGGTCGTGGTGGACGACCAGGGCTGGACGGCCGAGCTGCGGATCCCGTTCTCGCAGCTGCGCTTTACGAGCGGCGATCGCCAGACGTGGGGCCTCAACGTCGAGCGGTTCATCCGGCGGAAGAACGAGTCGGACTGGTGGGAGCTGGTTCTCAAGAAGGAGAATGGCCGGATGTCGCGGCTGGGCCACCTGGAAGGTCTCGACGGCATCCAGCCGCGCCCGCACCTCGACCTGCTGCCGTACACGACCGCGCGCGCCGAGTACATCGCGCCGGCGCCTGGCGATCCCTTCAACACCGGCAGCCGCTACTTCGGCAACGCGGGACTGGACGTGAAGTGGGGCGTCACGAGCAGCCTGACGCTCGACGCCACCGTGAACCCGGACTTCGGACAGGTGGAAGTGGATCCCGCGGTGGTCAACCTGACGGCGTTCGAGACCTTCTACGAGGAGAAGCGGCCGTTCTTCACGGAAGGGTCGAACATCTTCGGCAACTTCGGGCGCAGCGGGGCCAACAGCTACGACGGCTTCAACCGCGCCGACCCGACGCTGTTCTACTCGCGGCGCATCGGGCGGTCGCCGCAGGGGAGTGCCGACGGCGCCTTCGTCGATCAGCCGAACGCGACGACGATCCTCGGCGCCGCGAAGCTGACGGGCAAGACTGCCTCGGGCTGGAGCGTCGGCGTCATCGAGGCGGTCACCGGGCGCGAGTCGGCGCAGGTGGACACGCTGGGCTCGCGCTCGACGGTCGACGTCGAACCGCCGACCAACTACCTGATCGGGCGCGTCAAACGCGAGGTGGCCAGCCGCGCGAGCGTCGGCGTCATGTTCACCGGCGTCGAACGCGCGCTGGGCGGCTCGTCAACCCTCTCGGATCTGCTCGACAACCGCGCGTACACGTTCGGCAGCGACGCCCACCTGTTCCTCGATTCGAAACGCGACTGGGTCATCAACGGCCTGGTCGCGGGCAGTTGGTTGCAGGGATCCCCGGCGGCGGTCCTGCGTCTGCAACGCAACTCGGCCCGGTATTTCCAGCGGCCGGACGCGCCGCAGGTACACCTCGATCCCGGCCGGACGTCCTTGTCAGGTTGGGACGGCCAGCTCAATCTGAACAAGAACAGCGGCGACGTGACCGTGAACGCGGCGCTGTGGGGCGTGAGTCCCGGCTTCGAGGCGAACGACGCCGGGTTCTTTATGACGGCGGACCGCGCCGGCAGTCACGGCGTGCTCGTCTGGAAGAAGCCGAACCCCGATCGCTGGACGCGCAGCCGGGCAGCCGTCCTCGCCAAGTTCTGGACGTGGAACTTCAATCGCGAGATCCAGGCGGACGGCTGCTACGTGTCCGGAAACGCCACGCTGCTCAACTACTGGGACATCCAGGGCACGGCCATCGTGTCGCGGCCGTCGCTCGACGATCGCCTCACGCGCGGCGGGCCGTCCGCGCGCCAGCCGGGAGGGTGGAGCCTGATCGCTGGCGTCGAGAGCGACTCGCGTAAACCGGTGGGCGTGGAGTTCAACGCCGATTACGGCCGTGACAGCGCCGGCGGCTTCGACTCGCGTGTGTCGCTGTCGTTCGACATCCGGCCGTCGCCGTCGCTGACGATTTCCACCGGCCCCGAGATCGCGCGCAACCACTCGATCGCGCAGTACGTCCGCACCGTGGCCGATCCGCTGGCGGCACCGACGTTCGGCACCCGCTACGTCTTCGGCGATCTCGATCAGACCGAGGTCTCGATGACCACGCGCATGGACTTCATCTTCACGCCGAAGGCGTCGTTGCAGGTTTACATGCAGCCGCTGCTCTCCACGGGCCGCTTCTGGGGATTCAAGGAGCTGGCGCAGGCCCGGACGCTCGACTTCCTGCGGTACGGCCAGGATGGCGGGTCGCTGGCCTACGACGCGGCGCGACGGGTGTACACCGCGGACCCGGACGGCCCCGGGCCGGCGACCTCTTTCAGCTTCGCGAACCCCGATTTCAACTTCAAGTCGCTGCGCGTCAACGCGATTTTCCGCTGGGAATGGCGCCTCGGCTCGGCGCTCTACGTCGTCTGGACGCAGCAGCGCGAGGATCTCGCCAACCCCGGACAGTTCGCGCTCGGCCGCGACCTGTCGTCGCTGGTCGGCGCGCACGGCGACAACGTGCTCGCCGTCAAGCTGGCATACTGGCTCACCAGGTAGTCGTTGGTCGCCTGTCCTGAGTCCGTAGGGGCGGAGCTTGCTCCGCCCGCCTGTCGCGCGTTTCGCGCTCGAAACCGCCCGCGACCCCCTTTGCCGCCAGTTGATCCATACTAGGGGTCTCCACGCTTCCCGCAGCGGCCGTCGCACCGAATCAGCACGAGGAGGGCGACCATGGACGCACCCCGCACGCCGCTCGAAGGACCCTTCGTCCAGCTCGCCGATCAGACCATTGCCATGCTGAAGATGGCGCGCGAGGCGTTCCTCAAGCAGCGCCGCTCGCTGGTTCCGCACATCCTGGCGCTCGGCCAGGAGGTGCACCGGGCGGAAAAGAGGCTGACCGCGGGCCTCGTGCCGGCCTCTGCTGACGGCGGGACGCCGCTGGACACGGAGAAGTTCTTCGTGCCGATGCACCTCGAACGCATCGGCGACCACGTCGAAGCGTTCGCGCGCACCGTCGAACGCCAGGCGCAGGAAGGCGTGCTCTTCACCGATCGCGCCGTGCACGAAATCGATCGGCTGCTCGAGAAAGCGCTGGAGCTGCTCGAGGCGACACGCGACATCCTCCGGACCGGCAATCGGACGCTCGTGCACCACGTGCTGACCGACGGGCCGTGCTTCCAGGCGACGGCCAGCGAATTCGCCTCGTTCCACCAGGAGCGCCTGATCCAGGGCCTCTGCCGGCCGCGAGCGTCCTCCATCTACCTGGCGATGATCGACTACGTGCGAGGCATCGAGCGGCATCAGCGCGACATCGTGCAGAAGGTGTCGGGGCACATGCCCGCGGCGCGGCCGGTCTCGCCTGCGCACGGGCACGTCGAAGGGTAGCTGCCTGCTGGCTCCGGTCTCCAGTCTCCTGGCTCCCGACCTCTTGTTGCCCGCCGCCGGCCGGCTGGTCGATAATCCTCGCGTGGATCGCGTCGAGCTGGCGGCCGGGCAGATTGAATACCAATGGGTTGGCGTCCGCGACGGCTGGCGCGGCACGCTCGTGTTCCTGCACGAAGGCCTCGGGTGCGCGGCCATGTGGGGCCGCTTCCCCCACGCGCTGGCGGTCGCGGTCGGCCATCGAGGCCTGGTCTACAGCCGGTTCGGATATGGCGGCTCGTCGCCGCTCGCGCGCCCGCGCACCGACCGCTTCATGCACGAGGAAGCGCTCGAGGTGCTGCCCGACCTCCTCGACCGGCTCGGCGTCCGGATGCCGCTGTTCGTGGGGCAGAGCGACGGCGCCTCGATCGCGCTCATCTACGCCTCGGCGCATCCCGCCTCGGTTTCCGGCCTCATCCTCGAGGCGCCGCACGTGTTCGCCGAGCAGGTGACGCTCGACGCCATCGACCGCGTCCGCAGCCGGTTCGCGCAGGACGCCAAGTTCCACGGCAAGTTCGGGCGGTATCACCGCGATGCCCGGTCGGTCGTCGAGGGCTGGAGCGACGCGTGGCTCGCCTCGTCTTTCCGCGCGTGGACGATCGAGGCAGGCCTTCCCGCCGTCGCGTGCCCGGTGCTGCTGCTGCAGGCCGAGCACGATCCGTACGGCAGCCTGGAACACCTGAACCGCATCGCGGGACGCGTCCGCGGCCCCGTGCGCCGCGTGGTGCTGCCCGGCGACGGGCACGCGCCGCATCGCCGCTGCCGTGCGCGCGCGCTCCGCGAGATGACCGGGTTCATCGGCAGCCTGGTTGCGACGCCATGAAAACGATTGCCGCGATCACGATTGGCCAGTCCCCGCGCGACGACGTTATCGTGGAACTCGCCTCGCTGGTGCCGGGCGGGCGATAGGTGCAGGCGGGCGCCCTCGACGGCCTGGACCTCGAGCAGATTCGCGCGCTCGAGCCCGAACCGGGCGACCTGCCGCTGGCTGGCCAGCTTCGCGGTGTACCAGGGCCTGGAGTCTGGCCACCGGTCTGAAGACCGGCGGTCCCACAGGGTGTCAGGGGGAAGAAGGCTCAAGGCTTAGGGCTTAAGGCTTAGGGCCTGGAGTCTGGCCACCGGTCTGAAGACCGGCGGTCCCACAGGGTGTCAGGTTTGTGGGACTTCCGGGCTTCAGCCCGGGAGCGCCGAATCAGTTGTGGGACTTCCGGGCTTCAGCCCGGGAGCAAACTGGCGATCGCCTTCCGCGCCCAGTCGGGATCGTTGAGCATCGCGCGGCCGATGCCAACGAGGTCCGCCCGGCCTTCGCGGACCACACGATCGGCGAAGAGCCAGTCTGCCATGCCGCCGGTCACGATGACCGGCGCGCGCACGCGCCGTTTGACCGCCTCGGCGTCCGGCACGAAGTAGCCCGGTCCCTGCCCGGCGCCTCGCGATCCCTGCACGCCACCCGACACGTCCACGAGATCGGCGCCGCCGCGTACCAGCTGCTCCGCCGTTGCGCACGCCGCCTCGATCTCCAGCCCGCCGGGCGTCCCGTCGGTCGCGCCCAGCCTGACGAACACGGGGAACTCCGGCCCCAGGCAGGTCCGCACTTCGGCCAGGACCTCGAGGTGCAGGCGCCGCCTGTTCTCGTCGCTGCCGCCGTACGTGTCGTTGCGATGGTTGGCGAGCGGCGAGAGGAACTGCGACAACAGGAACCCGTGCGCGGCGTGGAGTTCGACGGCGTCGAAGCCCGCCTCACGCGCGCGGATGGCGGCCCGGCCGAATGCCGCCACGATCTCCGCGATCTGCTCCAGCGTCGCGGCTTCGGGCGTTTCGCCGTCGCCGGTGTGCACGTGCCTGACCGCCGACGGACCGAGCGGCCGGTCGCCGGCCACGGCCGCGGACGTGCGCGGGCCGGCGTGCGAGATCTGCAGGCACGCCACGGCGCCTTCCGCCTTGATCGCGGCAGCCAGCCGGCCGAGACCGGGAATCATGTCGTCGCTGTGCGCCCCGATCTGCGTCGCGCTGGCGCGACCGCGCGGGTGCACGAACGAATGCTCGACGATCACCAGGCCGCAGCCGGCCGCCGCGCGGCAGCGGTGATACTCGACGATCCCGTCGGTAACGCGGCCGTCCGAGGTGGCCTGCCCGGACCACATGGGCGGCATGACGATGCGGTTGCGAAGCGTGAGACCGGCGAACGAGAGTGGGGAAAGGAGCCCGGGCATTCAGCGTTTGTCCTCCATCAGGCGCAGGGCGATCGCCAGCGCGAAGAATCCCATGGCGCCGCGCCAATAGCCCTGGGGAGCCAGCAGCCATGTCCGGCCGCCGTAGAATGCAAGCACCGCGCCGACGACAAAGGCCACCGCGCCGAGGACGATGAGCAGCCAGCACACGCCTTTCATGTGACCCTCCTCTTCGACAGTTGGCGGTTCGCAGTTGGCAGTTGGTAGTTCCGAGCCGGGACTGCGAACTGCCAACTACCAACTACCAACTACCAACTACCAACTGCCAACTACCAACCACGATCATTCAGCTGTTCGACCAGGAACCTCGCGACATTGTGCGGATCGTACGGCCACGCGTACTCGATCATGATGCCCGGATGCCGCGCGCGGGCACGGTCGATCGCGGCGGGGATGTCCGCTTCGGCGTGCTCGCCGCCGCGCGTGAGCATCGGCGTGACGACGACGATGCGCGGCGGGCAGATGGCGGCGGCCTGGTCGAGCGCCTCGTCCACCGACGGCGCGCAGAACTCGTTGAAGCCGACAATCACGCGGCGGCCGGCGGCCTGCCCGAGCAGCGTGCCCATCTCGCCCGAGGCCGCCCAGAAGGGATCGTTCGCGGCGGTCCGGGGCCAGCCGCGCAGCCGCTCTTCCAGGAGCGATTCCCGCGCGCTCGGCGTTGCCCCGCCGCCCGCCAGTTCGCGCCGCGCGTGGAGGCCGAAGTACTCGGCCAGTTCGTGCGCAGGGAAATCACGCGGCGGCGCGCCGTGCACCGCGAGGATGATGACCGTGGAGCCGTCCGCAAGAGGATCGGTCATCGAGCTCCCGTTTTCCAGCGAATTGGTGATAATCAGTCAGGATTCGGGGGACCGCCAGCCTGCGGTGCGCCCGAACCGCCCAGGGGGCCACGATGAGCGCTAGAAGCGTATACCATCTCGACCTGAACGACACCACAATCGAAGGCGCCCGCGTGGCGCTGCTTCCCGGCGACCCGGGGCGCGTCAGCGAGATTGCGGCGACCGCGCCGATCGAGCGGGCCCGCGAGATCGCGTACAAGCGCGAGTACCGGTCTTGGCTCGGGTACGTCGGGAAGACGCCCGTGCTGGTGACCTCCACCGGCATCGGCGGACCGTCCGCTTCGATTGCGATCGACGAACTGGCGCAGCTTGGCGTGCGCACCTTCCTGCGTGTCGGGACGACGGGTGCGATCCAGGCCGACGTGAACGTGGGTGACGTGGTCGTGACGACAGGCGCCGTGCGCCTGGACGGCGCATCCACGCACTACGCGCCGATCGAGTATCCAGCCGTGGCCGATCATGACGTCGTCGGCGCGCTGCTGCGCGCCGCGCGCGAACTGGCGATCCCGGCCCGTCCCGGCGTCACCTGCTCGTGCGACACGTTCTACCCTGGGCAGGAACGCTACGATTCGTTCACCGGCTATGTGCCCCTGCGCTTCCAGGGCATCACCGAGCAGTGGCGGCAGCTGCACGTGTTGAACTACGAGATGGAGGCGGCGACGCTGCTGACGCTCACCAGCGCCATGGGACTGCGTGGCGGCTGTGCGGCCGGCGTCATCGTCAACCGCACGCGGTCGGAGGCCATCACGAAGGCGGACCTGGAGCTCGGCGAGGGGAACGCGGTGAAGGTGGCCGCGCGGGCGGTGCAGTACCTCCTCGAACCGTAGGGGCCGGGAGGCCGAGGGCGAAGGCGGGAGGCGGAAGGCGGAGGTGGGCGACGATGGCAGCAAGCGACCCGTCGGATCTGGACGGCACGACGAGGGAAGAGGCCGGGCAGCGGATCGACAAGCTGCGCGGCGAGCTGCGTCACCACGAGCACGCGTACTACGTGCTCGATCGGCCCGAGATCTCCGATGCGGCCTACGACGCGCTGTTCAACGAGCTGCTGGCGCTCGAACGCGCCTTCCCGGATCTGGTGACGCCCGACTCGCCGACCCGGCGCGTGGGCGGCGACGTCCTCCCGTCGTTTCCCGAGGTCCCCCACCTGGCGCCGATGATCAGCCTCGAGTCGATCACCGACGCGGACGAAGTGCGGCGGTTCGACGAGCGCATCCGGAAGGCGCTGCCGGCCGCGCGCGTGGCCTATCTCGTCGAGCCGAAGTTCGACGGGTTGTCGATCGAGGCCGTCTACGCGAACGGCCAGCTCGATCGCGTGTCAACGCGCGGCGACGGCGAGCGGGGCGAGGCCGTCACCGAGAACGTGAAGACCATCCGCTCGGTCCCGCTCCGCCTGCGTCCCGGGCCCGGTGCGCCGGTGCCGGCCGTGCTGTCGGTGCGCGGCGAGGCGATCATGCACGCGAGGGACTTCGAGCGCCTCAACCGCGAGCTCGAGCTGGAAGGAAAGCCGCTGTTCGCCAACCCGCGCAATGCGGCCGCGGGCTCGATCCGCCAGCTCGACCCCCGGATCACCGCGCGGCGGCGGCTCGACGTCTTCTTCTATGACATCCTCCACGCGGAGGGCGCCCCGCCGCTTGTCACCGCGCTCGACGAACTGCGCGTGCTGGGCGACTGGGGCCTGCACGTGGCGCCCGAGGCGCGTGAGCTCGGCACGATCGACGAGGTGGTGGCCTATCACCGCGAGATGGAGAACCGCCGCGACAGCCTCGGCTACGAGATCGACGGCATCGTCGTCAAGCTGGCGGACCTGGCGGCGCGGCGCGGGCTGGGCGCGACCGCGCGCCATCCGCGCTGGGCGCTCGCGTTCAAGTTCGCGCCCCGCGAGCAGGACACGATCATCAGGAGCATCGTCGTCCAGGTGGGGCGAACCGGCGTCCTGACGCCGGTGGCGGAGCTCGAGCCGGTGGAGATCGGCGGCGCGACCGTGGCGCGGGCCACGCTGCACAACCGCGAGGAGATGAGGCGCAAGAACCTGCACGTGGGCGATCGCGTGCGCGTCGTGCGGGCGGGTGACGTCATTCCCGATGTCGTGGAGCGGATCGGCCCATCCGGTGCCGTGCCGGAAACGGAATTCGTCATGCCGGCCGAGTGCCCGGTGTGCGGCACGCCGGTCGTGCACGAGGGACCGTTCGACCGCTGCCCGAACGGTCTCGAATGCCCGGCCCAGCTGAAGGGGGCGGTCGAGCATTTCGGTTCGCGCGATGCGCTCGATATCCGCGGGCTCGGCGAACGAACCGTCGACGAGCTCGTGACGGCGGGCCTCGTTCGGAGTGTCGCGGATCTGTTCGGCCTGACCGCGGACCAGCTGAAGGCGCTCGAAGGGTTTGCCGACGTCTCGGCGCGGAATCTCGTCGAGGCGATCCAGGGGGCAAAACGCCCGACGCTCGCGCGGTTCATCTATGCACTCGGCATTCCCCAGGTCGGGACGGAGACGGCGCGCGACCTGGCGCAGCACTTCGGCAGCCTCGAGAAGATCGGGCAGGCGAACGAAGAAGGCCTGATGGCGGTTTCCGGGATCGGCGAGGCGGTGGCGCGCGCGATCTCGACGTTCTTTGCGCAGCCGCACAACCGCCGCATCATCGAGCGGTGCCTCGAGGCCGGCGTGCACCCGGTGGCGCCCGAGCGCCCGGCGGTCGGGGGAGTGCTGGCTGGCAAGACCGTCGTGTTCACGGGCACGCTGAGCCTGCCGCGCGTTGAGGCGGAGGATCTGGTGCGCCGGCACGGCGGCCGGGCGACGAGCAGCGTCAGCAAGAACACCGGTTACCTTGTGGCCGGCGAGGAGGGGGGGGCGAAGCTCGAGAAGGCGAAGAAGCTCGGCGTGCAGGTCCTCACCGAGCGGGAGTTCCTGGAGATGGTCGATGGTGGTTCGTAGAATGCAGTTCGCAGTTGGCAGTTCGCAGTCCAGTTCGCAGTTCGCAGTTCGCAGTTCGTGATCACCTGACAGGCCAACTACCAACTACCAACTACCAACTACTAACTGCTAACCGCCAACTGCAAACTGCCAACCTCCTTCCCCTGTGCTATCGTAGCCGGGCCATGAACCAGATCACTGCAACCGTCGAGCGTCCGACGACACGTCCCGAGCTGCCGCGCGTCCTCGGTCTCTGGAGCGTCGTCGGCATTCTGATCGGCACGGTCATCGGCTCGGGCATCTTCGTCGTGCCTGCCGAGATCGCCACGCTGGTCAAGGCACCCGTGCTCATCCTCTCGGTCTGGGTGCTGGGTGGCCTGCTCAGCTTTTTAGGCGCGCTCTGCTTCGCGGAGTTGGGGGCGGCGTTTCCCCAGGCGGGCGGGGTGTACGTCTACCTGCGCGAGGCCTATGGCCCCCTGATCGCGTTTCTCTTCGGGTGGACGCTGTTCCTGGTGATCGACTCGGGCGCCATCGCGGCGCTCTCGATGGCGTTCTCGTCGAAGTACCTGCCGTACTTCATCCCGCTGTCGCCGGTCGGCATCAAGGTGGTCGCGCTGGTGTTCGTCGCGTTCCTGGTCGCGGTCAACTACGTCGGCGTCCGCTACGGCGCGCTGCTGCAGAACGGCCTGATGTTCATCAAGTTCGGCGCGATCCTCGCCGTCACCGGCGCGGTGCTGTTCTTCGCGCAGGGCGACAGCGCGCACTTCAGCTCGCCGGCGATCCCGGCCGTCTCGACCGGCCTGATGGCGGCATTCGGCCTGGCGATGGTGCGGACGCTCTGGGCCTACAAGGGCTGGGAGGTCACGACCTACAGTGCGGGGGAGCTGAGGAATCCCACCAGGGACCTGCCGCTCGGCCTGCTGGCGGGGATGGCCGTTGTGATCGCCCTCTACCTGGGGACGAACCTCGCGTACCTCTACGTCTTTCCGGCGGGCGAGGTCGCCACCAAGAGCCGGGTGGCTGCCGACGCGATGAAGCTGGTGGTCGGCCCGATCGGCGGGACGATCATCGCGATCGTCATCCTCTGTTCGATCACCGGTGCCGCCAACGGCAACGTGCTGACCGCGCCGCGCGTGTTCTTCGCGATGGCGAACGACGGCCTGTTCTTCAAGAAGATCGCCTCGGTGCACCCGCGCTTCCTGACGCCGCACGTCTCGATCCTCGCGACCGGCGGGTGGGCGGCCGTGCTCAGCCTCTCGGGCACCTTCGAGGCGCTGGCGAGCTACGTGATCTTCGGCCAGCTGATCTTCTTCGCGCTCACGGCGGCGGCCGTCATCATCCTGCGCAGGGCGCGCCCGGAACTGCGCCGGCCGTACCGCACGTGGGGCTACCCGCTGACGCCCGTCCTCTTCATCGCCGGCGCGGTGGTGCTGTCGGTGAACCTGGTCCTGATTCAGACGGTAAATTCGCTGGCGGGCCTCGGCATCATCCTGCTGGGCGTGCCGGCGTACCTGTACTGGCAGAAGAAAAAGGCTTAGGGCCTCACGCGAGGAACAGCGGCGTGATGTCCAACCGCATGGTTGGGACCGGAACCACTCGGCAATCATAGTGCAGGGTCGATCAATGACCGACGCTGAACAGGCGGTCTACACCGCGCTCGACGGGCTCGGCATCGCGTACACGCGCCACGAGCACCCGCCTGTCTTCACCGTGGAGCAGGCCGAACTGCACTGGCGCGACATCGACGCCACCCACTGCAAGAACCTCTTCCTTCGCAACAAGAAGGGCACCGCGCACTACCTGGTCGTCGTCGAACGATCGAGGCCGGTGGACATGAAGCGGCTGACGTTGCAGCTCGGCGAGGACCGCCTCAGCTTCGCCTCGCCCGAGCGGCTCGCAACCCATCTGGGACTCTCGGCCGGCGCCGTCTCGCCGTTCGGCATCATCAACGATCGCGACCACGCGGTCACCGTCGTCCTCGACGAAGGCTTGCGCTCGGCCAGCCGCGTGGCGTTCCATCCCAACGTCAACACTGCCACGATTGCCCTGACCTTCACGGACTTCGAACGGTTCCTCGCGTCGCAGGGCAACCGGGTCAGATATGTGGCGTTCGCGTAGGGACACGGCGTGCCGGGCCCCTACCGGCGTCCGGCCTGTCCCTTGCCGCCGACTCGTTGATGACCTCTCGCGCCGGCTCGACGCCCTCCCGCGAACGACCATCCGATCGCGGACCGTGCGCGCCTAGAAACGAACGCCCACCCCGAGCCCGGCGGTCAGGCCGCCCACCTTGATCGCGAAATCCGCCGGCTGCATGTTCACGACGCTGTACTTGAGCCGGACGTCCACGATCATCCTGCGGGCCACGACGGCCGAGAACCCGGCGGCGGCGCAGAAGCCGACCTTGTTCTGGGTGGCCTTGCCGACGGGCGTGTTGTTCTCGTTGTAGAGGTAGTACCCGACGCCCGCCCCGGCGTAGGGCGAGGCCGTTTTCGGCATGAAGCGGTACAGCACGCCGCCCTCAATCGCCGTCACCGAGACGGTGGTCGGCTCCTTGGTGAAGGAGAACGCGCCCTTGCGCGTGCGGTAGTTGCCTTCGCCCCAGATTCCCAGGTGCGTGCCGAGGCGCTTGGACCCGACGCGCAGCTCGCCGCCGAACACCATGCCGTTGCCGTAGATGTCCTTGTAGGCGGGATCCGACGCGAGGAAATAGCCGACCCGCGCGAGGACCATCGACGACGTGTCGAGATCCCTGGCCACCTTCGGCGTGCCGCCGCCAGCCGCCGGCTGCTGGGCGGTGACCACCTGGGCCGTCATCAGCAGTACGAATCCCATTCCGATCAGGCTACGCATGGCTGCTCCTTCTACTGAATCGTGATGGCCGCCGGCGCGCCTTCACGACCGCTGCTCGTGACCGCCGCGATGGTGTACTGCAGAGCCGCTCGCCCCGCCTTGCGGTGGTACCACTCCGTCAGGTTCGATGCCACCTCCACGAGCAGGGTACGCGTGTTGCCGCTCACCTGGTAGATCCGGTACTTCGTGATGTTCAGCCCCTGGTTGAGGGGGTTGGACTGCCACGAGAGGATGTTGATGTACTCGGCCTGGGAGAACGTGCGGTTCACCACCTTCCGGCCGCTGACGGTGGGCGCGTAGATGTACCGGAAATTGGCCGTCACCGTCTTGTCGGCATCCATGGTCAGCGTCAGCGGATTCGCGGTGTCCGTCACGCTGCCGGTCCAGTTGATGAAGATGGCGTACGTATCGGGAATCGCGGTGATCTGGACCTGCGTGCCGAGGGCGTAGACGTACGTCCCCGGGGCCGGATTCGTGGTGCCGTACTGGGAAGAGGCGAGCGTCAGCTGCGACTGCACCAGCGTGGCAATCGCGCGGTCGACGCGGATGCGCGGGATCGGCGACTCCCCGGCATCGCAGCTGCTGCCGATGGACACACCCGTGGTCCGCAGCGCGCTGAGCAGGTCCGCAACGCTCAGGTTGGGCACCGCCTGCCGCATGAGCGCCCAGGCGCCCGCCACGTGCGGCGTGGCCATCGAGGTGCCGTTCCACGAGGCGTAGCTCGAATCCGAGCTGCCCGTGGAGGAGTAGATGCTGGAGCCCGGCGCATACAATTTCTGCAGCGTCGGATGCCAGTTGCTGAAGCTGGACTCTGCGTCCGAATCGGTGCTCGACCCCACGGCCACCGCCGAGGAGATGCACGCGGGTGCCGAGATGGCGTTGCACCAGTGGTCGTTGCCCGTGGCAATCGCCGTGGCGATGCCGGCCGAACGCAGGTTGTCGATCGCGGTCTTTCTCGAGTTGCTGTCACACGGGGAGGAGTAGCGCGTGCTTCCTCCCAGGCTCATGTTCACCGACGAGATCCTGTA
>Ga0315279_10001895_pt1 | contig 33115 bp, 30 predicted proteins | sample YL17G06_20_MG_FD_203694 | JGI IMG/M metagenome (GOLD analysis project Ga0315279, IMG submission 203694) | Sediment microbial communities from Yellowstone Lake, YNP, Wyoming, USA - YL17G06_20 | ecosystem: Environmental > Aquatic > Freshwater > Lake > Sediment | place: USA: Wyoming | collected...
CAAGATGCCGAGCCCCAGAACGACGAGCGGTTCCAGGTGTCCGAGTGAGCAGGCCGGCATCACGCGGACCTTCAGTCGACTTTAGTCGAACGCGAAACCCTCGCCTTTAGGCGAGGGAGCGTTCATGCTCTCCCGATCGCCCCCAGCAGTTCCTCCGGCGAGACCGTCGCCGGGCCGAACTTCCCGACGACGACGCCGGCGGCGTGGTTGGCCAGCCAGGCGGCTTGCGCGATCGGCGCGCCTGTGCCGAGCGTGAGCGCGAGCGTGGCGATGACCGTGTCGCCGGCGCCCGTCACGTCCGACACTTCGCGGGCGACCGCCGGGAAATGCGCTTCCTCGGTCCCGTCGAGCAGGCACATGCCCTGCTCGCCCCGCGTAATCAGCACGGACTGGCACCCGGTGCGTTCCCTGAACACCCTCGCGGCGCGTCCCGCATCGTCGTCGGAGCGGATCCGCATGTGCGTCGCGACTTCCGCCTCGTGGTGATTCGGTGTGACGAGGGTCGTGCCCCGGTAGTAGTCGATGTGCGGGATCTTCGGGTCCACCAGCACGGGGATGTGCCGCTCGGCGGCGATCGCGACGATCGCCGACATCACGCCCCGGCTGATCGCGCCCTTCAGGTAATCGGACACGACGATCACCTTCGCCTGGCCGGCGGCGCGCCGGATGTGCGCGACGATTGCCGCCTCGGTCGTGCCCGCCACTTCCTCGTCGGTTTCGTAGTCGACGCGCGCCACCTGCTGGTTGCGGCTCGTCACGATCCGCAGCTTCTTCGTCGTCCGGCGGTTGCCGTCGCAGACGAGGCCGCCGGCTCCGATCGTCCGCTCCTCGAGCTCCTGGGCGAGCCGCTTGCCCGACTCGTCGCCGCCGATGACGCCCACGAGCTCGACCTTGCCGCCGAGGCTGCGCACGTTGCTGGCGACGTTGGCGGCCCCGCCCGCCCGATACTCGTCGTGTTCGAACTCGACAACGGGCACCGGCGCTTCCGGTGAAATGCGGTTCACGCGCCCGACGACGAACTGATCGAGCATCACGTCGCCGACAATCAGGATCGGCAGCCCGGCGAAGCTGCGCACGGCGCGGGCGGCGGCGTCGGGCGTGACGATGGGACGGCGGGAGGCGGTCGGGTGATCGCTCACGGTTCAGGTTCCCTGGTCGGTTGGGTCCTCGCGTCGATCCGCGGGCCCGGGATCAGTCCGGGGCCCGCACGGCCTGCGTGCGCGGTTCTGCGCCTGCGGCTGCCGCGAAGGGCAGCGTGACGAGCACGAGGAACAGCATCAGGAACTCCGAGTCGCCGAAATTGTACTCGAACATCCCGGCGGCGAGCATCGCGACGATGCCGCCGAAGGCCGCGGCCGCCAGCACCCGGTTGCGCTGCAGGCGGAACCGGTGCAGCAGCTGGACGCTCAGCGCGACGATGAACCACAGCCAGATCGCCAGCGCGGGCAAGCCGCGCTCGGCGGCAATCTGCATCGGCACGTTGTGCAGGTGAGGCGCATTCCAGTCGATCGCGCCGCTGTCCCGATACATCTTGTAGACCCGCTTGACGGAGTCCGGGCCGACGCCGGTCAGCGGATAGTCGTGCACGATGCGCGCGCCGGCGTGCAGCATCGAGATGCGATCGTTGCTCGTCGGGTCCTTCACGTTGACGATCGAGTAGAACCGGCCGGTGAGCGCCGCCGGTGCCAGCCCGATGACGGCCGCCAGCACCGCGGCGCCCACCAGCGGGATGGCGACCATCAGGCGGAAGTCCTTCATCGCCACCAGCACCGCCACGGCCACGCAGGCGCCCACCCACGCGCTTCGCGTGAACGTCACGACGATGGCCACGACGAGCGCGGGCATGATCAGGGCGGGCCAGACGCGGTCCTTGCGATCGAAGAGCAGGCGCGCGGTCGCGGCGACGGTGACGAGCAGCAGCAGGCCCGAGTACGTCATGTAGTGGCCGAGCGCCCCCTGCGCGCGCCGCGCGAGGGTGTCGTAGCCGAGCACGCCGTACTGGACGACGCCCAAAACCGCGCTGAGCGCGCCGAAGGTCAGCACCACGAGCAGGACCGTGTGCGCGCGTTCCCCGCGCGCGAACCGGTAGACCACCGGCACGACGAGCAGCAGCAGCAACTGCTTGGACGAGTAGAGGCTGGTGCTCGGGTCGAGCGAGAAGGCCACCGACACCAGCGTCACCGCCGCGTAGGCCAGCAGCGGCCAGAACATCGGCGGCACCGCCACGCGCTCGCGGTTGGCGACCAGCGTCGCCAGCCACACCAGGACGGTGAGCCACAGGAGCAGTTCGGCCGCGGCGATCGAGAACTGGACGGCCGCGACGAAACCAAACACGCCGAGCAGGCCGGCGGTTTCGAGCCAGCGATATCCAGTCGTGTCAGCGGCGCGGATGGTGCTTGTCGTCATGCTTCTCTGTACCCGCTCAGTGCTGGGTGCTCAGTGCTTAGCGCTCGGTGCTCAGTGCTCTCACTCCTCGATTCATTTCTGTCCCTAGTCCTTGGTCCCTGGGCTTCCCCCGATCCCCGATCCCTGATCCCTGATCCCTGATCTCTGATCCCCGATCCCTGATCCCCAGCCCCTAGTCCCCAGCCCCTGGTCGCCGTGGTTCCGCGCGGGCGGCCGAGCGCGCCAGTGCCCGCTCGACGGCGGCGTACACCGCGTCCACGGAAATCGTCGCGAGGCAGCGAACATCGTTCGTCACGCACACCCGCTGATCGCAGGGCCGGCAAGCCAGGTCGGGCAATTCCACCGCTTCCGCGACCAGGGCGGGATCGCGCCAGGGAGCCGATCGGGCCGGCAGCGTCGGCCCGTACAACCCGACGATCGGCGTCGTTGTCGTGCCCGCGATGTGCAGCGGTCCGCTGTCGCCGCCGATGAAGAGCGACGCACGGCCGATGAGCGCCCGCAGCTCCGGCAGGTCGAGATCGCCGGCGTGAATCACGCGGCGCGCGGCCCGCGCGTCGACGCGGTCGCGGGCGTCGCGGCTGACCCGCGCCGCCACCTCCATGTCCGACGGTCCGGAGGTGACCGTGACCCATCGCGACTGGCAGGCGGACACGAGCCGGGCCACCAGTTCCGTGAACGACGCCGCCGGCCAGCGGCGAAACGGGTTGCCCGCGCTGACGTGCAGCACGACCAGCGGGTCCTGGTCGCCACAGCCTGCTGCCGCAAGCCGGGCGGCCACGCGCGCCGCCCCGTCGGGGTTCTCGGGCATCTCGGTCGCGTCGTGCCGCGGATCCGGCGGGCCGATCCCCAGCGGCTCGAGCAGGTCCCACTGATTCACGACCGAGTGCCTCTGGCGCAGCTCCCGCGATCGTGGAATCCGGTGCGTGTAGCTCCAGCTGCGGCCGGGGACCGTGTAGCCGATGCGCATCGGCGCGCCGGTCGCCAGCGTCAACAGGCTGCTTCGGGGGCCGCCGTGAAAGTCGATCGCGACGTCGTAGCGCGCGCGCCGCAAGCGGCGGGCGAGTGACAGATCGCCGGTCAGCCTGGCAAGTCCTTTCGGACGAGCCGCGACGATCACTTCGTCCAGGTGCCCGTTGCCGGCGACGACCGCCTCGGCTTCCGGTTCGACCACGTAGGCGAGGCGGCAGTCGGGGAAGCGCCGTCGAATCGCGCGAATCGCCGGCGTGGTGAACACGACGTCGCCAATCAGCCGGAGCCGGATCAGCAGGATCTTCAACCCGTTCACTCCTCGACGCTCGCCTCGTCGATGAGCATCACCGGGATGTCATCCTTGATCGGGTACACGCGGTGGCACTGGTTGCACTTCAACCCTTTGCCCTCGTGCACCAGGATGACCGGCGTCTTGCACGCCGGGCAGGCGAGAATCTCCAGCAACTCAGGATCTACCGGCATCGGCGGCCTCCTCGGACGGGTCTCGGCGCTGCCCGGCGAGAATGCCCATGGCAGCCGCGCTGGGACCCCCCCGCAGCGCCAAACTATATCAGAGGCCGGTTGAAGCTGCGCCTCAACCGCCAGGGCGCGCCTGTCGGACCTTGCGTCCTGATTGCTGGCCGCCTCGCCTTGTGGAAGAATCGAGGAAAGATGATTGCCATCTCCGTGCTCGTCCTCTCGACGCTCGTCGCATGTCCCGTTGACGGCCTGGCGGTGGCCGCGTCCGGGTGTTCGCCTGAGGTCCGCGCGCCCCGACAGCAGGCGGCCGGCCGCCAGCAACCAGGGGCGGTCAGGGTCGAAACGAACCGGGGCGAGGCGTACTACCTGTTTCTGAGCGCCCGTCGGCGTGAGTCGGAGGGCGACATCAACGGCGCGATCGATCTCTACCAGCAAGCGGCGAAACTCGACCCTTCGTCGGGCGACATTCCGGCCGAGCTGGCGGGTCTGTATGCCAGGCAGAATCGGGCGAAAGAGGCGATCGCCACGGCGGAATCCGCGCTGAGGATTAATCCGGAGACGGTCGAAGCGCACTCGATCCTTGGAAGCATTTACGCCGCCTACGCGCAAGGCGAGGAACCCGGCAGGACGGCCGTCGATCGCAAGGCGGGGAAGGGCTATGCGGCTCAGGCCATTACGCACCTGGAAGCGGTCCTGAACGCGCGCGGCGTGACCGCGGATCCCGATCTGCTGCTCACGCTCGGCCGTCTCTACCTCGGGACGTCGGCCTTCGACAAGGCGACGAGCGTGCTCAGCCGGTTCAACGAGCAGGAGCCGGACACGATGGAAGGTGCGGCGCTGCTCGCCGAGGCGTACACGCAGGCAGGACGAACCGACGAGGCGATCACGCTGCTCGAGCGGGCGGCCGGGCGCGAGCCGGCGCTGTATTCGCCGCTGGCCGAGCTCTACGAGCACGCCGGCCGATGGCAGGACGCCGCCGATACGTACAGGAAGACCACCGAGCAGGGCGCCGGTGGCCCCCAGGTGAAGCGGCGATGGGCGGCGGCGTTGCTCAACTCGCAGCGCCCGGGGGATCTCGCGAAGGCGCGCGATTTGCTGCAGCAGATGCTCACCGACAATCCGAAAGATGTTCGCGCGATCTACCTGCTCGCCCAGGCACAGCGCGAGTCGAACGACTACGCGGCCGCTGAAGCGACGGCGCGTCGCCTCATCGCGATGGATCCCGGTGGCGCGTCGGGGCCGTACGCGCTGGCGCAGGTGTACGAGCAGCAGCGCGACTCCCGCAAGGTGGTCGAGACGCTCCAGCCGGTCGTGGACCGAATCGCCCCGGCCGACGCCATCGCGAAAGGGATCGACCTGACGTCGCTTCTCGTGCACCTGGGCTTTGCCTACATCGATCTCGATCAGCCGGATCGCGCCATTGCCGCGCTGCAGCGGGCCAGCCAGGGGGCGGCCGACAATTCGACAATCGACGTCGGGTTGGTGCAGGCGCAGATTGCGGCGAAGCGGTACGCGCAGGCGGCGGATCTGGCGCAGCAGGCGCGCGGCCGACACCCGGAGGATCTGCGGCTGGCACGGCTCCAGGCCGATGCGCTCCGCCAGGACGGGCAGATGGACCGCGGCGTGTCGATCCTCGAGCAGGTCCGGCAGGCCCATCCCGACGATGCGACCAACTACGTGGCGCTGGCCGAACTGCTGATGAGCGGCGATCGCAACGAGCAGGCGGTGAGCGTCCTGCAGCAGGCGCGCGCGAAGTTCCCCGACGATCTGTCGGTGCTCTTCGACCTCGGATCCGCCTACGAACGGCAGAAGCGGTTCGCCGACGCAGAGAAGGCGTTCAAGGACGTGCTGGCGCGCGATCCGCTCCACGCACAGGCGCTGAACTACCTGGGGTACATGCTCGCCGACCGCGGCCTGCGGTTGCAGGAGTCGGTCGACTACATCCGGCGCGCGCTGCAGATCGAGCCGAACAACCCGGCCTACCTCGACAGCCTCGGCTGGGCGTACTTCAAGATGAAGCGGTTCGATCTCGCGGAGCCCAGCCTGCGCCAGGCAGCCGCGGATCGGCCGCGCGACTCCGCCGTGCAGGATCACTGGGGCGACCTGCTCCTCGAGCTCGGTCGCCCAGACGAGGCGATTGCCGCGTGGAAGCGCGCGCTTGCCGGCGACGGCGTGGACATCGACCGCCCGGCGATCGAAGCCAAGATCCGATCGGCAATCGGGAAAGCCAGGAAGTGACCGACGACCGCACCCGCGCGACTGCAGCCAGACGGCTGGCCACCGCTAGGGCGCTGGCCGTCATCCTCCTGCTGGCGACGGCGGCCTGCGCGCCGAAGCGCCTCGTTCTGCCTTCCGGGCCGGGCACACCCACCGCGGAGTTCCGGGCTGCGTTCGACCAGGCCTCGATCTCCTGCTGCGGCGTGCGGACGCTCAGAACCACGATCCGGCTGGCCGGCCGCGCGGGCGGCCAGCGGATGCGCGGCACCTTGATTGCGGGGCTTGCGCAACCGGACGCGCTTCGCCTGGAAGGGGTCGCGCCGTTCGGCCCGCCCGCCTTCATTCTCGTCGCGCACGACGAATCGGCGACGCTGCTGTTGCCGCGCGACAACCGCGTGTTGACCGGCGTGTCGGCCGCAGACATTCTGGAAGCGCTCGCCGGGGTTCGCCTCGACCCGGCCGCGCTCCGCGCCCTCCTGGCCGGCTGCGTCGTGGCGGATCCCCAACCCACCGACGGACACGTGTTCAAAACGGGAGGGCCAATCACGATCTTCAACGGCCCGAGTTACCCGCGCCAGCGCTGGATGGCGATCGAGGTCGGCCACGGCACGACGACGTACCTGCGCCAGCAGCGGGGGCAGTGGCGGATCGTCGCCGGCGTGCTGCCCGGGCTCGAGGTCCAGTACGGCCAGTTCGAGGCCGGCCTGCCGCGCCAGGTACAGATCCGGTCGCGGGCCGATCAAGCGCCCGCGGTTCCGGTGGATTTGACGCTCACCTTGTCCGACCTGTCGACCAACGTCACGCTGAACGCCTCGGCGTTCGAGGTTGACGTGCCACGCGACGCGGCGCCGATGACGCTGGCCGAGTTGCGGGATTCGGGGCCGCTCGGCGTGAAAGAGAAGGGCCGCGGCCCGACAGGCGCGCAGTAGCCGGCCTGCGCACGGCGAAACCGGTGAGGTCGTGGGCGGCGACGCCCCTGTCCGCGGTTTGAGACGCAGCTTCACTGGGTTGCCGTCGGCAGGCCGCGCCGTGTAATCTGCGGATGATTATCAGCCCGTGGCGAAAGTCCAACCGGGCTGCTAACAGGCCGTGCCGACTTACACCACGGCCTGTTATCGGGACCCGGCCCGCGCAAACCGGCGCGCCAGCATGAGAAACGCCGCCCTGCCTGCCATTCGCGTTCGCGCCCACGCCAAGATCAACCTCAGCCTGCGCGTGCTCGCCCGTCGCGAGGACGGCTATCACGATCTCCGCACCGTGTTCCAGGCGCTGGCGCTGCACGACTCGCTCACGTTCGTGGCGCGCCCGGGGCCGTTCGACCTCCAATCCTCCGATGTGCACCTGCCGGCCGATTCCACGAACCTGGTCTGGCGCGCAGCCGAGCTGTTGTGGCGGCTCCGGCGTGACGGCCCGCCACGTGACGTCGTCGTCCGGCTGGACAAGCGCATTCCGATGAAGGCGGGGCTGGGTGGCGGCAGCGCCGACGCCGCGGCTGCGCTTCTCGGCTTTGCCCGGCTGTGGGATCCGCAGCTGCCGCTGGCCGACCTCGCCGCGCTCGGCAGGCAACTCGGCGCGGATGTCCCCTTCTTTTTCACCGGTGGCGCGGCGCTCGGACTCGGACGAGGAGACGAGATCTACCCGCTCGTCGACCTTCCGCGCCTGGGCGTGCTGCTCGTCGTACCCCGCTTCGATGTTTCGACCGCCGACGCATACCGCTGGCTGGATGAGGAACGGGGGGAAGGGCGGATGGGGCAGGTGGGGCAGATGGGGCACGGATCGATCATTCCCGCCTGCACCTGGCCTTTTCCGGCGTGTGAAATCGCCAACGACTTCGAGCCAGTGGTGGCCGCCCGGCACCCGGAGATCGCCGAAATCGTGCGCGCGCTCGGAGCATCCGGCGCAGCGGCCGCGGCGATGACCGGGAGCGGCTCGGCGGTGTTCGGGCTGTTCGACAAAGACGAGGTGCTGGCGAACGCCGCGCGGTCGCTGGAATGTTCGGGCTGCTCGACCTTGAGGACACGCACGCTGTCGAGGCGCGAGTACCTGCGGGCGAGTACGCCGGTCGGCGGCAGGTCGCCTGCGGGTCGGCTTGTCTGCAAACGGACGCGTCGTGTAGACTAACAGATTGCACCGTCGTGGTCGGACCACGCTTTCCGTTGTACGCGTGTTCACGTTCCGAAGCTTCGACTCAAACGCGCCGTCGGGTGGTCGCGGAGCTTCGTGACAGGTTCGCCCGGGCGTGACAGCGGTCGCCTGGGGCCGGAAGTGCGCGGCGAACTCGCGCAGGCACGGCGAATGGAGGAGCAGGTCGCGTCGCAGCCGGGCCGGCCGCCCTCTGCGGACCGGAGATGGGGCGTGGCCAAGTGGTAAGGCACGGGACTTTGGATCCCGTATCGAAGGTTCGAATCCTTCCGCCCCAGCCAGCTCCCGTTCGCGAGGGAGGGGACGTGGAGCTCCTGCTGTGAGGGCCTCATGCGGATCGCGTTTGCGGAAATGAAACTCTTCTCAGGCAGCGCTCACCCGGAACTGTCGCACGAGATCGCGGACTACCTCGGGATTCCGCCCGGGCAGGCGCGCCTGACGCGGTTCCCCGACACCGAGGTCTCGTTCCAGATCGACGAGAACATCCGGGGGACCGACGTGTTCGTCGTGCAGCCGACCTGCACGCCGGTGGACATGAACCTGGTCGAGCTGCTGATCATGATCGACGCGTTCCGCCGGTCGTCGGCCGCGCGGATCACCGCGGTGCTGCCCTATTACGGGTACGCGCGCCAGGATCGGAAGGACAAGCCGCGGGTGCCGATTTCGGCCAAGCTGGTGGCGAACCTGCTCGGGGCGGCCGGCGCCAACCGGGTTCTGACCATGGACTTGCACAAGGCGCAGATCCAGGGGTTCTTCGACATCCCGGTGGACCACCTGTTTGCGGCGCCGGTCATCATCGACTACCTGGCGCGCCAGGCCTATCCGCGCCTGATCATCGTCTCGCCGGATGCGGGCGGTGCCGAGCGTGCGCGCGCCTACGCGAAGCGCCTGGGGGCGGAGCTGGCCATCATCGACAAGCGGCGCGGCGAGAGCGGCAGCGCCGAGGTGATGAACGTGATCGGCGCGGTCAAGGGGCGCACCTGTATCCTGCAGGACGACATCATCGACACGGCCGGGACGATCACCAAGGCCGCGGTCGCGCTGCTCAACAACGGCGCCGAGCGCGTCATCGCGTGCGCCGTCCATGGCGTCCTGTCGGAGCCGGCCATGCAGCGCGTCGACGCCTCGCCGATCGAGAAGCTGGTCGTGACGAATACGATCCCGCAGAAGGAGCACCACAAGAGCGACAAGCTCGTCGTCCTCTCGGTGGCGCACCTGCTCGGCCAGGCCATTCGCAGCATTCACGAGGAGAGCTCGGTTTCGTCGTTGTTCGTGTGATCGGGAGAATTGATGGTCGATGGTCAATAGTTGACAGTCAACCGTTGACAGCCAACCGTAGACAGGGGCCGGTCGAGAGCACGCGCTCCGGTCAACGGTCAATGGTGAACGGTCGACTGTTGACTGTTGACCATCGACTGAAACGAAGGTTGTCCGATGGAAGCGACACTGAACGCGGTCAAGCGCGGGGACTTCGGCAAGAACGCAATGCGGCGGCTCCGGCGGGCCGGGATGGTCCCGGCGGTGCTCTACGGCGGCCCGGCTCGCGGCGAGGGGGGCAAGCCCGAGGCGGAACCCATCGCGGTCGATCCCAAGGTCCTGCTGCGCATCCTGCACTCGGGCCTCGGTGCCAACACGCTGATCGGCCTCCACGTGGGCGATGACGAGTCGCGCGTGATGATCCGCGAGTACCAGCTCGACCCGGTGACACACGCCCTGCTGCATGCCGATTTCTGCCGCATCGCCCTCGACAAGCGCGTCACCGTCACGGTGCCGATCGTGGTCAAGGGCGAGGCGCGCGGCGTGAAGCAGCAGGGCGGCCTGCTCGACTTCGTGCACCGCGAGATCCAGGTGGAATGTCTCCCGGCCGACATTCCCGAGCACATCGAGGTGGACGTCAGTGAGCTGATGCTGAACCAGGGGATCCGCCTGCGCGAGGTGACCGAGAGCGCGAAGTGGACGCCGCTGAGCGACCCGGACACCCTGCTGGTGCACGTGATCGCGCCGAGGGCCGAAGTCGAGGCGCCGACGCCGGAAGCGACGGCGGCCGCGGCGGCGACGGCTCCGGCCGAGCCGGAAGTCATCAAGAAGGGCAAGGCGGAGAAGGCGGAAGAGGGCGAAGGGGAACAGAAAGAGAAGAAGTAAGACACTTTGGCCCTGGGCCTTGGACCTTGGGCCCTGGCTGGCCTAAGGCCCAAGGCCTGAGGTCTAAGGCCATCGTGAAGCTTATTGTCGGCCTTGGCAATCCCGGCGCGAAGTACCGGCAGACGCGGCACAACGTCGGGTTTGCCGCGCTCGACGAACTGGCCCGGCGCCACCGCGTGGAATTCGAGGGCGCGCCGGCCGAGGCGATGGTGGCGAAGGTCAGGGCCTTTGCCGAGCCGGTGCTCGTCGCCAAGCCGCTCACGTTCATGAACCTGAGCGGGCACGCGGTCGGCGATTTGCTTCGCTATTTCCGCATCGACGTCGCCGACCTGTTCGTCATCGTCGACGATGCGAACCTGCCGTTGGCGCGGCTGCGGGCGCGGGCGCGGGGATCGGACGGCGGGCACAACGGGTTGAAATCGATCATCGCGCAGCTGGGGACGCGGGAGTTCGCCCGGCTGCGCATCGGCGTGGAACGCGGTCACGCGGAGCGCGACCTCGCCGATCACGTGCTGTCGCGGTTCGATCCTGAAGAACGGGAGGAGATCGCGGCGGCCATCGCACGGGCAGCAGACGCAGCGGAGGTGTTCGTCACCGACGGCATCGCGCAGGTCATGAACCGGTTCAACCGGCCGGACGATGCCGAGGCCGGGTAGGGCGGGTAAGGCGGGTTGGGCGGGTAGGCAAGCTGCCAGCGGCCCGACCTGCCCTACCTGCCTCACCAGCCCCACCTGCCCTAGTTGAGCTCCTTGCCACCTCAGCGTGGCCGTGATCGGCAAGGCCGGGGCCCGGCCCTGCACGGGCAGGGCGGATTTCGGTCGGGCCAGGCGGGGCAGCCCGCACAGCGTCCAGAAGGAGGACCATGAACGGACAGCGTCAGTACGAACTCGTGTACGTCGTCTCGCCGCAGGCGAGCGAGCAGGACGTCACCGATCTGCACGCGCAGATTGAGGCGACGGTGGCGCGTTTCGGCGCGCAGCTCGCCAAGACGGAGAACTGGGGACGCCGCAAGCTCGCCTACGAGATTGGCGGCCACAAGGAAGCGACCTACGTGCTCGAGGTGATCGATGGCGGCGGTGACGTGATGAAGGAAATCGACCGCCGCCTGAAGGTCAACGAGCAGGTGCTTCGTCACCTCGTTGTCCGCGTGGACGAGGAACTGCGCGCGGCCGAGCGGACGCGTGCGAGGCGGCAGGGGGAGGCGCAGCGGCGCGCCGAGCGGCGGCCCGCGCCGGCGCCGTCCGCGCAACAGCCGGCAGCGGCGGGCGCGCCCGGCGGCGAGGGCGCCGGCGAACAGGAACGCGATGAGGAGCCGGAGGCGTAACGATGGCAGACGAACACAGGCGAGGCGGTGGCGGTGGCGGGCGCGGCCGGGGCGGCCAGCGCGGCGCCGCAGGGAAAGAGATGGGGCAGCGGCGCTCGCTGTTCAGGCGGCGCAAGGTCTGCAAGTTCTGCGCGGACAAGATCGACTACATCGACTACAAGGACGTCCGCATGCTGACGCCGTTCGTACCCGAGCGCGCGAAGATCCTGCCGCGGCGCATCTCGGGCGTGTGCGCGGCGCACCAGCGCACGCTGCAGACGGCCATCAAGCGGGCGCGCCAGCTGGCGCTGGTGCCGTACGTGACGGAGTGAACACAGTTGGCAGTTGGCAGTTGGCGGTTGGCAGTCGGCAGTTGGCGGTCGGCAGTTGGCAGTTGGCAGTTGGCGGTTGGCAGTCGGCGGTTGGCAGTCGGCAGTTGGCAGTTGGCAGTCGGCAGTTGGCAGTCGGCAGTTGGCAGTTGGCGGTTAGCAGTTGGCGGTTAGCAGTTGGCAGTCTGAGACTGCTGACTGCGAACTGCCAACTACGAGCGAAGAAACCAATGATCGAAGTCATCCTGCGAGAACACGTCGAACACCTGGGGCGCCGGGGCGACGTCGTGAAGGTGGCCGACGGCTACGCGCGCAACTACCTGCTGCCGCGCAACCTGGCGCTGCCGGTGAGCGAAGGCAACCGGCGCCGGATCGAGCACGAGCGCAAGCTGGCCGAGCAGCGCGAGCTGGTCGAGAAGAGCGCGGCCGAAGCGACGGCCGCGCGGCTGGGCGAGGTCGTGTGCGAGGTACGGCGGCGGGTGGGCGAGGCCGACGCGCTGTACGGATCGGTGACGACGGCGGACATCGCCGCGTGCCTGGCCGCGAAGGAATTCGACATCGACAAGCGCAAGATCCATCTCGACGAGCCGCTCAAGCAGCTGGGCGAGTTCACCGTGCCGGTGAAGCTCCACCGCGAGGTCACCGCGCAGGTGAAGGTGCACGTCCTGAAGCTGGAAGAATAGGGAAGTGGCAGGGGCGCAACATGTTGCGCCCCTACGCGACCTTGACGCTGGCCGCATCCCGGCGCGCGTCTGCGTTCACCGTTCGATCGCTATTCCTCGTCGCGCCGTTTCTGCTACACTCCCTCGCGCCCGTTCGCGACCTTTTCTCACCCTCTCCTTTCATTCGAATCGAGCCGATGGCCGATCTCGCCGCGCCCGATCGTACGCTTCCGCACAACCTGGAGGCCGAGCGCTCGGTGCTCGGCGCGATCCTGCTGCACAACGACGCGTTCAACCAGGCGGCCGAGATCATCGATTCGAATGATTTCTTCCGCGACGCGCACCGGCGGATCTTCGAGAAGATGATCCTGCTCAGCGAGCGCCGCCATGCGATCGACCTCGTCACGTTGAAGGAGGAGCTGGGACGGACGGGCGAGATAGACGAGGTGGGCGGGCCGGCCTACATCGCGTCGCTGGCCGACGGCGTGCCGCGCGCGACCAACGTCGAGTACTACGCGCGGATCATCAAGGAGAAATCGACCCTCCGCAGCCTGATCTACGCCGCCAACCGGATCCTCACCAACGCGTATGCCGCCGAGGAGGAGGCGGACACGATCCTCGACGGCGCCGAGCAGGCGATCTTCAGCATCGCCGAGGACCGCGTACGCGAGGGGTTCGTGTCGATCGGGTCGCTGGCGCACAAGAGCCTGGAGACGATCGAGCAGGCGTACGCCGAGAAGCGGCTGGTCACGGGGGTGCCAACCGGGTTCAAGGATCTCGACGAGATGACGTCGGGCTTCCAGCGGGGCGACCTCGTGATCATCGCCGCGCGGCCGTCGATGGGCAAGACCAGTTTGGCGCTGAACATCGCGCAGCACGTCGGGACGAGGGGCGGGCTGAGCGTCGGCATCTTCAGCCTCGAGACGTCGAAGGAGCAGCTGTTCCTGCGCCTGCTCTCGGGCGAGGCCGGCATCGACGGCCAGCGGCTGCGCACGGGGTTCCTGCACACCGACGACTGGGACAAGCTGACGCAGGCGCTGGCGGTGCTGGGCGACGCGCGGATCTTCATCGACGACACGCCGGGCATCGGTGTCCTGGAGATGCGCGCGAAATCGCGGCGCCTGCAGCAGGACAAGGGCCTGAACCTGCTCGTCGTGGACTACATCCAGTTGATGCAGGGCCGCGGCCGGTTCGAGAATCGCACGCAGGAACTGGGGGCGATCTCGCGGTCGCTGAAGGGGCTCGCCAAGGAGCTGAACGTTCCCATCATCGTCCTGTCGCAGTTGAGCCGCGCGCCCGAGGCCCGGTCCGACCACAAGCCGCAGCTCTCCGACCTGCGCGAATCCGGCGCGCTCGAGCAGGATGCGGACGTGGTGCTGATGATCTACCGCGAGGACCAGTACCACCCGACGCCCGAGAACGAGAACGTCGCCGAGCTCATGGTCGCCAAGCAGCGGAACGGGCCGACCGGCAGCGTGGACCTGGTCTTCATCAAGGGCCGCACGAAATTCGAGCTGCGGGCCCGCTAGTTCAGGATTCAGGAATCGGGGGCGATAATAGGGTCGGGACGCGCGTCCCGGCCCTGTGGTCGTGTTCCGATTCCTGAATCCTGAGCCAGATGATCCGCTGCACCTTCGCCCACGTCGATCTCGAGGCGCTCAAGTCGAATTTCCGGGCAATCTCCGGGTTTCTGGCCCGCCCGCGCGCCACGCGGCCGACGCGCCGCGCGCCGCCCGGCATCATCGCGGTGGTGAAGGCCAACGCGTACGGCCACGGCGCCGGGCCGGTCGGGCTCGCGCTCGAGCAGGCGGGTGCCACGATGCTCGCGTGCGCCGACATCGAGGAAGCGATCACGCTCAGGGACGCCGGCGTGCGCTGTGCGATCCTCGTGTTCGGGGCGTTGAGCGTCAGCGATCTGGCCGGGGTGTTCGACCACGCCCTCACGCCCACCATTTCCACCCCTTCAGCCGCCCGAGCGCTCCAGGCTGCGGCCGCCGCGCGCGGCGCACGCCTCCACTACCAACTGAAGATCGACACCGGGATGAACCGCCTCGGCTTCAGGCACGACAACCTCCGCAACACGCTGCCGGATGTGATCAGCAGCCCGAACCTCGAGCTCGACGCGGTCTACACGCACTTTGCCACTGCCGACGACCTCGTCGCGCCGCTGTTCGACGATCAGCGCGAACGCTTTCACGAGGCGCTGCGCACGATTGCCGCGCTCGGCCTGCGCCCGCACGCGCGACACGCCGCCAACAGCGCGGCGATGCTCGCGGATCCACGCGTCTGGTTCGACTACGTTCGCCCCGGCATCCTGCTCTACGGCATCCCCCCGCAAACAGCCCCGCAAACACCTGGCGAAATTCGTCCTGATCTCATTTCGCTGCGGCCGGTGATGACGCTCAGGAGCCGCGTCGTCGCGGTCAAGGGCGTCAGGCAGGGCGAGATGGTCGGCTACGGCGCACGCTTCACGGCGTCGCGTCCCACCGGCCTCGCGATCGTTCCCGCCGGGTACGCCGATGGCCTCGACCTCCGGCTGGCCGGTCGCGGGTCCGTGCTGATCGGCGGGCGCCGCGCCCCGATTGTGGGCTCGGTCTGCATGGACATGATCACCGTGGACGTGACCGGCATTCCCGTCGAGCCGGGCGATCCGGTGGTGATCCTCGGCCGGGGCGGCGACGAGGAGATCGACGTGCGCCAGATGGCGCAGGCGGTCGGCACGATTCCGTACGAGATCCTCTGCCGCATCGGGACGCGGATCGAGCGGGTATATAATCCGAGCTGAATAGCACCTTCATAATGAAGCCACCCAAGAGTGCCTTCGTCTGCCAGGAATGCGGCTCGCAGGCGCCGAAGTGGATGGGCCGCTGCGGCGACTGCGGCGCGTGGAACTCGCTCGTCGAGGAACGCATTGCCGACCAGGCGCCGGCAGCCGCCTCGCCGTCTCGCTACATGACAGGTGGCCTGCCCGCCACCGCCAGGCTGTACGAGGACGTCGACGTCGCGCCGGCCGCGCGGTTGTCGACCGGCATCGACGAGTTCGATCGCGTCCTCGGCGGCGGCGTGGTCCCGGGCTCGCTCGTGCTGCTCGGCGGCGAGCCGGGCATCGGCAAGTCCACGTTGCTGCTCCAGGCCGCCGCGCGCTTCGCGGAAACGTGCGGCCCGGTGCTCTACAGCTCCGGCGAGGAATCCGAGCACCAGGTGAAGTTGCGCGGCGAACGCCTCGGCCTCGGGCGCGCGCCGCTCTACCTGCTGTCGGAAACGTGCCTCGAACGCATCCTCGAAGAGGTTGCGCGCGTCCGGCCGGCGCTCGTCATCGTCGATTCGGTGCAGACCGTCTTCTCGATGAAGCTGCAGTCGGCGCCCGGCAGCATCGGCCAGGTGCGTGAGGCGGCAACCCAGCTGCTGTTCCTGGCCAAAGGGCAGAACGTGCCGGTATTCCTCGTCGGCCACGTGACGAAGGACGGCAGCCTCGCGGGCCCCAAGGCGCTCGAACACATTGTCGACACCGTGCTGTACTTCGAGGGCGAACACCACCATGCGCACCGGATCGTGCGCGCGGTCAAGAATCGCTTCGGCGCGGTGTCGGAGATCGGCGTGTTCGAGATGACCGCCTCGGGCCTGCAGGCGGTGCCGAACCCGTCGGCGCTCTTCCTGGCCGAGCGGCCGGCCGCGACCCCCGGGTCCGCGGTCGTCTGCTGCATCGAGGGGTCGCGCCCGATTCTCGTGGAGGTGCAGGCGCTGGTCAGCGCGGGCACGTTCGGCAGCGCGCGCCGGACGGCGATCGGCATCGACGCCAACCGCGTCTCGTTGCTGCTGGCCGTGCTCGAGAAACGCGCGGGCCTCGCGCTGGTGGGCGACGATGTGTTCGTGAACGTCGCCGGCGGCATGACGGTGGACGAACCTGCGGCGGACCTCGGCGTCGCGGCGGCCGTCGCGTCCAGTTTCCGGAACCGGCCGGTGTCGGCCGGCACGGCCGTATTCGGGGAGGTCGGGCTCGCGGGTGAGATTCGGGCGATCACCCAGGCGCCCCGGCGCGTGCGGGAAGCAGCCCAGATGGGCTTCACCCGGTGCCTCCTGCCTAAGGGCAACATCGACACGCGGGAACCGGGCGCCGACGGCGTCTGCCAGGTAATCGGCGTCCGCACGATCGGGGAAGCATTGGACCTGCTCTTCAACTGAAATAAGATGGTGCAGGGAGGCTGCCGGTCCGATCTCGGCGGTTGTCCCCTCCGGCGACTCGTCGCGACTTGGCCCGCGGGAGGAATGGATCGGGTTTCCTTCGGGTCGGTGTGTCTTTTTCTGGCGTTCGGCCCGTGGGGCCGGACGCGATATACGCATTCATAATCCGGTCGCGGCGATCCGTGCCGCGATCGAGGGAGTCCCCCTCATGGCCTGGTTCTTCCTGGTTCGGCTGCTCTTCGTCGGCGCCGTCACCTCCACGGCGGTCGCCCTGCGACCGCTGCCCGGCGATCTGCTGGCCAACCTCGCTTTCGGCCTGGCGCTCTCCGGCCTGATCGTGCTGTTCGAGACCCGGCTGCGGGCCGCCTCGCTGACCCACGTCCTGGGGGGGCTGATCGGCGGCGCCATCGGCCTGGCGATCGCGAAGGCGATCGAGACCGCGTTGTTCTGGGCGAACACCGGCGACAGCCGCCTGATGTTCCTGCGCGGCATGATCCTGCTGGTGCTGCCCTACATCGGCCTCGTCCTCGGCGCCAAACGGGGCGAGTGGCTCGAGCCGGCGCGCCTCATCAGCCTGTTCCGGGCGGCGGGACCCCAGCGCCGCTACAAGGTCCTCGACACCAGCGTCATCATCGACGGCCGCATCGCGGACGTCTGCGAAACCGGGTTCATCGACGGGACGCTGGTGATCCCGCAGTTCGTGCTCAAGGAACTCCAGCTGGTGGCGGATTCGGCCGATACGCTCAAGCGGAACCGCGGGCGGCGCGGCCTGGACATCCTCCAGAAGATCCAGAAGATGTCGGGCGTCGAGGTGACCATCTCGGACGTCGATTTCCCGGAGCTGCGCGAGGTGGACCTGAAGTTGATCGAGCTGGCGCGCACGCTGCAGGGGAAGATCGTCACCAACGACTTCAACCTGAACAAGGTGGCGCAGCTGCGCGGCGTCGAGGTGCTGAACATCAACCAGCTGGCCAATTCGCTGAAGCCGGTCGTGCTCCCCGGCGAAATCATGAAGGTGTTCATCCTGAAGGAAGGCAAGGAGTACAACCAGGGCGTGGCGTACCTCGACGATGGTACGATGGTGGTCGTGGACAACGCGCGCAGGATGATCAGCAAGACCATCGACATCGTTGTCACCAGCGTGCTTCAAACGACGGCCGGCAAGATGATCTTCGGGCGCTTCATCGAGGCGGCGCCGGTCCCGGCCCAGGTTCCGGCGGGCCCGGGAACGCAGGCGCAGCAGGGCGCCACGGGCGAGAAGGAGGACAGCGGCCGGCGCGCGCGGCAGGTGCCGCAGGTCTGACCCGTGTCCTTTCCTCCCTTCGACTGGTGGCGGACCGTTTTCTTCCTGATCCCCACTATCGCTGTCTACACGATCGTCCTCGGCACCTTGTCGGTGGCTTCCAGCTTCGTCGATCGACGCGGCTTCTTCGCGCACCGGTGCGCGCGCGCATGGTCGTGGCTGATTCTTGCCACGACGGGCGTGCGCGTCGACGCGAAAGGCATCGAGGCGCTCGCGCCGGGGCGTACCTACATCTTCGTTTCGAACCACCAGAGCATCTACGACATCCCGATTCTCTTCAGCACGCTGCCGTACCAGCTGCGCATCATCGCGAAGAAGTCGCTCGGCAAGTTCCCGTTCCTCGGCTGGCACTTGCAGCGGACCGGCCACCTGCTCGTGGATCGCCGCAGCCCGGATCCGCGCGGCATCCTGCAGCAATGGACCGAGCTCGTCGCGAAGGGCCTTTCGCTCATCGTGTTTCCGGAAGGCACGCGCAGCCTCGACGGCCGCGTCGCCCGGTTCAAGGGCGGCGGCTTCCTGCTGGCCATCCAGGCGGGCTTGCCCATCGTCCCCGTGGCGATTTCCGGCAGCCGGCACGTGATGCTCAAAAGTCGCCTGATGGTGAAACCGGGCAACGTGACGTTCGTCGTGCGGCCGCCCATCGAGACCGACGGCCAGTACCAACCGACCATCGAGGACGCGCGAAGACTGGCGGACGAGGTGCGCGGCCAGATCACCGCGCTCGTCGAGGGAGCGGACGCGCACTCGCTCCCGGGCTGAAGCCCGGAAGTCCCACACTTGAGCTTGTGGGACCGCTGGGCGCCGGACCGAGTGTTCGAGCTGATCACTTGCTCCCGGGCTGAAGCCCGGAAGTCCCACACTTGAGCTTGTGGGACCGCCGGGCGCCGGACCGAGTGTTCGAGCTGATCACTTGCTCCCGGGCTGAAGCCCGGAAGTCCCACACTTGTGCTTGTGGGACCGCCGGTCTTCAGGTGCCTGTGATTGTGGGACCGCCGGTCTTCAGGTGTCTGTGCTTGTGGGACCGCCGGTCTTCAGGTGCCTGTGCTTGTGGGACCGCCGGTCTTCAGGTGCCTGTGCTTGTGGGACCGCCGGTCTTCAGGTGCCTGTGATTGTGGGACCGCCGGTCTTCAGACCGGTGGCAAACGCATGACACACCCCTCCGTTCAGATCGCCCCCGGCCTTCTCCCGATCGTCTCGCTCGGCGTCCTGCACCTCGATGCCGTCATCAACGCCGGGGACGACGCGCGTCTCGACGCGCCGCTCGAAGAAGCGGCCCGCGCGGTCAGGCGCCAGCCGCCGGCCGAGCGTGCGGCCGTGCGCAGGATGTACTCGCGCGTCGGGATCGATCCGACCAGGCGGCGGCCCTCTTCCGAAGCGCTGCTTCGCCGCGTGCTCCGCGGCGACCCGTTGCCCCGCATCAACACATTGGTGGACGTCTGCAACTGGTGCTCGCTCGAACTGCAGCTGCCTTACGGTCTGTACGATGTCGACCGCATCGACGGGCCGATCGCGTTGAGACTCGGGCAGCCGGCAGAAGAATACGTTGGGATCGGCAAGGACGTCGTGCACGTCGCGGGGCGGCTGACGCTGGCCGACGCGCAGGGCGCGTTCGGCAATCCGACCTCCGATTCCGCTCGCACGAAAGTGACGCCGGCAACGACGAGGGCGGTGGCCGTGATCTTCGCGCCGCGGGATCTGCCCGCCCCGACGCTGCAGGCGGCACTGCAGCTGACCTCGGAGCGGGCGACCAGGTTCACGGGCGCCCGCGAGGTGGCCCGATTCGTGGTCTAATAAAGGATTGATCTCGGGCGCGCGGTCGCAGCCCGGAACCCATCCCCTATGACGACAGCCATCATTGCGGCGGGCGGTCGCGGCCGGCGCCTGGGCGCGGCCGTGCCCAAGCAGTTGCTCACGGTTGGCGGCCGGCCGATGCTGCAACTGAGCGTGGAGGCCTTCGCGAACCACGCGCGCGTCGATGCGCTGGTCGTCGTCCTGCCGGCCGAGGTCGTGTCGAATCCTCCGGGCTACCTCCGGCACTCGCGCAAGCCCATCCGCCTCGTGGCCGGCGGCGAGCGCCGCCAGGATTCGGTCGCCAACGGCCTGGCCGCCGTGGACGACCGCACGGATCTCGTCCTCGTGCACGACGCCGCGCGGCCGTTCGTCGACGCCGATCTGATCGATCGCGCGATCGACGGCGCATTGCAGTCGGGCGCTGCGATCTGCGCCGTTCAGGTGCGCGACACGATCAAAGTCGCGGAGCGAGACGACGCGGATGCCGGAGGCCGCGCCTGGATCGGGCGCACGCTTCCACGCGAGGTCGTGTACCTCGCGCAAACGCCACAGGCATTCCGCCGCAGCGTGCTCGCGGACGCGGTCCGGCTCGGGCAATCGGGAGTGGACGCCACAGACGAGGCATTCCTGGCCGAGCAGGCGGGCTATCGCGTGCGGCTCGTGGAGGGCAGCGCGCGCAATATCAAGATCACGAGCGCAGAGGATCTGGCCCTGGCGCAGTCTCTCGGTGATGAGCGTCGCCCGGACCCCGGAGTCCGGAGTCCGAAGTCGACGACCGACGGCGGGGCAATCGGAGGGGCGGAATCGCAACTGGCGGGGATCGATGTCGGACACCGGACACCGGACGCCGGACTATCGGTGGGTCTCGGCTACGACATCCACCGGCTGGTCGAGGGCCGGCGGCTGATTCTCGGCGGCGTGGAGATCCCCTTCGAGCGCGGCCTGCTCGGGCATTCCGACGCCGATGCGCTGTGTCACGCGATCACCGATGCCATCCTCGGGGCCGCCGGGGCGGGCGACATCGGCCGGCACTTCCCCGACACCGACGAGCGCTGGCGGGACGCGTCGAGCATCGATCTGCTCCGGCAGGCCGTCTGCCTGATCCGCGACAAGGGCTTCGCGGTCCTGCACGTCGACGCGGTTGTCGTCGCCGAGCGCCCGAAGTTGGCAGCGCACGTGCCGGCCATCGTCGAACGGGTGGCCGGGGCGCTCGAACTGGCGCCCACCGCAGTGAGCGTGAAGGGCAAGACGAACGAGGGCCTCGGCGAGATCGGCCGCGGCGAGGCAATCGCGTGCCAGGCCGTCGCGCTGCTCCGCAAGGCGTAGTTGGCAGTTCGCGGTTGGCGGTTGGCCGTTCGGAACGACGGTTCAATCGCTGATTCGACGAACACCAGAGTGCCAATTCGCGACGATCAACGGCCGGCAACGAACTGCCAGACGCCGACTGCTAGCTGCCAACTGCTAACTGCTGACTGACATGAGAGTCCGCTTCGCACCCAGTCCCACCGGCCACCTGCACGTCGGCAACGCCCGTACGGCGCTCTTCAACTGGCTGATGGCCAGGGGGGCGGGCGGCACCTTCATCCTTCGCATCGAAGACACCGATGTCGAGCGTTCGACGCGCGAGTCCGAGGCGAGCGTGCTCGAGGATCTGCGCTGGCTCGGCCTGCAATGGGACGAAGGGCCCGACCGGGGCGGGCCGCTCGGGCCCTATCGCCAGTCCGAGCGGCTTCACTTGTACCGCTCGTACGCGCAGGAACTGCTGGCCAGCGGACGCGCCTACCACTGTTTCTGCTCGGCGGCACAGCTCGAGGCCGACCGCCAGGCGGCACTCGCGGCCGGTCTGCCGCCGCGCTATCCCGGCACGTGCCGCGGCATCGATCCAGACGAGGCGCGGCAGCGCGTCGCCGCCGGCGAAGCGGCGGTCATCCGCTTCCACGTGCCGGAGCAGCGCGACGTCGTGTTCGACGATCTCGTGCGCGGCGAGGTGCGATTCCGCACCGAGGTCATCGGCGATCCGGTGCTGGTCCGATCGGACGGCAACCCGGCGTACAACTTCGCCGTCGTCATCGACGATGCGCTGATGGAAGTGACGCACGTGGTGCGCGGCGAAGATCACATCTCGAACACGCCGCGCCAGATCCTGCTCTACGAGGCGTTCGGCTTCACGCCGCCGCGGTTCGCGCACCTGGCGCTCGTGATGGGGCCCGATCACACGCCGTTGTCGAAGCGCCACGGCGCGACCTCGGTCGCTGAATTCCGCGCGAAGGGGTTCCTGCCGGAAGCCCTCGTCAACTACCTGGCGCTGATCGGGTGGTCGCCCGGGAAAGATGAGGAACTGCTCCCGCTCGACGAGTTGGCCCGCCGCTTCTCGATCCAGGCGGTCGGCCACAGCGCGGGCGTGTTCGACGTGGAGAAGCTTGCGTGGGTGAACCGCCATTACCTGCGCATCGCGGATCCCGCGCGGGCGGTCCGGCTGGCGCTGCCGTACTTCAGGCAAGCGGGCCTCGTGCACGCGCCGGACGAGCAGGGCATGGCCTATCTCGAATCGGTCATCTCCATGGCCACCGGATCGGTCGATCGGCTCGACGAGGTCCCGTCGCGCCTGCGATTCCTGTTCGCCTTCGATGCGCGCATCGCGGTGGACCTGACGGAGGTGCGCGAGGTGCTGGCCGAACCGGGCGCGCGCGACGTGATCCAGGCGCTGGCCGAGGCGCTGCAATCGGCCGGGCGGCTCGATCGCGAGTCGTTTCGGGCAGTGGCGAGCCGGGTCAGGCAGAAGACGGGGCAGAAGGCGCGGCACTTGTTTCACCCGATTCGCGTGGCGCTGACGGGCGAGGCAGGAGGCCCGGAGCTGAATCTGGCGGTTCCCGCGATCGATCGCGGCGCGCAGCTGCCGCCGACGTCCGGCCTCGCGCAGATCATGGGGTGCCGGGAGCGCGCGGCCGAGTTCGCCAAGAGGATGTGAGGGGCACAACATGTTGTGCCCCCACAGGTTGCCACCGTGATTATCTACGGCCTCAACGCAGTTCTCGAAGGCCTGCGCGCGGGACGCGTCAGGGCGCTGCGCATCGGCGCGCGCAGCGACGCCCGCATCGGCGAGATCGTGCGGCTTGCAAGCGCCGCCGGCGTGCCGGTCAGCCGTGTCGACGTGCACGTGCTGGACGAGGCGACCGGCGGTGCCGTGCACCAGGGCGTGGTGGCCGAGGCGACGGCGCTTCCCGACTACTCGGTGCAGGACCTGCTTTCTGCGCTGCGCGGCCCGGCGCCGCTCGTGGTCGTGCTGGACGGCGTCGAGGATCCGCACAACCTGGGGGCGATCCTGCGGTCGGTTGATGCGGCCGGCGCCGATGGCGTGATCAGGCAGGCCAGGCACGCCGCGCCGCCGGGGCTGACCGCGGCAAAGGCGGCGGCAGGCGCCGTCGCGCACGTGCGAATCGCCACGGTGGTGAACATTGCGCGTGCGCTCGAGGAGCTGCGCGAAGCCGGCGTGTGGACCGTCGGCCTGGCGGGCGATGCGCCGGTCTGCTACGACCAGGTCGACCTGACGCTGCCGACTGCCATCGTGCTTGGATCCGAGGGCACGGGGTTGCGCCGGCTCGTGCGGGAACGATGCGAGGTGCTGGCCTCGATCCCGATGGGCGGGCACGTCGAAAGCCTGAATGTCTCGGTGGCGGCGGGGATCGTGCTGTTCGAGGCGGTCAGGCAGCGCAGGCTGGCGGGACGGGCCGCCTCGCCCGGACGACCGAGGACGGGACCGCAAGGGGCGTCTGCCTGAAGAAACCGGGGGAACCCGGTCCAAAGCGCTCCGGAAACACGTCTGGAGTGGCCAGAAATCCGGTCAATACCGGGTCGCCAGGGGTGGGGGCCCCGGATCCCGCTAAACCATGATAACATTGGAAGACTTGCGCTTTGGCACAGGACGTGCTAGCTTAAACGTTTTCGTCTGGCTGGCGTAGCTCAGCCCGGTAGAGCAGCTGATTTGTAATCAGCGGGTCGTGGGTTCAAATCCCTCCGCCAGCTCCACCCGGCCGGGAGCGGCCGGCCAGCGCTGCGGAAAGAACGCCGAAAGCATCGCAATCCATCATACAGAAATACCGTTGGCGGCGTTTGGCCGCTCAGCGCGACAGGTCCGGGGGAGGTTGCAGAGTGGTCAAACGCAACAGACTGTAAATCTGTCGCCCAAGCGGCTTCGGAGGTTCGAATCCTCCCCTCCCCACCAGCCTTCGCTCGCCTGCGGAACGCTTCGCCCGCTCCTCGGCGAGCTTCGGCTTGGCAAGCCAGCCGGATTTGCAGGCAAGGCAGGTGCGTGCGACGAGCAGGGCAACGAGGGCGGGAGTAACTCAGTGGTAGAGTCACAGCCTTCCAAGCTGTTGGTCGCGGGTTCGATCCCCGTCTCCCGCTCCAGCCTTCGCTCGCCTGCGGAACGCTTCGCGGCGTCGTCGGCGAACTTCGGCTAGGCAAGCCAGCCTTCGCACGCGAGCGAAGGCTGTCACGCCATAGCTGCCCGAGCAGCGCTAACTGAGCGCAGGGCAGCGACGGCGGACGAACCAGCACTGGGAACAAGGGCCGATGTAGCTCAGTAGGCAGAGCGCGTCCTTGGTAAGGACGAGGTCACCGGTTCAATCCCGGTCATCGGCTCCAGCCTTTGCTCGCTGCGTCAGTTCAGAGCGGAGGCTGCCACGCCGAAGCGCGCAGCGCGAAGGCGGGCGTCGCAAGCTTCGGCTGGGCAAGCCAGACGCCGTAGCGCGAGGCGCGAAGGCGGACGAACGCAGCCGGCTACGGCCTGGCAAGCCACTCGGACTTCGGACATCGGACTTCGGACGACGATCGATAGGTCCCTATGCGCGAGATCATCATTCTGGCGTGCAACGAGTGCAAACGGCGCAACTACAGCACGACCAAGAACAAGAAGAAGACGACCGAGCGGCTCGAGATGAAGAAGTACTGCTGCTGGTGCCGGACGCACACAACGCATCGGGAGACGAAGTAGGGCAGGGAATCAGGAGTCAGGAGTCAGGAGTCAGGAGCGACTGGAGCCTGATTCCTGATTCCCCATTTCTCCAGTTATAGGCCAGTAGCTCAATTGGCAGAGCACCGGTCTCCAAAACCGGGGGTTGGGGGTTCGATTCCCTCCTGGCCTGCCAATGTTGATGGCAACGCGACCGTGTGGCAGGAGGTCGGTCGCGCTTTTCTGATCGGCTTTGGGCCTTTGGCTCTTGGCCCAAGGCCAGAAGGCTTTGATGAACACCCGACTTCTCGACCACGTCCCGTCGCCGGCCGGGTGGTGGGGCAGCATGCGCACGTTCCTCACCGAGGTGCGCAACGAATTGAAGCGCGTCACGTGGCCATCCCGCAAGGAGGTCTACGCCACCACGGTGGTGGTCATCCTGACGTCCATCTTCTTCGGAGTCTACCTGTTTGCCGTCGACGTCGCGTTCGGCCGACTCGTGCAGTGGATCTTCAGCCGAATGGGGTAGCGATGACCGACGACAACCCGGTTGGGACCGCCATGGCCGACGAGAAGAAGGACGAGACGCCCAAGCAGTGGTACATCGTCCACACGTACTCGGGCTTCGAGAAGAAGGTCGCCGATTCGCTGAAGCAGCGCGTGCAGGCGTACGGCCTGCAGAACGAGATCGGCGAGGTGCTCATTCCGACCGAGGACGTGGTCGAGATGCGCTCGGGCCGGAAGGTGGTGACGCCCAAGCGCTTCTTCCCCGGCTACATCCTGGTCGAGATGAACATGTCGGACCACGCGTGGCACGTGGTGAAGAACACGCCGAAGGTCACCGGCTTCGTCGGCGCGGGCGTCAAGCCGACGCCGCTCACCAAGGAGGAGGTCGATTCGATCCTGCTCCAGGTGTCGACCGCGGCCGAGAAGCCCAAGCCGAAGTACACGTTCGAGAAGGGCGACCAGGTGCGGATCAACGAGGGACCGTTCACCAGCTTTCACGGCGTGGTCGACGAGGTGAACCCGGATCGGAACACGCTGAAGGTGATGGTCACGATTTTCGGCCGCTCGACGCCGGTCGAACTGGATTTCCTGCAGGTGGAGAAGATCTAGTCAGCAGCCGACGCTGCTGACCGGCTGCTGACTATGGCCAAGAAGATACAGGCGATGGTGAAGCTCCAGATCGCGGCCGGTAAGGCGACGCCGGCGCCGCCCGTGGGGACCGCGCTCGGCCCGCACGGCGTGAACATCATGGACTTCTGCAAGAACTTCAACGCGAAGACCGCGAGCCAGGAAGGCCTGATCATCCCGGTCGTCGTCACCGTGTACGCGGATCGCAGCTACAGCTTCATCACCAAGACGCCGCCGGCCGCGGTGCTGCTCAAGCGCGCAGCGAACATCGCGAAGGGGTCGGCCGAGCCCAACAAGAACAAGGTCGGCACGGTCACCGCGAAGCAGGTCGAGGAGATCGCGAAGATCAAGCTGCCCGATCTCAACTGCGAGAGCCTCGACGCGGCCGTCAGGACCGTCGCCGGGACGGCCCGCTCCATGGGGCTGGACGTCATTCAATGACAGGATTCAGGAGTCAGGAGTCAGGAGCCAGGAGCCTGACACCTGATTCCCGATTCCTGGTTCCTGATTCCTGACAACGTGGGAGGGCCAGACAGGCCCGCTTGGACCACCGGAGAGTCACATGCACAAGCCAGGCAGGAAGTACGCAGCGGCACGGGCCCAGGTGCCCGAACGGCCCTTCACGCTCGACGAGGCGATCCCGCTCGTGCAGAAGGTGAAGTTCGCCAAGTTCGACGAGACCGTCGAGATGGCGTTCAGGCTCGGCGTCGATCCGAAGCATGCCGACCAGATGGTGCGCGGCACGGTCGTACTGCCGCACGGCCTGGGCAGGACCAAGCGCGTGCTGGCGATCGCCGGGGGCGAGAAGCAGAAGGAGGCGCGCGAGGCCGGTGCCGACCTGGTGGCCGGCGAGGAGATCGTCGAGAAGATCCAGGGCGGCTGGATGGACTTCGACGCCGTCGTCGCGACGCCGGACATGATGAAGTCGGTCGGGCGGCTGGGCAAGGTCCTCGGCCCGCGCGGCCTGATGCCGAACCCGAAGACCGGCACGGTGACGTTCGACATCGGCAAGGCCGTGCGCGAGATCAAGGCGGGCAAGGTCGAGTTCCGCGTGGACAAGACGGGCATCGTGCACGCGCCGGTTGGCAAGACGTCGTTTCCGACCGATCGGCTGCTCGAGAACGCGCGCGCGCTCGTGGACAGCATTCTCAAGGCGAGGCCGTCGGCGGCCAAGGGCCGCTACATGAAGAGCGTGACGGTCTCCTCGACGATGGGGCCGGGCGTGCGCATCGATGCGGGTGGCCTCGAAGCGGCGACGAAGAGATAACGATGGCCTTGGGCCTTGGGCCTGATGGGCTCTGCGAGCCACGAGCCCGAAAGCCCAAAGCCGAGAGCCCAAAGCCGACAAGAGACAGAACAATGGCGCTCACGAGAACCGACAAGGAAAACGAGCTTCGCCAGCTGGAGGGAGCGTTCAGGGGCACCGAGACGGCCATCCTGGTGGATTATCGCGGCCTGAACGTGCCGCAGGTCACCGAGCTGCGCCGCCAGGTCCGCGCTGCGCACGGGCAGTACCGCGTGGTCAAGAACACCCTGGCCCGGCGCGCCCTGCGGGGTACGCCGTTCGAACCGCTGAGCGAGTTCTTCGCCGGCACGACCGCGGTGGCGTTCAGTGGCGCGGATCCGGTCGCGCTGGCCAAGACGCTGACGATCTTCGCGAAGGCGACCCCCGCGTTGACCATCAAGGCCGCCGTGGTGCAGGGCCGGCGCATCGAGGCCGCCGAGGTCACTGAACTGGCGACGATGCCGGGCAAGCCCGAGTTGTACGCGCGCCTGCTGTTCCTGCTGCAGGCGCCGATGCAGCAGCTGGTCAGCGTGCTCAATGCCGCGCCGCGCGACCTGATGACCGTGCTGACGCAGGTGGAGAAGAAGAAGGGCGAATCGTAAGTCACACAGACCGTCAGGAATCAGGAATCGGGAGTCGGGAATCAGGAGCAGGCGAGCGCGTGTCGCCTGACTCCTGACTCCTGACTCCTGACTCCTGACTCCTCAGCCAGGAGAGCAGCAGCGATGCCGGAACTCAATCAGCAGCAGGTGATCGACTACATCAAGGGAATCAGCGTCCTCGAGCTGTCGCAGCTCGTCAAGGCGCTCGAGAAGGAACTCGGCGTGTCGGCGGCGGCGGCCATGCCGGTGATGATGCCGGGCGGCGGCGCGGCGGCGGGCGGCGGCGCGGCGGCGCCGGCCGAGGAGAAGACCGAGTTCTCGGTCGTGCTGACCGATGTCGGCGAGAAGAAGATCAACGTCATCAAGGTCGTGCGTGAAGTGACCAGCCTCGGCCTCAAGGAAGCCAAGGACCTCGTCGAGGCCGCACCCAAGCCCGTCAAGGAAGCGGTGCCGAAGGACGAGGCCGAGGCGATCAAGAAGAAGTTCGAAGAGGTCGGCGCCAAGGTTGAGATCAAGTAGCCACGCGGCTTCGCCGCGTGGCTACCCGGCAGGTGGGGCTGGCAAGGCAGGTGAGGCAGGTAGGCCCCACCCGCCCTAGCCGCCCGACCTGCCCTGCCTGCCCGGAAATCGTACGACTCCTCCCCGCATGATGCGGGCTGGAGTCCGGCAACTCTCGCAGTCCGCCTGGTGGTGGCCACCGGCCCGAAGGCCGGCGGTGCCACAGTGCAGGCGGGGTGCCGATGCTGGGACCTTTCCAGGATGTACAGCCTTCCCAAGAACGTCTATCGCGAGCGCATCGATTTCTCGAAGATCAAGACGACCGTCCCGATCCCGAACCTGATTGAAATCCAGAAGAAGTCGTACGAGCGGTTCCTGCAGATGAACCGCCTGCCGTCCGAGCGCGAAGACGCCGGGCTGCAGTCGGTCTTCAAGTCAGTGTTCCCGATCAGCGACTTCCGCGAGAACTCATCGCTCGAGTTCATCGAGTATTCAATCGGGAACTGGGAGTGCAAGTGCGGGAAGCTGGTCGGCCTCCACCACCTGCGCAAGCCGTGCGTCAACTGCGGCGCCACGCTGGTGGCCGATCCGCTCGGGGATCGCGAGGTCCTCTGCCTGCGATGCGGCAAGGCGAACGAGGCGCGCGGGGACGTGTGCGACATCTGCGGCCAGACGGTCGGCCTCAAGCTGAAGTACGACGTGGACGAGTGCCAGGAACGGGGCATGACCTACGCCGTGCCGCTCAAGGTGACCATCCGGCTGGTGGTGTGGAACAAGGATCCCGAGACGGGCGCCAAGACCATCCGCGACATCAAGGAGCAGGAGGTCTACTTCGGCGACATCCCGCTGATGACCGAGAACGGCACGTTCATCATCAACGGGACCGAGCGGGTCATCGTCTCGCAGCTGCACCGGTCGCCGGGGGCGTTCTTCCACTCCGAGGACAAGACCCTCTACATCGCGCAGATCATCCCGTACCGCGGGTCGTGGGTCGAGTTCGAGTACGACACCAAGAACCTGCTCTACGTGCGCATCGACCGCAAGCGGAAGTTCCTGGCCAGCGTGTTCCTGCGCGCCCTCGGGCTGCGCGGCGCCGACGAGATCATCCGCGCCTTCTACTCGGTCGATCGCATCTACCTGCGCCAGGGCCAGCTGTACTGGAGCGTCAGCGAGAGCCTGGTCGGGCTGCGGGCGGCCAAGGAGATCACGATCCCGAACTCGGAGATCGTGATCCACGCGGGCAAGAAGATCACCAACGCGGCCGTTGCCGCGCTGCGCAAGGCGGGCATCGAGGCGATCGAGATCTCGGACGCCGAACTGGAAGGCGCCTACGCCGCCGCGGACATCGTCGATCCGGCGACCGGCGAGGTGATCCTCGAGGCGAACGAGGAGGTGACGCCGCGCGTCATCTCGATGGCGCAGGAGAAGAACGTCGATCGGCTCGACGTGTTCTTCTCCGAGCGGGACGAGGTGGGGCCGATCATCTCGCAGACGCTGAAGAAGGACACCATCCGGACCCACGAGGAAGCGCTCATCGAGATCTACCGGCGCCTTCGCCCGGGCGATCCGCCCACGCTCGACTCGTCGCGGTCGCTGTTCGAGAACATGTTCTTCAACCCGCAGAAGTACGACTTCTCGCGCGTCGGCCGGTTGAAGCTGAACACCAAGCTCGTCCTCAACACGCCGCTCGACGAGAAGATCCTGCACCCGCAGGACTTCTACGAGGTCATCAAGTACCTGCTCAAGCTGCGCCGCAACCCGGCCGCGGTGGACGACATCGACCACCTCGGCAACCGGCGCGTGCGGTCGGTCGGCGAGCTGCTCGAGAACCAGTTCCGGATCGGCCTGGTCCGCATGGAGCGGGCGATCAAGGAGAAGATGTCGGTCTACCAGGAAATGGCGACCGCCATGCCGCACGACCTGATCAACGCCAAACCGGTCATGGCCGCGATCCGCGAGTTCTTCGGGTCGTCGCAGCTGTCGCAGTTCATGGATCAGACCAACCCGCTCTCGGAGGTCACCCACAAGCGCCGCCTCTCGGCGCTCGGGCCGGGCGGCCTCTCGCGCGAGCGCGCCGGGTTCGAGGTGCGCGACGTGCACCCGACCCACTACGGGCGCATCTGCCCGATCGAGACGCCGGAAGGTCCGAACATCGGGCTCATCTCGTCGCTCTCGTGCTACTCGCGCATCAACGAGTTCGGGTTCATCGAGTCGCCGTACCGCAAGGTGAAGGACGGCTTCGTCACCGACTACGTCCTCATCGCCAACGCGGGCGGCTCGAAGTACAAGGCCGGCGACATCGTCGAGCAGAAGGAGGTCGTCGAGGAGAACAACGCGCTGAAGGGCCGGCGCAAGCGCGCGGCCGAGTACGAGCCGCACTCGTTCTACCTGTCCGCGTGGGAGGAGGACCAGTACGTCATCGCGCAGGCCAACGTGCAGGTGGACGAGTCGGGCCGGATCGTGCCCGAGCGCGTGAACGCGCGCCAGACGGGGAACTTCATCCTGGCGCCGCGCGAGAACGTGCAGTTCATCGACGTCTCGCCGAAGCAGCTCGTCTCGGTGGCCGCCTCGCTCATCCCGTTCCTCGAGCACGACGACGCGAACCGGGCGCTGATGGGATCGAACATGCAGCGCCAGGCGGTGCCGCTGCTCCGGGCCCGGGCGCCGCTGGTCGGCACCGGCATGGAGTACATCACGGCGCGCGACTCGGGCGCGGTGGTCGTCGCCCGCCGCTCGGGCGTCGTGGACTACGTCGACTCGCAGCGCGCGGTGGTCCGCGTGCAGAGCGAGGACGGCGACCTCAACAGGGAGATGGGCGCCGACATCTACAACCTGACCAAGTTCAAGCGTTCGAACCAGAACACCTGCATCAACCAGAAACCGATCGTGCGGGTCGGCCAGCGGGTGACCAAGGGGCAGGTGCTCGGCGACGGGCCGTGCACGGAGCTGGGCGAGCTGGCGCTCGGGCGGAACGTGCTGGTCGGGTTCATGCCGTGGCGCGGCTACAACTTCGAGGACGCGATCCTCGTCTCCGAGCGCATGGTCAAGGACGACTACTACACCTCGATCCACATCGAAGAGTTCGAGATCGAGGCGCGCGACACCAAGCTGGGGCCCGAGGAGATCACCCGCGACATCCCGAACGTCTCGGAGGGGTTCCTGCGCGACCTCGACGACAGCGGGATCATCCGCATCGGCGCCTACGTGAAGTCGGGCGACATCCTGGTGGGCAAGGTCACGCCCAAGGGCGAGACGCAGCTGACGCCGGAAGAGAAGCTCCTGCGCGCGATCTTCGGCGAGAAGGCCGGTGACGTGCGCGACGCCTCGCTCATCTGCCCGCCCGGCATCGAGGGCATCGTCGTCGGCGTGAAGATCTTCTCGCGCAAGGGCATCGAGAAGGACGAGCGCGCCAAGTCAATCGAGGCCGATGAACTCGAGATGATGGAGAAGAACCTGCAGGACGAGATCCGCATCCTCCACGACGAGGTGAAGAAGCGGATCCTCGGCATGCTGCAGGGGCAGTCGCTGCGCTCCGATCTCTACGACGAGTACGGCCGCGAGCGGCTGATGAAGAAGGGGACCGAGCTGACGCCCGAGGTCCTGCAGCAGATGCCCTACGACCAGATGGTGCGGGTGAAGATCGCCACCGACGACCCGCGGCTCGAGGACGACCTGCGCGACCTCGAGGAGCGGACCGAGCGGCAGGTCGAGGTGATCCGCCAGCTGTTCGAGGAGAAGAAGGAGAAGATCCGCCGCGGCGACGAGCTGCCGCCCGGCGTCATCAAGCTGGTGAAGGTCTACGTCGCGATGAAGCGCAAGCTGTCGGTCGGCGACAAGATGGCCGGCCGCCACGGCAACAAGGGGGTCATCGCGCGCATCCTGGCCGAGGAGGACATGCCGTACCTGCCGGACGGGACGCCGGTCGAGATCGTGCTCAACCCGCTCGGCGTGCCGTCGCGCATGAACGTCGGCCAGATCCTCGAGACGCACCTCGGGTGGGCGGCCCACGCGCTGGGGCTCTACTTCGCGACCCCGGTCTTCGACGGCGCGACCGAGGGCGAGATCAAGACGTGGCTCGAGAAGGCCGGCATGCCGCGCGGCGGCAAGACGAAGCTCCACGACGGCATGACGGGCGAGTCGTTCGAGCAGGACGTGACGGTGGGCTACATCTACATGCTCAAGCTGTCGCACCTGGTCGACGACAAGATCCACGCGCGCTCGATCGGCCCGTACTCGCTCATCACGCAGCAGCCGCTCGGCGGCAAGGCGCAGTTCGGCGGCCAGCGGTTCGGCGAGATGGAGGTCTGGGCGCTCGAGGCGTACGGCGCGGCGCACATCCTCCAGGAGCTGCTCACGGCGAAGTCCGACGACGTGACGGGGCGCGCCAAGATCTACGAATCGATCGTCAAGGGCGACGCGTCGTTCACCCCCGGGCTGCCCGAATCGTTCAACGTGCTGATTCGCGAGCTCCAGTCGCTGTGCCTGGACGTGGAGCTGCTCAAGACGCGCAAGCGGCCGGCCGAGCCGGAACCGCCGCCCGCCGAGCCGACACCGGCCCCGGCGCTCGAAGAAGCTTGAAGGTCCGACGTCCGACGTCCGACGTCCGAAGTCGTTGATCGACATCGGACATCGGACACCGGACACCGGACGACAATCCGTTATACACAGAAGGACCCATGAGACCCAGTTTTCACGACAAGGGCGCGTTGATGGCCGACT